>ERZ773066.1422-NODE-1422-length-12269-cov-4.063861_pt1 | contig 12269 bp, 12 predicted proteins | sample MGYA00580573_ERZ773066 | MGnify/ENA primary metagenome ERZ773066 (study PRJEB29015, sample SAMEA2738128) | human oral metagenome | biome: human oral; feature: human-associated habitat; material: saliva | place: China | collected 2203 ... | reverse complement strand
CCCATGTTGAATTGCTCAACAAACTCATTCGACAATACATACCCAAAGGAACTTCATTCAAAGACATCGATGACAAGCAAATACGATATATCAGGATGCTGCTAAACAACAGACCCAGGAAAAAGTTGGACTTTAAATCTCCGAATGAAGTCTTAGCATTACTTTTGTCATACCGTTGCACTTGATACTGGAATCTGCAATTGCCCTAAAATGTAAAACATACTATCTTTGCATAGGCTGTAAGGATTATAGAGAAGAATATGAAAGTATTGGTCACAGGTGGAGCTGGCTTTATCGGCTCGAATTTAAGCGAAGCTCTACTAGCTCAAAAGTACGAGGTGGTTTGCCTTGATAACTTTGCCACAGGAAAACCCGAGAATATAGCCTCCTTTCTCAGTAATCCTCAGTATAAACTTGTAGTGGGAGACATCCGTAATTTGGATGATTGTCGAAAGGCTTGCGAAGGTGTAGACTTTGTATTGCACGAAGCGGCTCTCGGTTCTGTACCTCGCTCTATCAAAGACCCTATTACTACCAATAACGTAAACATTTCGGGTTTTGTGAATATGCTTGTGGCAGCTCGAGACGCTGGCGTGAAGCGATTTGTCTTTGCTGCAAGTTCTTCTACCTATGGAGATAGTACTTCTCTGCCTAAAGTGGAAGATAAGATAGGGAAACCCCTCAGTCCTTATGCCGTAACGAAGTACGTCAATGAGGTATATGCGGATGTCTTTGCTCGTACCTATGGTATGGAGTATATAGGGCTTCGCTACTTCAATGTTTTTGGTCGTAGGCAAGACCCACACGGTGCTTATGCTGCGGTTATCCCTCTGTTTGTAAAAACGCTAATGGCGCACGAGGCTCCTGTTATCAATGGCGATGGTACCTATAGTAGAGACTTTACCTACATAGACAATGTGATACAGATGAATCTACTTGCCATTACTACCACCCGTCCTGAGGCTGTTAATCAGATCTACAATACAGCCTATGGGGAGCGGACAAACCTTAACGAACTTGTAGATGCTCTCAAGGAAAATCTCTCTAAGCATGATGCAGCAATCGTCTCTATTGAAGCCCTGCATGGTCCCAATCGTCTTGGGGATATTCCGCACTCATTAGCCTCCATAGACAAGGCTAAGGAGCTACTCGGGTATGCCCCACAATTCTCTATGTGCAAGGGGCTTGCCGCTTGTTGCGATTGGTATTGGGAGCACCTTTGATACATTATTTACTTAGACTAGAAAAAACGATATGCAATCCATCAATAGGCAAACGAAAATAGCAGTGATTGGTTTAGGTTATGTAGGGCTACCCCTTGCACGCCTATTCTCTACAAAATACACGACTGTGGGTTTTGATATGAATCCCCATAGAGTTAAGGCTCTAATGGCGGGGCACGATGCTACACTCGAGGTGAGCGATGACCTCTTACAAGAGGCTATCCGCAATGGATTTACGTGTACTTCTGATGTAGAAGCTATCAGAGATTGCAATTTTTACGTGGTAGCTGTGCCCACTCCTGTGGATGCAAATAACAATCCAGACCTAACCCCTTTGGTTGGCGCAAGTACCACGGTGGGCAAGGTTATAGCCAAGGGCGATGTAGTAGTTTATGAAAGTACCGTATATCCTGGGGTTACAGAAGATAGTTGCCTGCCCGTGGTGGAGCAGGTCTCGGGGCTTGTTTTCAACCAAGATTTCTTTGCTGGCTATAGTCCGGAGCGTATCAATCCTGGGGATAAGCTGCACACGGTAGAAAAAATCAAAAAGGTAACGTCTGGCTCTACTCCCGAGGTAGGGGCGTACATCAATGAGGTGTATAGCTCAGTTATTACGGCAGGTACGCACCTTGCACCCTCTATAAAGGTGGCAGAGGCAGCTAAAGTGATTGAGAATGGTCAGCGAGATATAAACATTGCATTTGTCAATGAGCTGTCTAAAATATTCGGTCGCATGGGCATTGATACACAGAATGTGCTAGCGGCTGCGGGTACAAAGTGGAATTTCTTACCCTTCCGTCCTGGGCTTGTCGGGGGGCATTGTATTGGAGTTGACCCCTATTACTTAGCCCAATGTGCACAACGCTACGGCTACAATCCCGAGATTATATTGGCAGGTCGTCGCATGAATGACGGTATGGGTGCGTATGTTGCCGAAGAGGTGATAAAGCTCATGCTAAAGAAAGGTATTCAAGTACTGAACTCGAATATACTCGTCTTAGGGTTTACATTTAAGGAGAATTGCCCCGACGTACGCAATACAAAGGTTATAGATATAGTACAAACGCTCAAGGAGTACAACGTGCATACAACGATACACGACCCTTGGGCAAACCCCGAAGTGGCGCACCATGAGTATGGTGTGGAGATCTTGAGCGAGCTCCCCTCGGGTAAATATGATGCCATTATACTAGCAGTTGCCCACAAAGAGTTTATAGGGCTAGACCTTGACGCCCTCAAAGCAGAGACTGCCGTTGTCTTCGATGTCAAGGGTTTCCTACCCCAAAATTCGTATGACAAACGGTTGTAATCGCATTATATGATAAAGGAAAACCGCTTGGAAAAGAAACGTGACCTCAGGAATTTAGAGGACATTCAACTACAGAATTGTTGGGTCGTTCTCTTGTTCTTTTTTCAACAAGGGCTGTTGCTACCCCTCATCCTTATTATACCCATGCAACCTTTGATGGTGGGCTTCTCCGCTCTACTCTTGGGTTTTGCTCTCTTTTTTCAAAGAATAAGATTTGGGATTAATACCATTCTTTTGTTCCTTATCCCATTGACGTTATTAGTCTTGAAAATACCCTTTGAGCCAGCTGCGGAGTTTGGAGAAGGGGCGAGCGTGGCAGATCGATTGACGCTCGGTTTTCTTACTATGGGGCTGTCGGGTATTTTGATGGGGTCCTTAAAAATTTCGGAGCGAGACTTCCTTGATGTTGGGTACAAAATTTCGTGGGCAAACTTTCTATTCATAGGAGCCATCCCCTTTACTTCTCTATATGGTGTGGCGGATAATGCACTAGTCGAGTACATGAGATTCGGCTACGCTATGCTGCCCACAGTGCTCTTTGCCTTCTGTTCTATGCTGAATAAGAAGAGCCTATCTTCTGCAATTTTATTCTCTTTATCCCTTGTAGAACTGGTTATCTTTGGAGCAAGAGGAGCTTTCTTCTCTTTCTTGTTTTTCGCTGCTTTGTACATTTTGTTTCTATCAAAGATTAGTTTAAGAAATAAGTTTATCCTTGGGGGAGTCTCTGTGCTACCTATATTTCTATTTCGGGAGTTTCTTGGAGGCCTGGCTGCAATCTTAGAAGCTATCGGCATAAGGTCTTATGCAATGGATAAATATATGGCTCTCCTCAATGGAGAAACAATAACCGAAACATCGTCGGGGAGAGGAGACCTATATTCTACGGCATTGGATACATTCTACAATGCTCCTATACTAGGATCCCCTCTAAACTCATGTAAAATAGCAACGGGCTTTGACTATTACCATAACCTTCTATTGGATATTCTTGTAAATTTTGGGGTGCTTGTCTTCTTTCTTTTCTGTGTATTTTTGGGGGTAAAATCCTACCAAACCTATCAGACTAAAGACAGAAATAAGCAAGCCATATTTGTTATACTCCTAGTCGTCTCTTTTGGTCGGCTTCTGTTGAGCTCGTCCCTATGGCTTAGACCCGAGTTTTGGCTGTTTATGAGCTACTGTGTAAACAATATCTCAAAAAAGGATTCGATGGTATGCATCAACCGCCCGGCATAATAACGAGGATTCTCAAGTCTAAAGTCACAACAGACTTTATCTATGTGCTTGTTGCCCAAATCGTAACAATGCTTGTTGCTTTTGGAATTAATAAGATAGTGGGGTATTATGCAGGAGTAGAAGGGTATGCCATATTCAATCTCGTGAAAAGGTCTGGCGGTGTAGTTGCTTGTATTATTACGGGTGGACTAACGGTGTCTTTGCCAAGGTACCTTGCTCTATACTCTCGGCAAAAGGATGCTTATATAAAGAGAACTTTTCTCCCAATCTCGCTGTGTATTTTCCTTGCTCACACGGTTGTCGTTGGAGCAGTGTTTTTGCTTTTCCCAAAGCAAATAGGGGAACTTCTATTTCAGGAAAGTAGCTCGCATTTCTACCTCTTAGCTATAACGCTATTATTTGCATTAGGGCAGACTGCTAGTAATATCGTTTTTGCATATTACCAAGGATTGGGACACTTTGTGCATTTCAATATTTTTCATATTGTATGTGATGTTGGGTTGCTTGCTTGTGCCCTTATTTTTCATAGTAATGCAATACACATCCTCCTGTACTCTTACCTACTGTTACTAACTCTAGGTATAGCTCTTCTTTGGAAGAAAACAGAGTGGAGCAGTCTACTCGCCTTATCAAAAAAAAGAATACGAACTCTCTTCGGAGCGATATACTCGTATGGATTTACAAGAATGTTGCATGAGCTCGTTCTGTTTCTTAGCAATACAATCCCATTGCTGATAATTCTCCATAGATTTGAAATGGAAATAGCGGGGCTATATACTGCTGGATTGTCTCTAAATATGATTATTGCTCCTATTTTTTCTTTCTCTAATAGCATTTTCCTTCAGAGGATCTCTGTTATGTCTAGTATGGGAAATATGAGGAAAATCAAACGAATTATCCGTATTTTCCTTGCGCTATATGTAGTTGTCGCTACGATAGGGAGCCTAGGTATTATCGTATTCAAAGAGGAGTTGGTTATCCTTTTATTGTCGGATAAGTTCTTAGAAGCACTCCCATTAATTGGGTACTTTGCTCTGGCGATTATCCCAAATGCAATAAGCCAACTCTATAAGGGACCGCTTGATGCAGTGTCAAAGGTTCCATATAACCTTCTAAGTGCATCCGTGAAAATCCTCGTTTTAGTCGTCCTATTGCTGACAGCTCAAAGCGTTGTAGACTGTGCTAGTGGGTATTTGTACTCAAGTATAGTAGCAGCGATTCTTTCTTTTATTTTTTGGGAGATTGCAATAAGGAAAAAGACGCACGAAAGTCAGGTTAAATGCATATAGTAAATGATGGCAAGAAATAATACTATGGATTTTAGACTTTTAGACAAGGAATCTATCCCTTGGGAATTGATGGAAGGGTGTTATGACCACACTATATTCAAATCAAAAGAATGGGCAGATTTTTTGGAGAAAACATATAAGGCACTACCGTTTGTTGTTGAAATTACAGAACGGGATGCTGTTATAGGATATTTTTATGGGCAGAGAATAAAGAAATTTGGTGTTACAATTGTTGCGTCTCCCTTTGAGGGGTGGTCTACTAGTTACCAAGGGCTTACAATGCTTTCTCAAATATCAATACACAAAAGAATTGATATTTATGAGGAGTTGATAGCCTGGCTCTTTGAATATAAGCATTGCCTCTTTTTCCAAGCAGCGGATTGGCAGTTAGAGGTGCCAGAGTGTTTACACCGAGATCTTACGGTTAAACTTGTGAAAGGGTTCGCTTTAGACTTAACTCAAAGTGAAGAATCTCTTTATAAAAATATGAGTAGCCGGGCTAAGGATCCGATTAAGAAGTCTCAAAAACGAGGTGTTAAGATTCAGAAGTGTTCGGATATCAATGCTTATGCCGATAGCTATCAATTGCAATTAGAAGACGTTTTTAAGCAACAAGGACTCTCTCCAACGCACACAAAAGGGCAGACTATAAAGCTATTATCAGCCCTAAAAGACAAGGTGTTAGCACTCTATGCTACAGATGAGAGTGGCGAAAATATTGCCTCAAGTTTTTATGTCTATGATGGGGATTATGGTTTTTATGCTGGAGCTGCAAGTTTTAAGGAAAAACAGATACTTTGCCCCAATGAACCTCTAATGTGGGAAGCAATAAAAGAGTTAAAGAAATTAGGTGTGAAGCAATTGGAGTTTGGAGGAGGTAGACGTTACAAAGAAAAGTATGGCCCTCGCTCCATTGTAAAGCCTAAAATTATAGCTACAAAATATCATTGGCTTATTACGGCTAGAAGCATAGCAAAAAACTCTTTTTATGGGATGAGACGTGTTTTTTCTATGATAAAAGGACAACGAATTAAAACGGGGAAAAAGATAGGATGAGTATGCCAAAGATTCCATTGATGTTTCATGATATTTATGATTTGGCTCCTTGCGAAAGTGGTTTTCGAAGAGCCTCTTCGGACTCATTCAAAATATCAAGAGAAGACTTTGTCCATTTTATGGATGGGACAGAGCGAGTAATGCAGCAGCAAGGACAATCCCTTTCGGATGTGATCTTTACTTTTGACGATGGGGGAAAGAGTTTTGTTTGGATTGCAGAAGAGTTAAGCCGAAGGAATCTCGTTGGTCACTTCTTTATCGCAACAAAGTATATAGGAACAGAGGGCTTTTGTACAAAAACTGATTTGCAGTACATAGATAAGATGGGGCATATAATAGGCAATCATTCTCATAGTCACCCTGCCTCTATCTCCCGTCTTAAAGACACTCCTTTATATGAAGAATGGAGGCAATCTCACCATTTTTTGTCCGAGTTACTAGGAAAACCTATTGTAGAAGCATCTATTCCTGGAGGTCACTATTCTCGTTCTCAAGTAGAAGTACTTAGTAATTTGGGGTACCATGTAGTGTACACCTCTAAACCCACCTTGCGCCATCAGTCGTGTAAGGGTGTGGATGTTATTGGCCGATTTACCGTACGAAAGTCCAATAACATTATGGGATACACGGACTATATAAAAAGGAAGTCCTCTTTACGTTTCAAGATGCTTGCTCGCTATGAAATGCTTTATGTGGCAAAGAAAATGTTGGGAAGTTCCTTTTACAAGCTGCGAAATTCGTTGAAAAAATTCTGATTTGAACTCTTAGTTTTTATCGTATGAGACTATTATATATCTGCCAACATTTTGGGTTCCCCGATCAACCAACCGGCACTCGTGCATACGACTTGGCAACATCCTTTGTAAAGGAAGGACTTGATGTGACTATCCTTACAACAACGAATTCAATGCCCAATTTGGAGACGCATTCTCGCTGGGGGTATATAGAACGTGATGGGCTTAAAATTTATGCGGTTAAGTGTCCTTATGATCAGACAATGACTTTTAGACGGCGCATTCTGTCTTTTATCCAATTCTTATTTTACGCGTCTATCAAGTCTCTAAAAATAAAGTGTGACTTAGTACTAGCCACCTCTACCCCCCTTACTGTGGGAATACCTGCATTAGTTAAAAAGACATTAGGGAGAACTCCTTACGTTTTTGAGGTGCGAGACGTGTGGCCCGATGTTCCTATAAAAATGGGGATTCTTAGAAATCCAATTCTCAATTGGATGTTAGAAAAACTCGAGAAGCGCATTTATCGAAGGGCTTCGGGTATAGTTCCCTTATCGGTGGGTATGAAGCAAAATATATTGTCTCGTATCAAGATGTCAGACAAAAGACTTGTTACTATACCGAATATTTCAGAGATCAATCGCTTTGCCAATATATCGGAGCGTGCAGAGGAGTTATTCCCTTTTGATGTAGCCCACAAAAAAATAGTGCTGTATTGTGGTACCTTTGGACGTGTGAATGGGCTTGGCTACTTAGTGAGTTTGGCTGCAGAGACGGCAAAAATAGCCCCGAGCATAGTGTATTGCATCTTTGGGAAAGGCAATGAAAAAGAGGATATACTCCAACGAGCAAAGGAATTAGGTGTGCTAGATAAGACATTCTTTTATGGTGGTCGGGTGGCAAAGGAGAAGATACCTTCTCTTTACTATACAGCCGCTGTTGGTAGTTCTTTTGTTATAGATAACCCTGCATTATGGGATAACTCTGCAAATAAGTTCTTTGATACATTAGCCGCCAAAAGACCAATGCTTATTAACCACGAGGGTTGGCAAGCTGATGTTATTCGGCAGTATAAGTGCGGTTATGTGCTTCCCCCAGTAGTGACTTCAGAGGTAGCTCAAGACTTTGTCACTTTTATGCAAAATGAGGCTCAATTGAAAGATTGTGGCGAAAATGCGTACAACTTGGCTAAAGAACAGTATGCACTATCAGTTGCTACAAAGAAATACCTAGATCTATTCAGTAATGTACAAATACGGCATTAAGTGGTTCTTTGACTTTGTGATTGCGCTATTGGGGTTAGTCGTTCTATCTCCTCTATTGTTTGTGGTGACTATTTGGTTGCACTTTGCCAATAAGGGGGCAGGAGTGCTTTTCACGCAGGAGCGCCCAGGCAAGGATGAGCGAATCTTTAAGCTCTACAAGTTCAAGAGTATGACCGACGAGCGAGATTCGGAGGGCAATCTGCTACCCGATGGGGAGCGACTCACGCCTGTAGGTCGTTTCATCCGCAAGACCTCGCTCGATGAGCTGCCTCAGCTGTGGAATGTCCTCAAGGGGGATATGAGCTTGGTCGGTCCACGTCCTCTATTTGTGGACTATCTCCCATATTATACGACAAGAGAGAGATTGCGCCATACTGTACGTCCGGGCATTACGGGTCTAGCTCAAGTAAGGGGCCGCAGTTACCTTCCTTGGGATCAGAAACTCGCAACAGACGTTGAGTATGTAGAGCGTCTCAGTTTCACCCTAGACTGTCGCATCTTATTTAAGACCGTGGCAAACGTCCTTACCTCAAAAGATGTTGCCGTAGATCCGAGAAATGTTGGAACAAGACTAGACACTGAGAGGTCTGAAGCTTAGCTCATTTACAAAACGAGTTCCCAGTTATAGTCTTTCATATTAGTCTGTCTTCAATAGCTATCAACTTCGTATGATTTTTCTAGACAACCTGAGTCTACCTGCCGCTACAATCAAGGTGGTAAGGGATGATCTATACCCTTTTGTAGGAGGAGGAAATAAGGCTCGTAAAGCGCTCTATTACGAACGCTACATGATCGAGCATGGGTTCAATGCCATCGTAACTACAGGTGGCGTACAGTCCAATCATAATAGAGCAATGGCTGTTATAGCTAGTCGAAATAACTGGCCGTGTCATCTAGTAGTTCATGGGTCTGAGGAGCGATTTAACCAAGAGAGTGGGAATCCTAAGCTAATTAGAGCCCTAAGAGGTATAACCACAGAGTTTGTTTCAGTAGATAAAATATCAAGCTCTATGGACGATGCTATCTCTAGGTATAAAGAACAAGGATATAATCCTCTATACGTGACAGGTGGGGGGCACGACTTAATAGCAGGCTATGCGTACGTTGATGCAGTCCCAGAATTACAGAAAGCAACCTCAGAGGCTTCTCAACTTAAATATGTTTTTCTTGCTCTAGGTACTGGGTCTACTGTGGCGGGGATCTCTGCGGGGCTAGAGCTTGCAGGACTCGATACAACTGTCGTGGGGGTTTCCATCGCACGCAAGAAGGATCGAGCAACGGATGTAACTATGACTTTTGCTCAAGACCTTTACAAAGAACTGAATTTGTCAGCTCCTGTTGGTAACATTGTTATTACAGACGAGTATCTGTGTGGTGGCTATGAAGGGAGTACTCCTGAAATGACTCAATGGATAGACAATGTTATTGCTCGTACAGGAGTTTTCTTTGACTATACATATTCAGGAAAAGCATTGTGGGGTGCTTACAACTATATGACAAAGCATAAGATTGACTTCTCTGAGGTGTTGTTTTGGCATACAGGAGGTCTTATGAACTATTTGGCAAACCCATAGGGTAGATATTTAGAAGGCCAAAACTCGATATCTATTCGAAGATGTATTGTTTTGAAGCGGCATTAAGAACATTCATCTATATGATCACATTTAGACTACTTGAGGAAACAGATCTAATTGATAGGGTCTCTTGGATTAATACTCCATCAATCTTTAACAGCATGAGTTTCGATCAAAAAGTTACAATCGAAGGAACTAAAGCATGGTATGAAAGAGTGAAGTCAATCCCTTTTAGATATGACTTTGTTCTTGAAGAAGATGGGGCTTTACTAGCTATGGGGGGGGTAACATCGTACATATCCTCAAGCAAGACAGCAGAAACATACACTTTTACCAATCCCATACTACACTCCAAAGGATATGGCACTCTTATGCTTTACTTAGGGTGCCGCTTCACTCTTACGTCCCCAAGTTTTGAGTGTCTAATAGCTTATATTAGACCAACAAACACTTCTTCATTGAAGATTCATAAAAGGATTGGATTTACAGAGGTCCGAGAATCAAGACATGGCTCGCTTCCTATGGCTAAAGAAGGACATTTATGCTTTGAACTCACCTCTTCTTCTTTCAATAAAGAACTAGTCTCACAATCAATGCTGGACTCAATAAACACATCGTTGATATTATGAATATCCTATTTACCTGCGTCGGACGACGTAACTACTTGTTGCGCTACTTTAGAGAGGCTATGCGTGATGGTGATCAGATCATCGCATGTGATATGCAGGCCTCAGCACCTGGACTGACAGAGGCTGATAGAGCATTCTTAGTGCCTGCCATCTATGACGAGTCGTATATACCCACGCTCCTAGAGAAGATCAGAGAGTATCAAGTAGATGCACTGATATCGCTCAATGATCTAGAGCTACCTATCCTCTCAGCGCACCGCAAGGAGATAGAAGAGCTGGGTGCCAAGCTCTTAGTATCGGACGAGCGGGTGATAGACATAACATTTGACAAGCTCAAGACGGCGGCCTTCCTTAGAGAGGAGTGTGGGCTACAGACGCCCTACACAGAGACAAGTCTAGAGGCATTCTGTGGTAGTAGACAAAGCTCATATCCTTGTGTCCTCAAGCCTAGATGGGGCAGTGCATCGATAGGAATTGAATTTCCTCAGAGTGAAGAGGAGCTACTCATCGCAGACAAGTTACTCCGTATCAAGCTCAAGAACACAATCCTATACAACGCCTCCAAGGAGCACTTTGCCGCAGCCATCCTCTATCAGGAGAAGATAACTGGTCGGGAGTATGGGATGGACATCCTCAATGACTTAGAGGGAAACTATGTAGGGACCTTCGTCCGAGAGAAGCTTGCTATGAGAGCTGGGGAGACGGACAAGGCGAGGACAATCATTGATGATCGCTTCGAGTATATTGGTCGTACGATCTCTAAGCACCTAAGGCATATAGGCGTACTAGACTGTGATGTGCTGGAGCGGGAGGGTGAGCTATACGTCCTAGAGACGAATGCTCGCTTTGGTGGAGGATACCCCTTCTCGCACGAAGCTGGTGAGCATGCGACAGCCTGCATCTTGGAGTGGCTACAAGGGGGAGGAGATATTGCTCAGCACCTACAGTACAAGGCTGGCGTCACACTATCTAAGTGTGACCGCCTGATACGAGTCCTAGATCATCTTTGACGCAGCTCTGTCTTGCTAAGTGAGCATCGGCTCCCTTTCGCCTCTCGTGAGGACAGTGTGTGGCTGTTGGCTAGCTGTGGCTAATTCCTATTTTGAGGTGCTGGGGGAGAAAGCCACCCACAAAAAACTAACTGAAGTGAACGGCGATGCGGTAGAGGAAGAAGTCACTATTTCGGGTCCCATAGTTGATGGCGATAAAGCGTTGGAGATTCTGGTTGAGTGCTTCTGCTGAAGCGTTGGTCTTATAGCCTAGGAAGTAGTTGCAGATCTCCCCGATGTGCTTGACCATAAAGTGAGCGATGTTCTTGACCTCTTCACATGAACTACTGAGGTGATTGGTGATGATTTCTAGAAGTGCCTTTTTCTTACGCTCCAAGAGGTTTCGAGAGGGTGTTATGGAGGTACCATTTCGCATGGGACGTTGGTACCATTTCCGTAGAGCCACAGAGAATTTGTACGCTTCTTTGATGTCGGGGAAAAGTCTAAAGAGTAGCCGGGCTCGTAGCTTTTGACTGGCTGTGTGCTCGTTGGGGAGCTTGTGTAGTAACCCCTTGCTACGCTGGAGAAGCTGTAGCTGGGTATCTCCATTGGACAGCTCCTTTTTGAGATCTTTGAGCTCTCGCTGGATCTTGGGGTCGGACTGCAGTTTAGGCTGTTTGCGACTCGCCTCCTCCAGCTCTCGTTGCTTGCGTAGAAGCTCTTGGCGGTAGCGTATTCTTACGCCTTGAACTTGATCAATGATGTTTTTGACGACGTGAAATTTGTCTGCAACTTGGTAGGCATTGGGGAAGAGTTCGCGAGCCACCCAGTCGTAGTTTGGATCCATATCACGGGTTACACAAGATACTGCGAAGCAGGCATCTTGGGAGATATTCGATCTCATTAGTTGGGTAGTGTCCGGAAAAAGTGTGTAAGCCTCCAAGGTTCTTATCTTTGGAGTTTGA
>ERZ773066.1410-NODE-1410-length-12331-cov-2.874471_pt1 | contig 12331 bp, 10 predicted proteins | sample MGYA00580573_ERZ773066 | MGnify/ENA primary metagenome ERZ773066 (study PRJEB29015, sample SAMEA2738128) | human oral metagenome | biome: human oral; feature: human-associated habitat; material: saliva | place: China | collected 2203 ... | reverse complement strand
GGGGCAATTTGATTTCGAAAGAGCACGATTCAACCTATCCGAAGACGATCCACAAATTAAATACCTCAAGGATCTAAAAAACTCATTTGAAGGCGCAGAGTTTGGTGTAGATTTTTCAAAATAAAGGAACGCATCACTATCAAATGTGTCCCTATTATGTCTCTCCTTCACAGTTTGTCGGTCACTCTCACCCCACTAACCCCACTCCCCCAGATTCAGACCGAACCCCCTTTCCAACCCCAACCTCTCCCGCAACCATATCTCCACCAACGACATCCTCAAGCACCACATCAGCACTAACAGCACTCTCCCTCCGACTCCGCGCCCACACAATAATCATCCGAATGCCAACGCCACCGAGAACAACGGCGAATGCCCGCCAATCGGGCAGTGTAGTCGGAAAATCTGGGAGAGGACCGTTGCGCAGCACGGCTGAGGTGATGACCTCATTGATGATCATCAGGGAATAGGCGATGGTGGTGCTGATGGTGAGGTAGGCCACGGCGTCGATAAGCACGGTGGACCAGACGGCGTTGCTGTTTACGCGCCTGCCGGAGCCAGCGCTGGCCAGAACGATGGAAATCAGTGCGACGATGAGGATGCCGATGGGTCCGCTGAAGATTTTGATGGCTTCTATGGGGGGGACTGTATCTGCTTGCTCGACGCTAAATTTCTGAGTCATCTTGGTGACCCACATGCTCATGATCCCGGTCGCAGCAGCGATCAGGCCAAGCGGCAGGACCAGCGACCCGGCGCGGGTGACACGACTGATGGTGTTGTTCACCAAGTCGCCGTTACCCATAAGCATGGTCAGTACTGCGCCGATGGTGTGAACGAGGATGCCGCCGAGGAATGCTGCGGCGAGGCAGAGCATCGCACCCATCGCAAAGTAGATAGCATAGGCATCTTCGCTGCCGGTCGGCTGGGCGTTGGCGATCACACGGTAGATGGAGGATGCCCCAGCAATGGTGGACAGCCCAAGGAAGACGCTGAGGATGCGCCAGCCCATGCGGCTCGGCGGCTCGGTTTCAATCGGCTCAGGCCGCGCGATCTGACCAGCTTGCGCGATCTGCCCACTCTGGGCAGCTTGAGCAGCAGAAACGTTCGCACGCTTCCCCGCACGGCGTGTCCCTGCCTTCGCCCCAATAGCCCCGGCGATGAGACCCGTGAGAGCGACGCCCCCAAAGCTGCTGGTCACGGCATTAATCGGCAGTGACCCGCTGAGCGGATCGTGCGGGAATACGCCGGTCCCAACCAGCATCTGCACGTGCATTGGCCACAGGACATAGCTCAATGACGAGCCGATGCCGCCGCCCACGACGCTGGCCAGTAGGGCATTGAGCGTAACGATCCCCTGATTTGGCTGGCCTACCTCATCGCTGCGTCTTTTGAGCGACAATACGGCCACGAAAATCATGGCGATTATGCCAACAAGGATGGTGATCCCGAATGTGGTTCCACCAAGTGCGGTGATCACTGCCTGGTCGTCGCCGTGCGCCCGTATCCCTACGTCAAGTAGCCCGGTGCTCAGGGAGAGGAAGAAGGCGAAAGTCGCGCTGGTTAAGCCGATGCCAAGGTATTTCATTGTTGTTGCCCCTGTTCGTCAGTAGTGGTCCGCGCCGCGAGTGCAAGCGCCGACAGCGCGACGAGGTTTGTAGTGGTTTGTGTTGGGTTCATGGTTTTAGCTTGCTCCCCCAACATGCCTATGCACACCAGGGTTTTCCCTGATCTTTGAAAAATCAGGGTTTTCCCTGAGCGGTTAAGGTGCACTTGTACTCAGCGCGCAGACACCCCGCTGACTCACCGGAGGGTGCTGGGTGGCGCGGGAATGCGCGGTGCCAGGACCTGCGGAATGTGCTTATGTCCAAGCGCAAAAACACCGTTTTTCCTGCCTGCACATAAGCAAATTTCACCACCTAACGACACCCCACACGACACCCCACACAACACCCCTCACCCATGCATCACATGAAACAGCTCCTCCACGCTGGGTGTGCGCAGCTCGGCGTGATTGACCCCGTCGGCGAGGATGATCACCCGGTCAGCAGTGGCGGCAATATCAAGGCTGTGGGTGACCATCACCAGCGCCGTGTGCGGCGTGACGGTTGCCCGCAACAGGTCCATAACCTGCGCACTGGTGTGCACGTCGAGCGATCCGGTGGGTTCGTCCGCGAACAGCAACTGGGGTTTGCGCACCAGCGCACGCGCAATAGCTACGCGCTGCCGTTGCCCACCGGAGAGCTGGTCGGGGTAGGCATGTGCTTTTCCTGTCAGGCCAACGTAGTCGAGGGCGTCGTTAATCTCCTGATCAGGGACGGAAACTCGGGCGAGTTTGGCGGGCAGCCGCAGGTTGTCTTCCACGTTGAGGGATTCGATGAGGTTGAGGTCTTGGAAGATGAATCCGATGTGGTCGCGGCGCAGTTTCGCTATAGCAACCCGCTGGGCATCGCGGCGTCGTTTCCGGCGGGAGAAGGCGTCTTTGCTGGTGATGCGGTGTTCACCGATGAAGATGTCGCCACGATCAATGGGGGTGAGCCCGCTGAGACTGTGCAGAAGCGTAGTTTTGCCGGACCCGGATTGCCCGATGATGGCCACGAATTCGCCTTCGTGGATGTCGACGTTCACGCCTCGCAGCACCGGCAGGTCGTTGTATTGTTTGTGCAGGTTAAGCGCTTGGAGCAGCATGGCTGAGTGTCCTTTCGGTGGTGTTGCGGCGGAGTTCGGTGAGGGTAATGCTCCAGAGCATGGTGGCGGCAATGCCGATGCCCAGACAGAGGACGGCGAGCGTACTTCCGGCGGGCATGCTGAGCTGCGTCATGGGCAGCGGCCCGCGCGCGAACGCGAACGTCATGCACACGTCGTTGATGATCACCGTCCCGTAGGCGATGATCCCGGCAAGAATGAGGTACACCAGGGTTTCCATCAGAGTTTTTTGTGTGAGCAGCTCGTCGGTGGCGCCGGAGGTGTACAGCAGCTGGGCATCGTGTTGCCGGGGTCTGAGGGCGATGAGCACCACGGACGCCGCGGAAGCGCAGGCCACAACGATGGACCCGCCGACAAGGAGCAGGGATATGCTGAGCGGCGCGGATAATGATTCAGAGTCCGGCACTCCCATGCTCACGAGCACCTGCCGGAATTTGCTTATCGACATCCCCGCCATCCCCGTCGTACTCCCCGCGATAGCAATGGGCATGATGAGGGTTCCGGTGAGCGTGGGCCGCGCCTGTGCCTCGCGAACAGCCAGGAACCACGGTGTCGCCGTAATCGGCAGCACGCGCAGCATCGCCACGAGTACGCGCAGAATATACGGCCCCCACAGCGCCACCACCACGCTCAGCAGCACACCCACGCCCACGTAAGCGCCGAGCATTCCCCCCATTTCATCAATGTTCTGCAGCGGTTCAACCTGCGCAATCGCATAATAGAGCGCCCCCACACCGAGGGATGCTACGACACACAAGAGTTTTCGAACAATCCCCACACTCGTACGACGGAAGGCACCGCTTATCGACGCCCCGTCCACCAGCTCCGCACGCATCGCCCGGCGCGCACCCATCAGCCCGGTGAGCAGGCTCATTCCCGCAACACTTACTATGGCGATGACTAGCGCCGGTGCGGGGATGGGCTGGTCGAGCGCGGGACTCGTGGGTAGTCCACTGGTGGCCACAGTATGCGCATAGGGATACCACAGCAGCCAGGCGAATGCCGCGCCAATCACGCCAGTGAGCGTGGACACCACGAGCACTTGCGCCCTGAGAATGCGGGCCGCTTGACTAGGCAGCATGCCTACCAGCTGCCACCTGGCCACCACGGGGTGCTGCAGCCGGAGAGTGAAATTAGTGACCAACGTGAGGGATACCAAACTGGTGGCCACCACCAGGAGCAGCGCGGTGGAACCAAGCGATATGTAGGCTTCCTGAGTTTCGCCCGTGGAGCGCACGCCCGCAACGATAAACCCAATGTTCAGTGACATGACCACGGCCAGCACCGTGTTGGACATGATGAGTGCCAGCCAGGTGACCAGGTTGGTTTTCAGAATAAGTTTGAAAAGCATGGTTCTAGCGCTCTGGTTTCGGGTCGGTCCCAGGAATGCGGGTCTGGTTCACAGTTCCGGTGCGCAGGTACTCGGTAATAACGTGACCCAGCTGGGGATTATCCGTAAGAATCTGCACGTGACCTGGGCCATCGACGGTGAGTACGTGGCTGCGCATGGCGGTGGCCATCTTGTCGAATGTCTCATACGGGGTGTTCGGGTCACTAGTGCCCTGGATTTGCAAAGGCCGTACAGCCAACTTCTCGCCCGTAATATCCGGGGCCGGGTGCTCTGGGGTGATGCCGGAACACGTCATGCCGCTGGAGGTCAGGTCTATATTGGAGAAAGGGTCTCCAATGACGGTCTGGCCCCATAGTCCCGAAATCATCCTATCCAGGTGAACGGGGTGGGCGCGGTCGTTGCACTCCACCATGAGGGGCATGTTCCCTACTTCACTCAGGGCTTCCAAGACTTTGTCGGGAAGTGTCACTGGCTCGGCGCTGGACAGTTTTCCAGCAACCCACGGCCACAGAGCAGGCTGACTCAGTCCCATACGGAGAAGCTGCATGGACGCGGACTGGTTTTGTTTCGAACCGGGGTGCGTCAACTGCGTCAGCAACCCTTCGGCCTTCACTGCCGTCGGATCCACCCTGGTCATAGCCTCGGTACCGATGCTTCCAGTGGAGCCTAGCGCGTCCGGCAGGTCCTCTTCCTCGGCAGCTGGCGGCGGAAATGTTGGGGTCACACCGGTTTCCTGCCTCACCCGCTCTGCCCAGGACTTGTACACAGCTCGTGGTGTCGTTCCCATGTGGTAGACGTCATCGTGCTGAGAGACCCAACCGAAAAAATCATGAGCGGCTTTGCGGAATCCATCAACTTGCTCAGAATGGTCGTTATCAGGGTTGTAGCCGGAATCCAGTACCACCTTGTCGGTGTGCTCTGGGAATGTGGTTGCGTACATCGATCCCAGGACTGTTCCGTAGGAATTGCCGTAGATGGAGATCTTCTCCTCTCTCATGGCCTGACGCACTTGATCCCAGTCACGGGCAGTGTTCTCCGTGGTCAGCGTCGCGGCATAGCCCGGCATTTTCGCGTCACACGCATCCTTGATCAATCCACCAGAGCGCTGGATCTGATCGATGGGACCAGCGTTGACCTCCTCGCATTCCAGCTTGGTGGACCCCTCCAGACCGCGCGGCTGCACGCCCACAATGTCCCATTCTTCCCGCACCTCTTTGGGCCAGCGAGGCGTAGTATCAGGATAACCCTCCACAGTGGTGAACTGGTGGTACACTGAGCCGCCCGGACCGCCGGGGTTAATAAACAGCACACCTCGGCGTTTTTCTGGTTTGGTGGCTGCGGCCTTGATAAATCCAACGCTGATTTTCTTGCCATCCGGGTTGGAGTAGTCCATGGGAACGTCCATCCGTCCGCAACTTGTGCCAGGTTTGTTGACGTATTCTGGGCAGTCTTCCTGCGTAATCGCTGGTCGTTTTACAGGTTCGGCCTGCGCCGGAATGGATACAGTAGCCATGGCGGCAAGACTCGCTGACGCAGCAACGGCTGCAATGATTGTTCTGGGGTTTCGCATAACCCCAAGCCTGCTACATGCCACACCCCCAGCACATCGGGGGTTTCCCCGATTTTTTAAAAGTCAGGGTAACTCAGGGTAAACCCCTACCACTGATAGTTACCGCTCAAAATGTCTTTGATCTGAGGGCGCACGTCAAACCAGTAGATGCCAATGATCACAACCCCGATGATCGCCATGAATGCCATGTAAGCCAGTCCGATGGACGAGACGAAAGCAGAACCCAGCAGCAGCCCCAACCATACCCATTTGGATTGGCGGTCGGCTGCGCGGAAAGCGTCTTCCCGGGTCATGCCGACTTGCACCGCGCCGACAACACCGCAGATAGCGACGATCTGCATAAGCCTCCACACGGCGATGACGACATAGTCTGCATAGCTGTCAATCAACAATTCACTCAATCCCAAAGTTCTTTAGGCACCAAAGATCAGGTGCGACACGGTGTAAATCAGTAAACCAGCGAGGGCGCCAACAACGGTGCCGTTGAGGCGAATGTACTGCAAGTCTTTGCCCACCATCAATTCAATCTTGTCGCTGGCCTCGTCAGCGTCCCAGCGTTCCACGGTTTCACTGATGATGGAGGTCACCTCGTCAGCGTAGTTGTCCGCCAGGAATGCGGCCGCGCCGGTGATGCGACGGTCCAGGGATTCCCGCAACTCCGCGTCGGAACGTAGATTGTTTCCCCAGCTGACGGCGAGTTCTGCGACCTTGTGCCGGAGCAGGGAGTCGGGGTTTTCCGCGGCGTCGATAAGCGTGGTGGAGGTGGATGCCCACAGCGCAGAGGCCAGCCCCTGCACGGGTGTGGACCCCATGATGTCGTGCTTCATGTCCTCGATGCGCTGGATCATTGTGGGATCTTCCTGCAGGTCACGCGCGAGATTGTTAAGGAAGCGGCGGATGGCGTGACGCGCCTCGTGGTTCGGGTCGGTGGACACGGCGCTGGTCCATTGCACCAGCTCTCGGTACACCTTGTCGCCCACAACGTCGTTCAGGAACTGCGGTGCCCAGGTGGGCAGGCGCTCGTCCAGGATGCGGGTGATCAGCGCCTCGCTCCCCAGGGCTTTGCGATGCAGCCACTGCACCAGTTCGTCCACGACGGGTTCGGTGCGGCCCTCCTCAATGAGCTGTTCCAACAGCCGACCGGCAGGTGGCGCCCATTCGGGTTGCGCAAGCTTATCAATCAACATCGTGTTGATCACCGCCTCCGCGTCCTTCGGATCCAGCGCCCGCACGATATTCGCCGTCAGTCGACCCGCCTCGCTGGATACCTTCTCCGCGTTCTCGGGTTGCGACAGCCACTCCCCCGCGCGATCAGGAATCCCAGCGGCGCGCACCTTCTGGGTAATCAACTCCGCATTGAGGAAGTTCTCGCCAACAAAGCCGCTCAACGACTCCCCGATCTGGTCCTTCTTATTCCGCACAATCGCCGTGTGCGGAATCGGCAGTCCCAGCGGCTTACGGAACAGTGCCGTCACCGCAAACCAGTCCGCCAAACCACCAATCATCCCAGCCTCAGCCGCGGCGCGAACAAATCCCACCCACGTCGCCGTCTCACCTGGCTGTGCCTCAGCCCACCGACAGGCAAAATAAACCGCCGCTGCAACCAGCAGCAATCCGGTGGCCACGGCCTTGTAACGGCGTAGGACTCGACGTCGCTCCGCCTCCACCTCAGGCGACGGACCAGGCACCGCCAGACGATCCTGGGCAGCTACATCAACGGCTTTGTCAGACATAGCCTCCATTATCTACGCAACAGCGCTGACGGGTGAGGATTCCCACCAAATGTTCGCTCTAAGCACGCCTGCCCGCCCGCACCGCTTATCGACGCCCGCCCCTCCCGCAAACCCCATCCAAACCCCAACAACCGCCGCCACATTCCCGAAGGAACACGACGGCGGTTGTTCTTGGAGGTGCCAGTAACCCCGCTTATCACGGAGTCTGACTGTTCGGGCCCCCACAATGTAGGGGCACCGTTTTTTAGTGCTTGCGGCCGGTGGCAGCCACGTAGGCGCGGTAGTGACGGCGCCCGTAGTAGATGAGACCGAATCCAAGGACCAGGCAGGAAATGGCCAACACTGCGCCGATGATAGCGTAGGTGTTTCCATTTTCCTGGGTTCCAGCAATGCTGGAGGAAAGTCCGAAGACAAAAGCGCCTAGACCCGCGAGGGAGGTGAGAATGAATCCCATTCCCAGCCAGGTGGAACTGCGTTGCAGCGAGGAGTGCTGGGAATCGAGGCTTGAGGGCGTGTAGCCGTCGATGTAGTGCGGCTCGCCTTCGAACACTCGGAAGGTTTGCTCTTCACGCTGGGTAGCTGCATGTGCATCAGACATTGCTGTGTGCCTTTCGTATTAAACCGTACTGAGGTACAGCTTAGTGGTCCTTGGCGGAAAGGGCAGCACGTGCCCGCTCCTTGTTGATCGCCGCAACCGCAGTCAGGGGGATGCCTGCCGGGCAAACGTCAGCACATTCGCCGTAGAGGGAGCAGGGTCCGAAGTTGGTTTCAACTTCGTCCACCATCTTGCGTGCACGCTTTCCTCGCTCTTCCTTGCCCAGCGGCATGAGGGAGAGGTGAACCAACTTGGCACCAGTGAACAGGTGTGCAGCACCGTTGGGGCAAGCTGCGACGCAGGCACCACAGCCGATGCAGGCTGCGTGATCCAGCGCCAGTTCGGCGGTTTGGTGATTCATGTGCAGGGTGTCAGCGTCGGGCGCAGTACCCGCGTTGACGGACACGTAGCCGCCTTGCTGCATGACGCGGTCCAGTGCGGAGCGATCCACGATCATGTCTTTGATCACCGGGTACGCTGCGGAGCGCAGCGGCTCGATTTCCAGGGTGTCGCCATCGCTGTAGCTCACCAGACGTTGGTGGCAGGAGGGCTTGTTTTTCTCTGGGCCGTGGGGGCGTCCGTTGACATTGAGGCCACAGGTTCCGCAGATGCCTTCACGGCAGTCGGATGCAAATGCGAAGGGTTCTTTGCCAGCTTCGATCAGACCCTCGTTGACGTGGTCAAGGAGTTCCAGGATGGACATCTGTGGGACAGCGTCGTCCACATCAATGGACTCGAAGTGTCCTTCAGCGGTCGGACCGGCTTGGCGCCAAATCTTAAGATGCAGTTTCATTACTTGTAGTTCCTTGTCTGCAGCGGGATCGCTTCGAAGTAGAGCGGCTCAGCGTGGCGGATGTACTTGTTGGGGCCGCCGGGTTCCCAGGCGGATACGAAGCACCAGTTGTCGTCGTCACGCTCGGCTTCGCCTTCATCAGAAAGGTGATCGTCACGGAAGTGGGCACCACAGGACTCGTCGCGGTCGAGTGCGTCAACACACATGAGTTCGCCGAGTTCGATGTAGTCGGCAACGCGGTTGGCGTACTCCAGCACCTGGTTCATCTCGTGGGGTTCGCCGGTGATGCGCAGGTTAGACCAGAAGTCCTTGCGGAGTTCGCGGATCTTCTCAATGCCAGAAGCCAGGTCCTTCTTGTTACGTGCCACACCGCAGGAGAAGTACAGGATGTCTCCAAGCTTGCGGTGGAAGTATTCAGGACCGTGGTTGCCGTTGATGCTCATCAGCTTGTCGATGCGGGCCTGAGCGCGGTTGACTGCCTCAATGACTACGGGGTCGTTGTCAGCCATACGCTCGGTACCCAGCAGCGGGCCGAGGTAGTTCGGCACAGAGAATGGGAGGGTGAACCAGCCGTCCACGGATGCAGAGAGCAGGGAGTTTGCACCCAGGCGGTTAGCGCCGTGGTAGGTCCAGGATGCCTCACCAGCAGCAAAAAGACCTTGAATGGAGGTCATTTCGTTGAAGTCGGTCCACAGGCCACCCATGGTGAAGTGGCAGGGGGGGGCGATGCGCATGGGCGTGGTGTAGGGGTCCTCACCGATGGCCTCTTCGTACATCTGGAAGAGGTTGGAGTAGCGCTCTTTGATGGTGTCTTTACCCAGACGCTCGATGGCGTCACGGAAGTCCAGGTACGCCGAGTTATGCAGCGGTCCAACGCCCAGGCCAGCGTTGATCTGCTGGGAGATGGCGCGGGAGGCGACGTCGCGGGGCACCAGGTTACCGAAGGCCGGGTAACGGCGCTCCAGGAAGTAGTCGCGCTCCTCCTCGGGGATGGTGTTCGGGTCGCGGTCGTCTTTGGGCTCCTTCGGGGACCAGACGCGGCCGTCGTTACGCAGCGACTCGGACATGAGGATGGTCTTGGACTGCCATTCCGAGTTGACCGGAAGGCCGGTCGGGTGGAACTGAATGAACGACGGGGATGCCATGTAGGCACCTTGGTCGTAGGCACGCATGATGGCGGAAGCGTTCGAGTTCTTTGCCAGCGTGGACATGTAGTACACATTGCCGTAGCCGCCGGTGGCCAGGATGACTGCGTGGCCAGTGTGCGCGGTCAGCTCACCATTGATGAGGTTACGCATCACCGCACCGTGGCAGCGCTTCACGCCGTTTTCGTCTTCCTTGACGATTACATCAACCATCTCGTTGTGGGTGAAGATCTCCACGGATCCGAGGTGGATTTGGCGTTGCAGTGCCGCAGCAGCGGACAACTGCAGCTGCTGGCCTGTCTGTCCACGGGTGTAGTAGGTGCGGGAGACCTGCACACCACCGAAGGAACGGGTGGCCAGGGTGCCGCCGTATTCGCGGGCGAAGGGGGCACCGATGGCGTTCATGTGGTCGATGACGCGAACGGATTCGTAGGCCAGACGCCAGCAGTCGATTTCACGGCCGCGGTAGTCGCCGCCCTTGACGGTGTCTTTGACGTGACGGTACGCACCGTCGTTATCCACCTTCTTACCGCGAGCGGAGTTCACACCGCCCTGTGCAGCGATGGAGTGCGCACGACGGGGTGCATCGTGGTAGGTGAAGGCTTTGACATCGTATCCGAGTTCGCCGAGGGCTGCGGCAGCACCAGCACCAGCCAGGCCGGTACCGATAACAATAATGCGGAACTTACGACGGTTCAGCGGGGACACCAGGTTGTAGTGGTCTTTTTGCCACTCCCAAGCATCCTTGGAGGGCACACCGACGGGCGCGTTGGCGCTCAGAACCGACCCGATGGTCACGCCATCAACGCACGAAGCGGGAGCGGTGAACTCGGGACGGGGGGTGGTTTCAGAGTGAGTGCTCATTAAAAGTGAACCTTTCCGTCCTAACTAATCCAGCCGCATGCAATTGCGAGCGGGATGGAAATGTTGCCGACCATGACCATGGCGGGAACCAGGTACGACACGAACAGGAGAACCGCACGAGTGCGCTTGCCGGTGATACCCAGGTCGCTCACAGCGGTCCAGATACCGTGCGTGAGGTGCAGGAACAGCACCACCATGGCAATGATGTAGAAGATGGCCACGGGCCAGCGACTGAAACTTGCCACCAGGTTGGCGTAGATAGCACCGTGTTCGAACGTGTCGGACGCCGCAGGAGCGACACCCATGGTGAGATCCAGGATGTGGAAGATGATGAACGCCAGCAGCACAATGCCGGTGACAATCATGGTGCGGGCAGTAAAGGAGTTCAGGCCACCCATGAGGTTGGTGCGGCGGATCTTACCGCGGGATTGGTGTGCACGCCCGGTGATGGCGAACGCTCCGTAGACGTGCAGGATCAGGGAAGCAAGAAGGGTGATGCGGAAGATCCACAGCACGCCCTCGTGCGGAATGAGGGGGTAACCGACCTCGCGCAGGAATTCGCCGTACTGGTCGATCGGGTAGTGGCCGTCATGCATGGGCATGAAGACCTTCAAGTTACCGATCATGTGGATCAGCACGAACCCACCAAAAATCAGGCCAGTGATGGCCATGGTGAGCTTCAGTGCCCAGGTCGGGAACTTGGGCCGCTCGCGGAGCGGTTTTTCAGTAATTTTGCCGTGAGCGATTGCGTCACGGTCGTCATATTTAACAGTCATGGCACCTCCAGTGTCGCTTTTACTGTACGGCTTTTTCAGGTGATCAAACCACCCGTTACGCGCCCCCGTGTCACAAGTCACAAAACCCCTTTATACCGCTGACCTGCGATTTAGGGTAGCCTCACCTGTCAGATTGCGCACATACGCCTTGTTCAGCGCCACTCACTTCCCGTTTTCAGCTAACATTTAGACGAGGCCCTAACCCTGTGAATAAAATCACAGTTCATATATAGCCCACTCCCCGTGCCCCCGTTTGGTATCAACCAAAAATACTACGCGCGGCACAAAACCACCCAATCCCACGCCATAAAAACCCGCAAACGGCACCCGCAGACAACCGCCCAGACCCCACTTAGCGTACATAACACCCCGTCACATGCCCTAGCCAGAACTTTGCAAAGGCTCCACACAAACATACACAAAGCCCTTAATAAGTGACGGGGGTCACTATACAGCGCGTTATAGTGGACACATGGGAAAGACCTACGTTGGCTCCAGGCTCCGGCAGCTGCGCCGCGACTATGACCTGAGCCAGGCATCACTCGCCGCCACCCTCAGACTCTCGGCCAGCTACGTCAACCAGATTGAACACGACGTCCGCCCCCTCACCGACCCCGTCCTCGACCGCATCACCAGCGCTTTTGATGTGGATGCTACGTTCTTCTCCCGCGACGACAACTCCCGGCTCCTTGCCGAAGTACAGGACGCCATGCTGGACAAAGACCTGTACCCCACACCCGTGGATGTCCGCGAACTCGCAGAGCTGGTGGATAACCACCCCGCGATCGCCCGCGCAGTGGT
>ERZ773066.1404-NODE-1404-length-12394-cov-10.283816_pt1 | contig 12394 bp, 12 predicted proteins | sample MGYA00580573_ERZ773066 | MGnify/ENA primary metagenome ERZ773066 (study PRJEB29015, sample SAMEA2738128) | human oral metagenome | biome: human oral; feature: human-associated habitat; material: saliva | place: China | collected 2203 ... | reverse complement strand
ACCCATGCCGGGGTGGCGGAACAGGCAGACGCAACGGACTTAAAATCCGTCGGTTAGAAATAACCGTACCGGTTCGATTCCGGTCCTCGGCACCATTAGACTAACTTCGGTTAGTCTTTTTTTGTATATAATTTTAACTGTATTTACGCGTAGGTATATAACGTGAGTAAACCGAATCTGTTGATTAGTGAATGTCTTTGCGGTGTTTGTTGCCGTTATGATTGTGACCATAACAAAATAGACTGTTTGGAAGAACTTAAGAGCCTCTATAATCTTATACCAGTATGTCCTGAGGTACTGGGTGGACTTTTAACACCAAGACCCCCAGCGGAGCGGATAGGTGATCGAGTCCAAACGAGAAATGGTATAGATGTTACAGAACAATTTAAAGGGGGTGCAGAATTAGCTTTAGCAATTGCTATAGATAAAAATTGTTTGTGTGCTTTACTAAAGGCTAAGAGTCCAAGCTGTGGATATGGTGAAATATATGATGGTACATTTACTAGAACCCTCGTAAATGGGGTTGGTGTCACGTCTGAGCTTTTATTACAACATAATATACAAATCTATACAGAAAAGAATGTACAGGACCTTATACAGCACAATAGCGACGATTGATATGTATCAATCGTCGCTATTGTTGTATTAGTGTATGTTATTGACCTGCATTAACTGGGTCATTTGTTAATGGCTGTTCACCTAATAGTGTTGTTAAATTGTGTAAATTAAATCGATAAGCACTATTACTAAAGTCTCTTGTTTTATCATAACGATTGTTTGGTGCATGCATGAGACCAACTAATGTATCGTATAATAAATCATTTGTGAAATATTGATGTTCATGACTATCGAGTGCTGATACCGTTTGAGGATATGCTGCACGATATTGAGGCGATAAGTACATCCAGAATGGAATGTGAGTCATCACAAAATCAAAGGTGTCTGGATTGTGGGACTTGTCAACGCTTTCACCATGATCAGAGAAGTAAACCATAGCTTGAAGATTTAAATTATCTTTACCATAGGTGTAGATTTGCTGTAACAACCAATCTGTATAGAGCTGACTATTAGCATAAGCCTCGATACCCTCAGGATTGGGACCTTTTTTCCATTTACTGAATTCATGCGGATAGCGGTCATTATAATAAATATGACTGCCCATAATATGAATTACGATAAAATTATTTTTACTTGGATCAGCTGTTTTTAACAATGGCAATAATGCTTCATCATATAAATCAGAGAAGCCATAAGATTCGTGAGCCCACTTTGTAGTATCCGCCGTTTTAGCCATCAAAGAAATAGCTGTATCGTATTCGCCAAATACGCCTTGGTTACTGAACCACGATGTGGTGTAACCCGCTTTTTTAGCAACATCCAAAATATTAGCAGAATCTAAGAATGGTCGGTCATCATATTGATTGCGCTCTGAAAGGGCACGTTCTAATGTTGGTACTGTTTGTACGTAGGAAGAGTACGCATGATTAAAGAAGATAAAATCTTTATTGTGATCGCGCATATCCTCTTGCCAAGGGGTGTCATCGTATTGGAATTTTGGATTGTAGACCTTCATATAGTCACGAGAACTGGATTCGCCGATAACGAGAATGATAGTTCCTGGCGTTTTAGTAGGCGTTGTATCCTTTGAGTCCAAATTGAATGAATCAAATACGAGATGGTGATTATCGTTGTACTGTTGCATTTCTTTAACATAATTACCTGCCGCTGTCCAATTAGCTACGATGCATGTTTGAGGAAATAAGAAGAATGGTACATATACGATAAATGCTACCATGGATGCGATAAGTACGCCTAATCGTAAAGGACGCGTTGTGTTAAAATCGACAACTCGTTTCATTCCTAGGTTGCACCAATATAGGAAGAGCGTCCACAATATTAGGCTTATAACGATGGCGATAAGCCCGGGAATACCAGCAGCGTTCTTTAAGAATCCGAAGGCTTCTTCTGGATTTGTCATATATACTGCTAATAGACTTGCTGGCGTTAAGCAGTGCCAAGTAGTCATATAATAACCGATTTGCAATAATGGGATGAGACTAAGGACCGATGAGAATAATGCCAGTATAGCTGATGTTAATTTCTGCAGCCGTCCCGTTTGTGTTACCAAATATTGAATGCCGGATAGTCCCATAAATAAGAGTAAACCAAATAGAAAATCGTTGGCGAACTCATAGAAGTAAAGGGGCTTTACATAGGACCAGTGAAATAATAGAGGGAATGTGAGTCCCCAAAGTAGACCAACGAGTCCATAGCCTAGAAATGCACGATGGAACACGGTACAGCTCATAAAGTACTGGAATAAAAACATTCCAACCATGGTCGGCACCGCAAGGATTGTAATGTCCTCAACATCTAGGCCTAATGTAATTGGTTCATAAATAAAAAATAGTGCAATGTAGAGCACTATGCCTATAATGCCAAAACGCAAAATAGGATTTCGAATCAATGATTTCATTGATGATAACATAATGTATCCTTTCTAAAGGAGCTTACAACAAATATATATTTTTCTTCACATTATAAGATAACAAAGAATACTAAAAAATACAATTATATATGCTGTACGTAGAAGAAATCTTTAATTTAGGATATAATTATATAGTTATGAATTAGTATAAGTAAGGAATGGGGATTCATGGGGGACTATAATTATAAATTGGATATATTCGAGGGACCTCTCGATTTACTCTTACATTTAATTGAAAAACATAAGATTGAAATTACGGATATCCCAATCGTTGAAATCACTACTCAATATTTTGAATATCTAGATAATTGGAATCATTTTGATATCCATTATAGTAGTGAATTCCTTGTAATGGCATCTACATTATTACAGATTAAGTCCCGCATGTTATTACCTAAGGTAGAACCTGAACCTGATGAAAGCGAAGATCCACGAGATGAATTAGTAGCCAAGTTAGTTGAGTTTAAAAAGATAAAAGATTTTACTCAGATTCTAATGGAAAAAGCATCTATTGAATCAAATGTTTTTAGCCGTCCTGAAGAAACGAGTGTATTAGGATTGGATAGTTTTTATAATCTAGAATTATCTAAACTATATGATATATTTTATTCTGTTTTACATAAGCGTAATGAAACAGAATCAGAAGAGACAGTTCGTCAAGTAACGGTAGAAAAAGATGCATATAGCCTAGAAGACATGATTGTCTCCTTGGCCAGTCGTGCTCGCCGCGGAGAGCGATTAGCCTTTCGCGAATTGCTAGTTGCTATTGAAACTAAGAGTGGTATGGTAACGATTTTTATGGCCGTACTAGAATTATTAAAACAACAGGAATTGGCTATGTTTTATGAAAATGATGACATAATTTTCACAGCACCTGTCATGGGATTACAAAATGCTGAAGAGGTAGAGGAGGAATAGCATGGGCGTATCAGATTTAGAAGCGGTACTATTTTCTGCGGCCAAACCTATTTCTATAGATGTTATACAAGATATTTTTGGACTTTCAAATCAAGACGCCTTGGAATATGTGGATGCATTATCATCTGAATTAGAATCTCATAAACGTGGTATACGTGTACGCGTTTCAGCAGCTGGTATTGAGTTGGTCAGTGCACCAGAAGCGGCCCCTTATATTGGGCATATACGAAGAAAAGAAGATAAATTATCTAATGCAGCTATGGAAACACTAGCGGTTATTGCATATAAACAACCTATCACAAAAGCCGAGATTGAAGAGGTCCGCGGTGTTAATAGTGATAAGGTAATTAAACAATTATTGTCTCGAGCATTGATTGCCGAATTAGGACATAAGGATACGGTGGGACGCCCTATTTTGTATGGCACCACCGATGAGTTTTTACGAAGTACAGGTGTTACTTCAATTGATGATTTGCACAAAGAGCTAGATACTGCAGAGTCTGATATGACAGGTGTATCAATAGACAGTGTGAAAGATGAAAGCTTAATAGAATCTCCTAATGAGGATGGAATAGAGAACATATAGAAAAGGATATAATATGGAACGATTACAAAAATTTATCGCCAGCTGTGGTGTAGCTTCTCGTCGTAAGGCAGAAGAATTAATTGCGTCTGGTAAGGTACGTGTCAATGGACGTAAAGTGACGGAACTGGGTGTTAAGGTTGATCCTATGAAAGATAAGGTCATGGTTGATGGACAACTATTAGCCGTGGAAAAACCTGTGTATTATTTAATGAATAAACCGAAAGGTGTTATTACATCTGTTACAGACCCACAAGGACGGGAAACTGTAATGGATTATATTAAAAATGAAAAACGCCGTATCTATCCAATTGGACGACTTGATTTACATACGGAAGGTTTATTGCTTTTAACAAATGATGGAGAACTAGCTCAGAATCTTACACATCCATCTAAAGGCGTTGAAAAGACATATGAAGTTCGTATTAAGGGACGTGTAAATGATACAGATTTACAGGTTATCGCCGATGGTGTGCCTCTTGAAGATGGTGTGACAGCACCTGCTACACTTGTAGATTTAGGATTTGATGACCACAATGGGGTTCACGAAGTGGAAATTACTATTCATGAAGGTCGTAATCGACAAGTACGTCGTATGTTTGAACATTTTGGTTACCGAATTCATAATTTAAAACGTATTGCATATGGTGGATTAACATTAAGTGGTGTTAAGCGCGGTGGTGTTCGTCAATTGACACAACGAGAAGTAAGTGCACTTAAAGCGCTAGGAGCTTCTAAATGAAACGCGTCGTTGTAATCGGAGGTGGTGCAGCAGGGCTAATGGCTGCTGTCATTGCTGGTCGAGAAGGGGCAAAGGTAACGCTTCTCGAAAAAATGAATTATGTTGGTAAAAAGATGGGTATTACCGGCAAAGGACGCTGCAATATTACGAATGCTAGTGATATGTCTGAATTTATTAAAAATACACCGGGTAATGGTAAGTTTTTATATGGTGCTTACGAGCGCTTTACCAATGAAGATTTGTTGCAATTATTACACGACACCGGTTTAGAAACCAAGGTAGAGCGAGGCGGCCGCGTATTTCCAGCTTCAGATTCCGCACTGGATGTGCGAAATACCTTTATGAAGCTTATGAAACACTATGGTGTAGATGTTCATCTTGAGGAACCCGTTAAGAAACTTTTGGTTGATGATGGTGTTGTCACCGGTGTTGTGACAGACAAAGAAACTTATCACGCTGATGCCGTGGTTATTGCTACGGGAGGTAAATCATATCCTGCTACCGGTTCTACTGGTGATGGATATATTTTGGCGGCTCAAGTAGGCCATAAGATTACCGATATCCGTCCATCTTTAGTACCGATTGTAACGGAAGAGTCTTGGGTAAAAGATTTAATGGGGCTTAGCCTAAGGAATGTTGAATTGTCTGTAGTTGCTAAGAATAAGGTACAAGCCAAGATGTTTGGGGAAATGATGTTTACCCATTTTGGCATTACTGGTCCTATCGTTTTATCCCTTAGTCATACGGTGGGAAAATTGATGCGCAAAAAAAATATCGGCACTATAGGTTTAGATATCAATTTAAAACCTGCATTACCTCCAGAAACATTAGATCAACGATTACAAAAAGATTTTGGCCTCTATTCTAAGAAACAATTAATTAATGGGATGAAAGATTTGTTACCAAGTCGATTAATACCATTAATTATTGAATTAGCCGGTATTGATCCACAAAAACCAATCAATCAGATTTCAAAGGAAGAACGACAACAAATCGGTTATATGTTGCAACATATGCCTCTTACCGTGAAAGGATTACGTCCTGTAGAAGAGGCAATTGTTACTGCTGGTGGCATTTCTTTAAAAGAATTTAATCCTAAAACTATGGAATCTAAGTTGGTTAAAGGTTTATATGGTGCAGGTGAAGTATTGGATATAGATGCTTTTACAGGTGGATATAATCTACAGGCTGCCTTTTCTACAGGATTTGTAGCAGCTATGCATATAACCCATCCTGAAGCGTTTTACTAGAGACATTGTACGCTGTATGATTGAATAGTATATTTTATATAATTTGCGAAAGTGATACAGGGAATTATGAATACACATAAAATTGCCGTTGCTGTTGACGGCCCAGCAGGCGCTGGAAAATCATCTATTTCTAAAATAGTGGCAAAAAAACTGGGGTATCTTTATATCGATACAGGTGCTATGTACCGTTCTGTTACATGGGCTGTATTGCATAATCATATTGATGTAAATAATCAAAAGGCAGTGGAAGCATTATTACCAGAATTAGATCTTACTATGGAGGCCAGTGATGATTCGTGTAAGGTTTTTATTGCTGGTCAAGATGTGACTGATTTTATTAGAACGCCACAAGTGAACAATGCTGTATCTATAGTGGCTTCATATAAAGGTGTGCGTCAATATTTGGTTGAACGACAACGACTTATGGCAGAAGCTGGTGGCGTTATATTGGATGGACGTGATATCGGTTCCGTTGTATTACCTAATGCGGAATTGAAAATATATCTAACCGCTTCTGTAGAGGCTCGTGCTATGCGCCGTTACTTAGAAGTGAAGGGTACAGTTAACGAACAAACTTTAGAGGATATTAAAGACAGTGTTATGCAACGTGATGATATGGATAAGAATCGAAAGGAATCTCCATTGATTCAGGTAGAGGATGCTGTATTGGTCGATTCTAGCGAAATGACATTTGATGAAACTGTAGAACATATATTACATCTAGTACAGGAGCGAATTTAAATGAATAAATTTTCTACATGGCTTTGGCGAACTGCCTTTTGGTTGCGCTATAAAGTCGGCTATGGATTAAAGGTTTATGGTCGCGATAATTTCCCTATGGAAGGTCCGGTTATTGTGGTGCCAAATCATTTAAGTAATAATGATCCACCTATTTGCGGCTATGCATTGCCTAGGCACGTACACTTTATGGCAAAACAGGAATTATTTGTAAATCCAATTTCAAGATTCTTTTGTACCTGGCTTGGTGCATTCCCTTTAAATCGTGGAGCCATAGATAAAATAGCAATTCGTCATGCTTTAGGACTATTAAAGAATAATAAAGTATTAGGAATTTTTGCAGAAGGTAATCGTCAAAAGAATGGAAAATTAGGACGCTTTCACGATGGGGCCGCATCCATTGCGTTGCGTACAGGAATTGGTATTACCCCAGTTGCCATCATCGGTTCTCATAATATGAAGAGAAACCAAGTTGCTTGCATCATTGGTAAACAGGTACCTGTTAGTAAAGCTAAACCGACACCTGAGGCTATTAAAGAGGTTAATGATCGCGTAAAGGGTGAAATTCAACGCATGATTGATTCCTATCATGAAAATCGCATAGAGGAGACGTTATGGAAATAATTTTAGCTGAAAATCATGGCTTTTGTTATGGCGTAAAACGAGCTGTTGAAATGGCCAATGAAGCTGCTGATAGCGATAATAAAAGCTATACATTGGGTCCTATCATTCATAACCCACAAGTAGTTGGTCGTTTAGAGAGTAAAGGTGTTAGTCCGATTCAAGAGGTGTCGGATATTGATGAAGGAACTATGATTATTCGGTCTCATGGTGTGGGCCCTGCAATTTACGAAGAAGCAGAAGAGAAAGGCTTAAACATTTTGGATGCCACTTGTCCACATGTGAAAAAAGCTCAACAAGATGCAAAATCTGTTATCGAAGATGGTATGACACTGGTTATATTGGGTGAAAAAAACCATCCTGAGGTTAAAAGTATTAATTTATGGGCGAATAACAAAGGAATAATCATCGAAGATGAAGAATCTGCCAAAAATCTACAAATTGTTGAAAAAATGGGCGTAGTTGTTCAAACGACCTTTTCACAATTCAAATTTAACAGTATAATAGAGATATTAGAGAAAAAATCTAAGAATCTTAAGATTTTCAAAACGATATGCAATGCAACTCAGGAACGTCAGAATTCTGCCGTTGAATTAGCTCGTAACGTAGATCTTATGATTGTGATAGGTGGTAAGAACAGCGGCAATACGAATCGATTGGCAGAGGTTTGTCGAGACGTTGGATGTACAACATATCACATTGAAACTTCTACTGAATTACAACTGGAATGGTTTAACCGAGTACAGACGGTAGGAGTAACAGCAGGAGCATCGACTCCCGACTGGATTATTAAGGAGGTCATTGAGACAATGAAAGATTTTGCAGAATTATTAGCAGCAGAAGGTCAAGAAGAATTTAAGAAAGGAAACGTTGTAGAAGGTCAAGTAGTACAAGTTGAAGATGAACGCGCATGGGTATCTTTTGGCTACAAAACTGAAGCAATTTTGAATAGAACTGAAATTTCTTATCCAGCACCAAACTCTGCCAAAGATGTGTTGAAAAATGGTGATGAAATTAAAGCAGTTATCATGAACCACATCAAAGAAGATAATCCTATTTATCTTTCCATGACTCGTTTGGCTAAAGATGAAGATTGGCAATATGTTATCGAAGCTCAAGAAAAAGACGAACCTATCGTATGTAAAGGTATCGACGCTATTCCAGCAGGCTTGGTGGTAACAGTAAAATCCCTTCGTGGTTTCATTCCATTGTCCCAAGGTGATGTGCATTTCGTAAAATCTTTGGACAACTTGGTTGGTACTGAATTCGAAGCAAAAGTTCTTGAAATCGACGAAAAGAAAAACCGTTTGGTTCTTTCCCGCCGTGCAGTACTTGAAGTGGAACGTCAAGCAAAATTAGCTGAAGCATTGAAAAATATCAACGTTGGTGAAAACTATAAAGGTATCGTTCGTAAAATCATGCCTTATGGTGCATTCGTAGATATCGGTGGTATTGAAGGTTTACTTCATATTTCCGACATTTCTTGGCAAAAAATTAAAAAAGTGGAAGATGTTCTTTCCGTTGGCCAAGAAATCGAAGTTAAATTGCAATCCTTTGACCCTGAAAGCAACAAATTATCCTTGTCCTTGAAAGCTTTAACTAAGAGCCCATGGGACGTTGCTGAAGAAACTTTACATGTTGGTGATGTAATCACTGGTAAAGTTGTTCGTTTGGTAGCTTACGGTGCATTTGTAGCTGTTAACGATGATATTCAAGGTTTACTTCACATTTCTCAAATTACAAAACAACGTAATGCGAAAGTTGAAGATTACTTGAACCGTGGTCAAGAAGTTGAAGTTAAAATCATTTCTCTTAACAAAGATGAAAAGAAATTGGGCTTGGCTATGACTGAGTTGATGGAAGCAAAAGAAACAGAAGAAGACGCTGAATAATTCAGAATCTTTTAATGAGGCTAATCAAGGTTTTCCTTGATTAGCCTTTTTGCGTACATTCCCTTTAATATGATAAAATGAAGTGATGTATATAGATAATAAAAGAGGTGAAAGTATGGCAAAACCATTAGTGGCCGTAGTTGGTCGTCCAAATGTAGGTAAATCTACATTATTTAATGCCATTGTTAATAAACGAATTTCTATCGTCGAGGATATACCTGGCGTTACACGAGATAGAATATACTTTGATGCAGAATGGCTTAATCGTGAGTTTACAATGATTGATACAGGTGGTATCGAGTTCGTAACAGAGAATAGTCATGTCATTCCTAAAATGATGCGTTTACAAGCTGAACTTGCTATTGAAGAAGCTGATGTAATCCTCTTTGTGGTTGATGGCAAGCAAGGTATTGTACCGGCTGATGAAGAAGTGGCCAATATTTTACGTACTAGTGGAAAACCAGTAGTCCTTGTAGTGAATAAAATTGACAGTGTAAATCAAGAACCTAATATTTATGAGTTTTATAATTTGGGACTTGGTGATCCAATTGGCATTTCAGCAAAGAATTTAATGAATCTAGGTGATTTATTAGATGATACGGTTAAACATTTCCCACCTGTAGGAACTAATGTAGATGAAGAAGATACCATTCATGTGGCCATCATCGGTAGACCTAATGTAGGTAAATCATCATTGACCAATGCACTATTAGGTCAAGATCGCGTTATCGTTTCCGATGTGGCTGGCACTACTCGTGATTCCATTGATACGCACTGGACACATGGGAATCAAAAATTTGTACTTATCGACACAGCGGGGATGAGACGTAAGTCCAAAATCGATGAAGCTGTTGAACGTTACAGCATTGTTCGTTCTCTTCGTTCCGTTGATCGCTCAGATATTGTTGTACTTGTATTAGATGGCGTTGATGGCGTTACAGAACAAGATAAAAAAATTGCTGGTTATGCGTATGAAGCCGGCAAGGGCGTTATCATTGTAGTTAATAAGTGGGACCTTGTAGAAAAAGATGATAAAACTACATTGAGATACACTGAAGATATTTATGATGAATTAGGATTCTTGCAATTTGCACCAATTCTATTTGCTTCTGCATTGACAAAACAACGTATTCATCGTTTGGCGGATATGCTTAAATTCGTATCAGAGCAACAATATCGCCGTGTTTCTACTGGTACATTAAATCAATTATTACAAGATGCTCAAACTGTAAATCCAGTTCCATCCCGTAATGGTAGAATTCCGAAAATTTATTATATGACACAAGCTAGTGTTAAACCGCCTACCTTTATTCTTTTTGTAAATGAACCCGAATTAATTCATTTCTCGTATATGCGCTTTTTGGAAAATCGTTTACGTGAAAGTTTTGGTTTCGAAGGTACTCCAATTCGATTAATCCTTCGCGGTAAAAAACGTGAAGATGAAGAGTAATAAGTACAAAGGGGAAGGGTGAAAGTTGTGAATGATTTTATGCCTATTATAGGGTATGCGTTATTAGCCTATGTAATCGGTTCAATTCCTAGCGGACTCATTATTGGTAAATTATTTTTCAATACAGATGTCCGTTTATATGGATCAAAAAATATAGGTGCTACAAATACATATCGTGTTATTGGTTTAAAGGCAGCGCTTCCTGTATTTTTCTGTGATGCATTAAAGGGTGCTATTGGGGTATTTTTGTTTTCCCATTTAAATCCCATGTACATGATTCTAGGTGGCATTTTGGCCATGGTTGGACACAATTGGTCAGTATTTCTTGGCTTTAAAGGTGGCCGTGGTGTTGCAACTGGTTTGGGGGTACTCATTGCATTATCTCCAATAGTTGCAGTTATTTGTTTTGCTATTTGGGGCATCATTGTATATTTCACTAAATTAGTCTCTCTAGGTTCTATAGTAGCTGCTGCGCTTGTTCCTGTTTTGATGTATGTAATGGGTGAATCCTGGTGGTTTGTAGGATTTGGTGCGCTAGCTGCATTGTTTGTTATCATACGTCATCGAGAAAATATTTCTCGTTTACTAGCAGGTAAAGAATTAAAGGTAGAACGCGTTAAAAAAGGAGAGTAATATGAAAGTTTGCATCGTCGGATCTGGTAGTTGGGGGACAGCTCTTGCTATTAAATCTGTAGTGGCCGGAAATGATACAATCTTATATTGCAGACGTTCAGAGTTTAAGGATGAACTTATTAAGTACAGGGAAAATAAGTCATATTTAGCTGGTGTTATATTGCCGGATGAACTCATCATTAGTTCTGATTTACAAACATCTATTGAACAGGCTGATATTGTATTGATTGTTACACCATCTATTCATGTGCGCACAGCTTTACAGAATTTAAAAAGATATGCTCACAAAGATCAAATATACGTGTTATGCTCTAAAGGTGTAGAACGGGAAAGTGGTAAGTTATTGACTACAGTCATGAAGGAGGAATTATCCTCTGTCGGATGCCATTTAACTGTTTTATCCGGTCCTAATCACGCAGAGGAAATTGGTAGAAACTTACCTGCTGCAGCCGTAGTAGGTACGACATCTATGGACATCGGTAAAAAGGTACAACAAGCATTACACAGCAAAGAATTTCGTATATATACTAGTGATGATTATATTGGTGTTGAATTAGCAGGGGCTACAAAAAATGTAATAGCCTTGGCTGCTGGTATCGTTGATGGATTGTCTCTTGGAGATAATTGTAAGGCTTTATTACTAACTCGTGGTCTACATGAAATGACTCGATTTGGTTTAGCTCTCGGTGCAAGAAAAGAAACTTATGCAGGCTTAGCTGGTATGGGGGATTTAATCGCTACTTGTATGAGCCATCATAGTCGTAACCGTGCTGCAGGACAACAGCTAGCAGATGGTAAAACAATGGACTACATTATGAATCATACGAATATGGTGGTAGAAGGCTTTTTTGCAACATCTATTATTCGTGATATGGCCATAAAACACCATGTAGAAATGCCTATCACACAATCACTATATGAGGTATTATATGAAGAGAAGTCCCCTCAATTAGCATTGCAAGAATTGATGGGCCGAGATAGTAAAATCGAAGTATCATAATTGTAAAAGATACTTTTATTTTAGGTATTTATATACTATAATTAATGAGTATAATCTAGTGAGGATTGTATGCGAATTA
>ERZ773066.1394-NODE-1394-length-12420-cov-22.923979_pt1 | contig 12420 bp, 16 predicted proteins | sample MGYA00580573_ERZ773066 | MGnify/ENA primary metagenome ERZ773066 (study PRJEB29015, sample SAMEA2738128) | human oral metagenome | biome: human oral; feature: human-associated habitat; material: saliva | place: China | collected 2203 ... | reverse complement strand
TGGTGGCGCGCCGCCGGATGGGCCGCGCGGACCGAGGCGATGAAGGCGCGGGCCTCCTCCTGCGTCCGCGTGCGGGCGGCGCGGCCCAGGAAGTGCGAGCGCTTGACCTCCAGGTCGGTCTCCGGCTGCGTCGTGCCGGCGAGGGTGAGGGTGCCTGCGTCGTCGGACATAACGCCATAGTCCCATGCCCCGCCCGCGGAGGGACTGGTCCGACGACGACGGCGCGGTGGCCCCGCTCCGGCGCCGATATCGGCGGTCCGTCCCGGGAGGGATCCGCCCGCGGAGGGACTGATCTCACACGGATCGCGCGGCACCGGGGCTGGTACGGGCTCGGCGGAACTCGTTAAGGTGTCCCTCGGTCTAGTTCTCGATGGATCCGACGATCCCCGGCCTTGGAAGGAGCGGGCTCATGGCAGTGCCGAAGCGGAGGATGTCCCGCAGCAACACCCGCAACCGCCGCGCGCAGTGGAAGGCGAAGCTCTCCCGGCTCGACACCGTCCGCGTCAACGGTCGCGAGATCACGGTGCCCCGCCGCCTGGTCAAGGCCTACAAGACCGGACTCCTGGAGCACTGAGTCCTGTCGCGGGCCGAGTGGTCGGTCCTCGCACGCGGGTGTAGCTCAATGGTAGAGCCTCTGCCTTCCAAGCAGATTGCGCGGGTTCGATTCCCGTCACCCGCTCGGTGAACGAGCAGGCCGTCCCGGTTCCTCCGGCGACGGCCCGTCCCGTCTTCAACGGGCTGTGGCGCAGTTTGGTAGCGCGCCTGCTTTGGGTGCAGGAGATCGTGGGTTCGAATCCCGCCAGCCCGACTGCCTCCCCCGGGCGCCGGCGAGTATGCGCTAATTAATGCAAAAACGATAAACAGGTCGAGGCCATGCATAAAATTGGCAGCGACACCATTATCGCATCCAGTACCGAGCTGAAGCGCAGTTCTCGGGACGGCCTGCGGGAGAGTGCGCTGTTCAAGGACTTCGCGATCGATGGCGCGGACGGCTACACCGCGGCCGAGGCTTCGCTGAGCACCGGGGAGACGATTGAGCGAGTCTTCACCTACAGCGCCCATTATCCTTTTTACTCGGATGCCCTGCAGTGCGCGGACAGGAGCGGCGCCGCCGACGTCGGCGGAAGGCGCTACACCTATTGGCTGCTTCCTGCGAACGGCGAGGACGCCTGTGTCGCAAGCGACGGGAAGTACAGCCTGGTCGTTGCCGTGAATGAGAGGGGCGCAGACGATGCTGCGCTCAGTACCGTGGAGAATGCTGAGCTGTACGGTATGAAAGTATATCTGGGCATGCCGATTCCGCAGATGGGCCAGCCCGGTACGTCGGGCTATCCGGCGTACGTGGCCGACGACTCGTACATGGGCACGCTGGGCGCGTTCACGCGCAACCTGCTCCGGTCGTGGATGCAGGCATTCGGCGCCAGAACCTCCTTCGCCGGGCTCTATCAGGGCCGGGAGACCTCGGTCGTACAGGACCACCGCCGTTCACCAGCACACGCTCAACGTCTATGCGTCCCAGAACGACGTTGTCGCCGCCTCCCTGCCGGAGGAGAAGCGCCGCGTCGTGTTCAGCCCCTACGCCTCTTTCGAGGATCCGAGCCGTGCGGCATATTTCGAGGACCGGTTCCGGGACATCGTGCATACGGGTGCCGGAAGGGTCGACGTCATCCTCGCGCCCCAGGACGGCGTCGGCACGGGGAAGGTGAGCCCGAGCGACAAGGACTCGGTGGCCTCGCCCGAGAATGTCACCACGCTGTACGCCGCGGCGCAGAACGCGAGCGCGAGCGAGACGTGGGCGAATATCGAGCTGTTCGTTCGCGACAGCTCGACCTGTCGGGCGGGAAGCATCACATTCACCTCCGACTGCAGCGCCCACAAGGCTCGTATCGATCAGCAGATCGAGCTCGCCGAGCCGTATGCTCAGAAGATACTGGCCTACGACTGGTCCATGTACATGAGCAGGGCTCGCGTGTCGGCGGACTCTCAGGAGACTCTCGTGTCCTACCTGCTCAGGGCAGGTGCCCAGAATGACGCCCTTGGCGAGGACCAGCCACGGTCCTCGGCGGATGTCGAGCTGGAGGCGGCGGGAGATCGCCCCGCGGGATGTCAGACCGATCTCGGCGCGGAGCTGATATGGGGGTGGACTGCCAGGCGGGACGCCAGGTCCAGTCTTAGTCCCACGAGCAGCCCTCGTACGCTGGGCCGCCGTTCCTCGCGCGCCAGTCCCGGGTGTCCTCAATCTCCCGCGCGGTGTCCGGTCCGGGGTCGTGGTCGAGGAGCGTCTGGGTGAAGGTGTTCCAGCGGTTCTCGTCGGGGTCGGTCATACCCGTGATGGTCACGAAGCTTGCCAGGATGTGGTCGTCGGTGATGCTCCGGGCGGCCTGGTAGAGGCGGGGGAGGCTGTCGCAGATGATGCTGCGGCACCGGTCCGCCACGCCCGTGTTACCGAGCGCCGTCTCGGATGAGGCTGTCTCGCCGAGGCTGATCTCGTACAGGGCGTCGGTGGCCATGGTCAGCCCACAGGGGACGGTGCAGCGCCCCGTGCACACTGCCTCCACCAGCTCGCTCGTGACCAGAAGCGCCGCCTCTGACAGGCAGCGATTGTAGTACACGATACCGTCCAGGATCATCAGGTCCTCGCGGCCCTGGGCCCGGCCGCCCGCTGAGACCACCGCCTCCACAAGCCCGGGATCCAGCCCCACCCCGTCCAAGGTGCGCACACCGCCCCAGTCGAGCCTCATCTCACTCACCCCATTCACCTCCTGGTTTCGGCTTAGTCCCCCGCGGGAACTGCAGGCTATGGTCGCAGGCGGTTCGGCTACTGCCCCCACTCGTACAAGGCTCCACCGCGCTCTGCGCGATCCTGCTGGCACTCGTGAAGTTCGTCCTCGCTCAATACGCCTAGTCTGCGACTCGTCATCTGCTCGACAAATGCTCGCCATCTTCTCTCGTCGTCGTCGACTGTGCCGAGAATGCGGATGAAACTCGAGAGGATATCATCTTCGAGGGGACTGAGGGCTAGTTGGTATAAGTCTGGCAATCGAGACCTGACAATAGAGCGGCAATGATTGCCTATGTTCATGTTGCCGTGCTCTGCTTCATTTGTTGAGGGGCCTCCGAGGACAATTTCAAACAAGGTTTCAGCGGCCCAGGAAAGGCCGGACTCCGTGTAATCGCCTGCACACAATGCTTCGACTAGAGTTTCTGTCACTGGTGCGGCGGCTTCCTCTAGTCCTCCAGCGTAGAATGCAGTCCCTTCGATGTGCCAGTATGCTTGCTCTCCAGTTTGCATGTCGGGAGAGCGAAGCATGTCGAAGATTGGCGCCGGATCCATGCCGACACCCTTCATGGTTCGGACTTTCTGCCAGTTAATTCCCATTCTGCATACTCCATCTTCCGCCTTCGTCGCGAGGAACCTTCGGGGGAAACATATCTTCGTCATACAAATCTTGACAATTGACGCACACTCGAACGTAAGGGTCCTTTGTTGGTTTTCCGTTCGCAATGTTCCGCACGTACCGAGGCCTTACTGCTTCCGTGTACCTTACGTCGCTGGGGGCTGCGCCTCCAATCTTCGTAAGGTAATTGCTTCCACTTGTTTCTGCGCAGAAGTGTTCTCCATTATGAAGATTTCCGGGTCTGCCGAGGACGGGTGGGTGGGTCTCAGTGTAAGTGGCGACCATGGTTGAGGTCCTCCTCGGCTCGGTTGCGGCTGCATTGAAAAGCTCTCTGCGTGCCGCGTCAAGTTGCTGTTCCGCGTTGAGGCCTCGCCACGTGCCCTGGTCGATGTCTGTGTGGAGTGCTCGGTGTTTCTCGGACCGTGGTTTTTGGTGGTCTCAGGCTGCGTATTTGCGGCTTCTCAGCTCGTGTTCGACCTCGTTGGGGGTGCGGTAGCCGAGCGTTGAGTGGAGCCGTGTGTGATTGTAGGTCAGTTCGATCCACGAGGCAACATCGTTGATGGCCTTTTCTCGTGTGGGGTACACCATGCGGTGGACGCGTTCGTTCTTCAGGGTGGCGTTGAATGATTCGGCCCAGGCGTTGTCCCAGCACACTCCCGTGCGGCCTACGGAGGGGCGGATCTTGTGGTGCTCCAGGTGCCGGGCGAATTGCTGTGAGGTGTACTGGCTGCCCCGGTCGGAGTGGAAGATCGTGACGTTCTTCTGGTGGGGGCAGCGGCGCACGGCCATATCGATGGCGTCGCAGACGAGGTCGGTTCTCATGTTGTCGGCCATGGCGTAGCCGATGACCTTCTTGGTGCAGCAGTCCAGGACGGTGGCCAGGTACACGAACCCGACCCACGTGCGGATGTACGTGATGTCCCCGACCCATTTGAGTCCGGGGGTCCGGGCGGTGAAGTCCCGGCCCACGAGGTCGGGGCGGGTGTCGATGTCGTCGGCGGGGACGGTGGTGCGGACCTTCCGGCGCGGTTGCGCGGCTCTCAGCTCCTTCTCGCGCATGATGGAGCGGACCGTGTCCGCCGAGACTGTCACGCCCTTGCGGTGCAGTGCGGCGGTGACGCGCCGGTACCCGTAGGTCATGTCCGAGGCGTTGAACTCGGATTCGACCATCAGGGTCAACTTCCTCCTTCTGACCTTCGTGGCGGAGTCGGGCCGGCCGAGCCAGTCGTAGTATCCGGACTTGGACACTCCGACCAGCTTGCACATGGATGCGACTGGGCAGTTGCCTTCTTCGCGGCGGATGAGCTCGTAGCGCTCGCTCACCGACGTTCTTTCGCGAAGAAGGCCGCTGCTTTTTTCAAGAACTCGTTCTCCGCCCGCAGCTCCCTGTTCTCCGCCCGCAGCCTGGCGATCTCGGCCGATTCGGCGGCGGCTTCGGGGTCCTGGGCCTCGGCGTCCTTCCTCCTGCGCTTGGCGACCCAGACCCCCACGGTCTGCGGAACCAGGTCGTAGGAGGCGGCCACGGACGCGATCGTGCGCTCCTTCTCCAGGATCTCGCGAACGACCTGCTCCTTGAACTCATCGGAGTATTTGGTTCTGGTCATGAACTCATCCTATCCTGTCACGGGAAGAAACTCTTCCCAAGTCCAGAGGACTCCGCTCACTCCAATCCTGGTCCTTGGGGTCTGGGTTTCTGGTCGTGGCGTTCGGGGTGGCGGAAGCCGATGGCGCGCATGCGCACGATGGCGGTGTTCAGGTGGTCGGGGTCGTCGGGTGCGGGGGTGATCTTGAGGGAGATCTCGACGTCGCTGGGCCGTTCCGTCTCGGTCCACAGCAGGCAGTCGATCCAGTTCCCGCCGCCGTGGATGGGTGCGGCGTACATGTCCGTCTCGAAGCCGTCGGGCAGGGGCGTGTAGGGCGGCCACCCGTAGGTGGTCATGAAGTCGTCGATCTCCTCCCAGTCCAGGCGGTTGCCGCTGGTGAGCCCTTCGGCCCGGTCCCAGTCCCGCGCCGAGACGGCGTCCCCCACTTCCCGCACTCGGTCCACCACCGCCTCCGGCAGGGTGCGCGTGTAGGCGATCACCGACTCGGGGGCCCGATTGGTTCGGGACGCGTAGAATGATGGTGGAGGGCCGGGAACAGGCCCATCGGTGAACATGGTGCGGCTGACGCGCACCTCGCCGCCGGGCCACACCCCCAGCCTGCGCACCCGGATGCGCTCGCCCACCGCGGGCCAGTTCTCCTCGGCGCACTCGGTCGGATCGTCGGAGACGAGGGCCGCCGGCAGGGTGCACACGCGCCCAGACTCCACCAGGCGCACCCGCAGACCCCCGTCGCGGTGGGCGACCACCACCGCCCGCTCGATCGGCCCCAGACCCGGCGGCACCGACGGGTCCCGCGTCGGAAGCCCGCCCAGTACGCCATCCAGCGCGCTCTCCCGGTGCGACATCTGCAACTGCCCCGACGGACGCCGGCCCACGGCCCGCACCCGGATCCGCTCGCCCACATCCGGCCAGTACTCGGGATTGCGGCACAGCGGGTGGTTGTGGACGGAGGTGATGTCCACGAAGGCCTCCTCGCCCGACTCCTCCAGGCGCACGAACAACCCCGAGGGCACCAGGTGCCTCGTCACCACCGCCCACTCCACCGGACCCAATTCCACCGAATCCCGACCACCGCTCATCGTGATATCCTAATTCCGAAGACATCCATTTTCACTCCAATTCTGTAAAACCATCACTGCAATCCTCCAATGTCATTCGCGTACGAGCGGAAGCACAGAAGACGGGATATTCCCGGTTTCCAGGAACGACTTGACGGCGGCAAGGGCCTTCTCGCGAGGAATCACCAGATTCGCGGGAACCTCGGACCACGAGCCGAAGTAGTCATAATGCACATATTCGCAACTGTCGTCACTAAAATCGGCCGGCCACGAGAGCCCTCCGGAATCCCCCATTGCCACCGTGCACCCGCCACCCTCGAAGCGAATGAAAATACATGTGCCGTTTTCACCGTCAGAGAGTTCAATGGCAGGGGCTCCTCGCCCGGAAGAGCCTGTCTCGGTGCGCTGAACGAGTTCGAGGAAGGCGTGCCAATCGGAGACGGTCTCCTCCGCCAGAACGTCTTTCGTTTCATCCCAGTACTGCGCGATCATCTCTTCATCTCCGTTCAATCCCTTCGATAGCGGCGGTGCGGGTTCGGGGTCTCTCACCGAGGCGGGGGCCAGTGGGGAGATCGTCGGTCAACCCGCGGACCGCGGCGCCCGGCCCCGGGCGCGGTCGTCGTCGCCGTGATCGCGGGTGGTCTACGGGCATCCTTCGGAGTCGAATCCCTCGACCATGCCGGGGATGGAGTCGTCGCCGCCGTACAGCTCGGTGAGAGTCGGCCCGAGCCAGGTGTGGAACCGGTCGAGCGTCACCCGGTCCTCGCCCCTGAACCAGCACGGCGCCTCGGTCACAGCGCCCCACATGTAGGCCACTATGGCGTAGAACTCCCCCCTGTTGGCGAGGAGCTCGTCCACGGGCGCATCTATGAACACTCTCATGAGCCTGACCGACTCGATATAGGCGTCCTCCAACCAGGGGGACTTGAGGGACTCGCTCACCTCCCAGTGGGGGCGGGCACCACTCGGCACGGCTTCATCCATCTACTGGCACCCCTCGACGTGGACCTCGAATCCCTCGACCCAGTCCTCGTCGAAATCCGGGTCGTCGGGGTACATGTCCTTGAGGGTCGTCCGGACCCAGGTGTGGAATCTCCGCCACGCCTCCAGATCCTCGCCCTTGAAATAGCACGGGCCGTCGGTAACGACGACGTACATGCACTCCAGGACGGTGAAGAACTCATCCGCGTTTTCGAGGATCTCACGGGGATCCATATCCATGAACACCCTCATGAGCCTGGCCGTCTCCGCCTTGGCCTCCAGCAGCCACGGGAACTCCAGATACCGACTCACCCCCCAATGGGAGTCAGGACCACTCACCGACAGCAAGCACATGACCTACCTCCATCCATCCCGGGTCCGCACCCGAAAGGTCTTCTCGTCCCGACCCTATTTTGCCCCGGGGCGAACCCGCATATTCTACTGCTTGTAGGGCGAGTTGTCCAACGGCAGGTGACGCGCCAAGCGGGCGTGACGATTCCATGTCCCGTCCCGACGGTAGAACTCATATCTAAATTTCTCAGCGGGACTGACCCGCAATTGCGGGTCGACCGTAGCAAATACGAAACAAGATAAATCGCTGTTAATTCGGCTCGCCGCGGAGACGGACGGCCCCCGCGGGGCGCGCATTCCGGGTGGATTGGAATCGGATTGCGCGTTATAATGGGGGCATGAGCGCGATTCAATTGACCGATGACGAGCTGCGCATCCTCCAGGACCACAAGAAGGGCGCGCCGCACAAGCTCATGAGACTCAAGTCCGAGGCGATCATCATGCTGTCGATGGGTGCGGGCAAGGAATTCGCCGCCGAGTTCGTGGAGCGATCCACCGAAACGATCAAGAGATGGGTCAGGCAGTGGAACGAGTCCGGACTGGCGTCCATCCGCACCGGACACGCCGGGAACGACAACGCCTCGAAACTCACCCGGGAGCAGGCCGAGGAGACCGGGGAGGCGCTCTCCCGGCCCCCGTCGGAACAGGGCATCCCCGCCGACTTCTGGGACGTTCCCCGCCTGGCCGATTGGATGCACGAGAATTTCAACGTCGAGTACAAATCCAGGTCCTCCTACCACCGCCGATTCCACATGGCGGAGTTGTCCTTCCACAAGCCCGTGGGCGTGGACCGGCACCGCGCCCCCGAGGCGGAGATCGAGGCCCGCATGGAGCAGATCGACGCCAAGATCGCCGAGATCACGGGGAAGAAGCAGGACGGGAAGAAGGAGGACCGAGGACGGCGGGAGACCGAGAAGAATGCGGACGACGAGAAGGCGGGCAACGAGAATAAGGTCCACGAGGATGTCATAGTGGTGTCCGCCGACGAGGTGGGCATCGAGCACGAGGCGATTATTCGCAGGGCCTGGTGCAAGAGGCGCGTCAGGACCAAGATCAGGGTCGATCGGGAACGGCAGTCCCAGAAGTACATCGGTTTCCTCCACGAATCGGACGGGAGGGTGGATCTCATGCGACTGGATCGGTGCAATACCGACAGCGTCGTGAAGGCCCTGACCGAACTCACCCTGAAGTACCCGGACAAGACGATCGTCGTGGTGTGGGACAACGCCGGTTGGCACAAGTCGAGCACATTGCTCGCGCAGACGGAGAAGGGGAAGCCCCTGGAGCGCGTCCAGTTCATCAACCTGCCGCCCTACAGTCCCGACAAGAACCCCATAGAGAAAGTCTGGAACGAGGGCAAGAACTCCATCAGCAACAGGCAGAGGGCATTCTTCGAGAACACCTGCGAAGCATTCGAATCCTTCGTCACCTCGAAGAAATTCAAGTATCGACTCCTGAAGTCATCTCGTTGAATTTTTGCTACGGGAACGGAAGTCGCAGAAGTACATCGGATTCCTCCACGAGTCGGACGGGAGCGTGGATCTCATGCGCCTGGATGGGGGCAACACCGAGAACATCGCGAAGGCCCTGATCAAGTTGACGCTGGAGTACCCCGGCAAGAAGATCGTCGTGGTGTGGGACAACGCGAGCTATCACAGTTCCAAGGAGTTGAACATGAAGTTGGAAGAGATCGAGAACCTCAAGAGGATCCAGTTCATCTATCTGCCGCCGTACAGTCCCGACAAGAATCCCATCGAGCACGTCTGGAATGAGGCCAAGAACTCTATCAGCAACCTCCAGCGCGCCGACTTCGAGGATACCCGCGACACATTCGAGACATTCATCAGGGCGACGAAATTCAAGTATAGGCTCGCGAAATCATCTTGTTGATTACTGGCCGCGGAAGGCTAGTAGTCGTAGAATTCTAACCGAAAGTTCATTACCCAGTCCTCGATGGACTCGGCATCGTAACCGAAGGACGAAAGGGTCTCTTCGAGCCAGTCGCGGAACTCGCCGAGCACGGCCTCCGGAGCGCCCTCGAACTGAGTCGACGACTCGAAAATCGCAATGCACATCTCGTTAAGGACCTTGTAGAACTCCGTCTGATGCTCGCGGACAGTCCGGCTGTCGGTGGACATGAGGATCTTCATGAGCATGACGGTCCCACCAGCCTCGAGCATCCACGGGGCGTCGAGGATCGCCTCCGCCTTCTCGAACGGCGACAGTTTACGGGAGGCCTGCACAGAATGCTCCTTCCTCCTGCTTGTAGGGCGAGTTATCCAGCGGCAGATGACGCGTGGACGGAGCACCCGGACTCCACGTCTCGTCTGTGTGATAGAAATCGGGTTTAACCCGCCCCAATGTGTTGGGCGCAGCGGGCCTGTTAATGCTCATGGTCGGGTTGTTGTGAACGTACTGGTGAGGTTTGGCGATTATATCGGGTCCGTGGCCCCATGCAATCTCTCCGCCGAGGTCGTACTTGAATCCTCCGTCGACGAATCTGTTCGGGTTGGTCGGTGGCGCCCACTGGTTGGTGAGCCCGTTCTGGGTGGCGAGTCGGTTGACGTCGTCGTAGTTGATCCTCCCCTTGCTGCTGACGAGTTCGGAGAAGCGCGTGGGTGTGGTCCGGAATCGTCCGGCTTCGGTGTCGCGCCAGCGGGCGGCGCTCTCGTCCCAGGTGCATCCGTTGTGGGCGAGGGTCCAGGTGCCGGTGGTGGTGGCGACGTAGTAGGCGTGGGTGGTGTCGACCTCGATGTTGTGCACCGTCCGGGCGCGCCCGGCCGGCCGGACGTGGGGCGAACGGAGCCCTCCGGACTCGGGGAGAGTTTCTTCCCGCGACAAGATGAGGGCGAACTCATGATGAGACCCGCGAAGATTCAGTGGGCGTTGGGTCATCGTCGTGTCGCATCCGGGGAGTTCTCCCAGACGCTCCCGGAATGCCCTTCCATGTGGACCTCGGGGTTTGTCTGCGTTGGGGGCGGGTCTACTCGCGGGTCTGCTGCTGGCGGCGGATACGGGCCAGGTACTCGTCCTGCCTCGCGCGCTGTGTCGCGACGATTGCGGGCAGGACCTCGGTGAGTTTGCGGGTGGTGGGCGAGGCCAGGCAGGAGTCGAAGGTCGGATGCCGGCCGGCTTTGAGGCCGGCGATGACGCGCAGCTGCTCCTGGCGCTCGGCATCCCACAGCTCGTTCTCGTCATCGAGCTCCTCCCTGAACTCGCCCAGAACCTCCAGTGCGGACTCCGAGCAGGCCAGGGCCCGTTTGACCCCGCCTCCCGCCAGGACGTGCAGGGTCTCGAACGGAATGCCCAGAACGAGCATGGCGTAGAAGTCCAGCAGGTAGGAGTCGTCGCAGTCGGCCTCCGGGAACGCCTCGATGCGCCGCTCGAATTCCTCGGCCTCCCGCGGGCTCACCTCCCGGCCCGCGCACGCCCACAGGTCCCTGATCAGGTCGTCGTAGTCCCGCGGGCCGCTGCGCGTGGCGAAGGCCGCGAACATGGGCGAGAACCTCGCCGAACACGCCAGGCACGCCTCCGCCAGGCCGTCCCCGGACAGGCCCTCGAAATCATCCGCGGTGAGATAGTCTTCTACCATTGCTGGAGCACTCCAGGAGTATTGGCGGGACCGTGTGGGTCTCGGGGTTTGTCTGCGTTGGGGGCGGGTCTACTCGCGGGTCTGCTGCTGGCGGCGGATACGGGCCAGGTACTCGTCCTGCCTCGCGCGCTGTGTCGCGACGATTGCGGGCAGGACCTCGGTGAGTTTGCGGGTGGTGGGCGAGGCCAGGCAGGAGTCGAAGGTCGGGTGCCGGCCGGCTTTGAGGCCTGCGATGACGCGCAGCTGCTCCTGGCGCTCGGCGTCCCACAACTCGCTCTTCTCGTCACCCAGTGGTGCCCCTAATACACCCAGATTCTCCAGCGCGGACTCCGAGCAGTCCAGGGCCCTTCTCACCCCGCCTCCTGCCAGGACGTGCAGGGTCTCGAAGGGGAGTTCCAGGACGCGCATGACATAATAGTCCAGCAGGTAGGAGTCGTCGCAGTCGGCCTCCGGGAACGCCTTGATGCGCTGCTCGAACTCCTCGGCCTCCTGGACGCTCACCTCGCGGCCCGCGCACGCCCACATGTCCCTGATCAGGTCGTCGTAGTCCTGCGGGTCGCTGCGCGTGGCGAAAGCCGCGAACGCGGGCGATAGCCTCGCCGAGCACGCCAGGCACGCCTCCGCCAGACCGTCCCGCGACAGGCCATCGAAATCATCTGCGGTAAGATAGTCTCTCATTACTGTAATACTCCTTCGGTGTGGTGTTTTCCTCGTTTTTCTTAATGTCCCAGTCCGGGGATCTGGAACATGCGGTAGGGGGTCTTGTCCGCACGCCCTCGGAATTCCGGCCCAGTCAGCTCCAGTCCATGGTTTGCGACGTGCGGTGCGCACGTTTTCCGGCAGACGTTGCGGGACGTCCCACCAGCGATAATCTCCCAGGTGTCTTCATGTTTATCGGGGTAGTTGAAAATCGTTTCTTCAGCATGGCCTGGTCCGTCAATAAATTCCTCTCCTTCTTTTCGTAACATAGCACCCATTTGTTCTTCCAAATCCTGGCTCTCAGTTGCCACAAATCTGTGCACTTTACCACTTACGGTATTGCGCGCTTCAATAACGGCGGTTGTGCCGTTATTGGCCAACCACCGTCTGCGTCCGTTGTTGAGTTGTTGTGCTCGTTGTTGGAGTTGGCGTGCGAGTTCGGAGCATTCGTTGTGGACGGCGATGAAGGCGGTGCCGGCGCGCACGTAGTAGGCCTGGAGGCCGTCGACCTCGAGACTGTACACCCGTTGGGTGCGGCCGGTGGGGGCGGCGGCGGTGACCGTGACGGTCCTCCCGTCGGGGGTGAGCAGGCGGTCACCGGCCCTCAGGCGGCCGGCGGGGGTCCAGCCGCGGTCCTCGACCCAGAAGGGGTGGGTGGCGGTGGTGGTGACACTACCGCCGTCGCTGGTGGAGACCCGCCAGGTCCCCACCTCCTCGTGGACCAGGGCCTCCACCAC
>ERZ773066.1391-NODE-1391-length-12438-cov-5.255915_pt1 | contig 12438 bp, 5 predicted proteins | sample MGYA00580573_ERZ773066 | MGnify/ENA primary metagenome ERZ773066 (study PRJEB29015, sample SAMEA2738128) | human oral metagenome | biome: human oral; feature: human-associated habitat; material: saliva | place: China | collected 2203 ... | reverse complement strand
GGGTTCAAAAGGGCGTTAGTAAGGGGCTTAAAGGGCATCTTTTGCAAGCCAAAAGAGCGTTAATTCAATCGCTATTAAGCGTCTTCATTTTTTGAAGTAGGAATTTATATTTACAAAACGGATGATCAGAACAAACAATGCTGACCATCCGTTATTACATAAATCGAGCAATGACGGCTTTCCCTTTTAGACTGAAAGGCTCATCAAGGAGTGCCGTATCGTGTTTAGAAAGAGCCTCACCCTCAACGATACAATCTTCAAGGGCAAAAACAATCGTTCGACGGCTGTCCGTGAACGCTGCATCTTCCATTATCCCCACCTCGACACTTATGCCGTGTCGCACGATGATATTAAAATCTACAGCTCCCTGCGTATTCTCCGAACTGACTTTCTCGTCACCTTCAAACTCATACAAAGTATTGTGTGACAAAGCGATACGTCGCCCTTCTTTTATCAGCGTTATCTCTCCTTCCAAGGGTAGAATATAACGTGTGAAGCCCGAAAAATCAGAGAAATCGCTCTGTACATCATCGATAATAGCCGACGAGATACGCACATCGAATTGCCGTGCTGACAAGTCGCCATCAGCAGGTGAGATAAAAATCTGACGTGTGACACCACCTTTCCATGTGGTAGTCTTGTAGGATGATTGAGTGATTATTTTCATATATTCTTTTTTTGCTTGCATCTCCAACAATGCTACACTACACTGCCATACCATCCATTTTCAAGACATTATCATCTTTCCCTATCGTTTCACTAATAAAAAGGACGTCTTATGCTAAGGCAGCTTACTGCCTACAAATATACGAATAACCCTCCAAAAACACTCAAATCTTTTCACTAAAAAATGTATCCTTATTCATATTCCTCCCCTTCATCTGCTACAACCCTTACCTTCTCATTCATCTGATACTTTATCCCAAATCGGTCATTAGAGCTTGTATTAGGATAAAAAATAGCGGACTGAAACAAAAGGTATAGCATCTATAACCTTTTATTCAGTCCGCTAAAATCTAATTATCTACACTTAAATGCAGATAATAAACAAATATTTAGAGGATGACCTTACGACCCTTCATCACATATACACCATGTGGCAACTGACGCTTGCTACCAGCACGGCGTACAAGCTGACCATTAAGGTTGTAAATGTCATTTGCCTCTGCCTCTGCTGGAGTTACCTGAACAGCATTAATAGCATTTGCTGAGATGAACGCAGGAGTAAGCAATACATTACCCATCATTGCCTTAGCTGGGATTGTGTACTCTCTATCAGTTGTCTTAACAATCTCAGACCACCACTGACGGTTTCCAACAGCATCTACGCCCTTCTCATTATTGAGGTTGTAACCATACTTGATAGCAACACCGCCAACAGAGAAGTCAGTTTCAGGAGTCAACATCACCTTCAACTCAGTATTAGGTTCTGCAGAGTAGTTCATAGCCTCTGTAAGCTGCTGTGCACCAACTTCTGCCTTACCATGCTCTGTCTTAGCACCGACCTTAACCTTAGCATTAGGAGCCTGTACGTTTACGAGAACATCAACGATGTCACCACCATCTCTACGAATTTCGTCGCTACCACCAGCATCAAGATTCTTCCAGTCGAGCTTGAAACGCATACGATAAAGACCCGGAGTAATGTTCTCAGGAACTTTGAAGTAACCCATCCAGTTCTTTATGTTATCATCCTTAGGGAACTGTGAGCTCTTGTCAAATCGTCTACCATTACTATTATACCAGTTATACTCATCCTTACTATGAGCAGAGAAACTTACAAGCTCACAATCATCTGTTCTCTGTGGAGTCGCACCCCAACCATCACCAAATGTAAAGCCATCAGTTGTAAACTTACCATCGTTGTTCCAGTCGATGAAAGCATAACCACTCATCCACAATCCATGATAAGAGAGGTATGGACGATAAGTCTCACCAGCTGTCATATTGAACACAATTTCATCAGTCTTATCCAAATAGAACTGCTTTGTAATACGAGCTGTCAAATCATTATCAGGATACTGCTGCAAGTTCTTATCAGCACGTGTTGCAGGATCATGTTCATAGATACCAACGTGCATTACGTAACGGTCTTCACGCTCATGTGGAGCTCTCTTGTTGAAGTTCACCTGATAGTGAGGACCCTGACCCGTTGTATCCGCTGGGTTAATAACCTCATCTGCATTACCCTTCTGGACAGTACGCCATACAATGTTAGAAGCGGTCTTCAAGTCTGTTGACACAGAACGAACACCAACCTCCATAGACTGACCAGCTGACAATGGAAGATGTGAAACGATAGTAGCCCACTGAGAAGTGCGACCAACCTCTACAGCCTGACCATTCTTCTTCATAAAGATTTCGAAATGGTCAATCTTATTATCATCATTGAAAGAACGACCATACTCATCAACCTGACCATCAACAGTCCAGTAAAGTTTCAAAGTAACATCATTATCGGTCTCAGAAACAGATTCTGCAGAAACAAACTCCTTGATGTTTGCAGGCTGAACAGTCTCACCATTATTCACCTCAAGCTTACCAACTAACAAGTTTGCAGTACCCTTTACACGGAAGCCGATACGCTCAATCTTCTTACCAGCCAAATCACTCAGGTTGAGTTCTACTTCACTCCAAGACGAGCTAATAGGATTGATTGCATATGTCTTCCATTCATTACCTGCACGAACAAGCAATGAAAGTTCTGCATCACCAGAGAGTGCCTTAACCGCAATCTTAGCCTTAGTCTGTGCAGTAGCAGAGATACCTGTTTTGTAGAGAACGACGTCAGCACCATCGCCAATAGCTGGACCATTCAACTTCAAACAAGAGCCACCCACATAAGCATCCTCATGAGTGAAAGAAGCCTTAAGAAGATTGTTTACAGTAGTTTTACCAGCCTCGTAAATCAACCAACGATAAGTTGGAACAACATCCTGTGCCGACATATTATACCAGCCACCAACAGTTGTCTGTACACCCTTATCATAGTAGTACTCACCATTACCAACGTTGAAGTTTGTAAGGAAAGTACGGCTTACTGTAGAACGTTCAGGCATCCACTTTGCTATACCTGGGAACGACTGCAGAAGGTTATCGTATGAAGCCTCATCAGCGTTGCCAGTAGGCAACTTAGCTGGATTACCATTACCACCAGAGAAGAAATTCTCCTGCATTGTCTGATAGTTTGTCTGCCACTGAGCATCAGTACTACCAGTTGTATGAGAATAAAGCTGATTGCTTGTGTGTTCACCCCAACAGATTAGATTAATATTATTTACATAATCCAACTCCTCCCAGTTACGATTTCCTATACGAGCAATATGTACACCAGCGTAAAGACGGCTTGCATCACCTGCTACATTTTGTGCATAGTTATAAGAAGATTCTGCCGCATTAGTAATAGCACCACCAGAATAGTTCAAGAACACTTCATGAATAGGTTCCGCTTTTGTTCCGTAAATATAGGCAGCCTGTGTTGCACCAAGACTTGAGTTCAATGTATAAATCACAGAACCATAACCTGTGAAGTTACATTCCTTAGCCTTCTTGTAGAGTTCCTTGTGGAATGCAATAACGTCAGCATTATGATATCTATCTGCCTCCCAGTTGTAAACGATACCATCATGACCAAAATACAAGAGTGCATTGATCATTGGCTCAACGTACTTATAGTGTCCTGAGTCATCTTTCTGAGCGATAAAGTTTACCCATGGTGCATCACTGGCACCACCAAAAGCCTCTTCAAAGAACATCTGACCAGACATCAGACGAGCACCATTCTTATGTGCTGCATCAGCCCAAGAACCTGGAGCCTGAAAGAAACCATGGTTCCATGAACCAAAGCTTGCAGTATAGTTCCACATGGTCCATACGTCTGTCTTACCAAAGTCGTTACTTGGATAACCGTGAGAACCCTGTGAGCCATTACCCATAGGAGTACACATAAACACCTGACGATCTTTATAGAGATCAGGGTAGAGACGGTCGTCTGGATTAACTAACTCACTGCGACGTACGTGAGAACGAATAAACTCAATGTCAGCAGCTGAAATACCGATACGCTGAAACTCCTCTAAAGTAGGGTACTTACGGCCTTCTTCCTTTGCCTGCAAGAACAAATTGAGAACTGCCTGAGCCGTAACGTTGTCGAACTCATAGAAGTCCTTTGCACTTACATTGAGCGCACCTAAACCAAGCAGTGCTGCAAGAAGTAAAGTTTTCTTTTTCATAAATGTTAAGTTTTTAGTAATGTAATTGAAGACCTCAATAAGACGTCTTCTATTGTCTATTAGGCTTTATTATTAAAGAGCCGAGTTTGAGGACACATAAGTATCTCCAATCCCGGCTCATAAACAATTTCTTAATTATTATTTTGAGCCAACAGTCTTGTTATAAAATAACCTTCGTTGTCTTGTTAGCTCCAGTCTTTACGAGGAATACGCCTCTACCAAGTTCATTACCACGAACAAATGTTGGCTTAGTGAGAGTTCTTACCAACATGCCATCAACAGTGTAGATAGTAGCTGATTGAACGCCCTTAAATACCAAGTTACCATTTACAACCTGTACTGAACCTGAATTATCAGTAGCAACCTCAGTAATATCTGTGACTACATTCCAGTCCTCCAAAGCGCCCTTATCATGAAGGTCCTTCTCGCCACGTTGAATTGACTCGTCACCAACAATCTCTACATCAATATCCAAGGTGTAACCCTTATTATTGTTAGCAGTTGGAGTAAATTGACCTGGGAACCAAGCGTCAGAGTAAACGATACGGAGACGGCTCTTACCAACGTGAGCATCTGCAGGAATCTCGATAGTACCTGACAGACCATCGCCTGCTACCAAAGTAAGATTACCTTTACGGAGTGAACCATGACGGAACACACGCTCGCCATAAGGCTCTGTGCCGTCTTTTGTTGAATTATCAAACTGATATTCAGCCTGTCCCTGAATGGTATTATCGTAGTATGGCAACCACAATGGCTGCTCCTTAACACCCTTACCATAGTTGAATGTACCACTTCCATCGAAGTCCATCCAGCCACCTACAAAGCAGTAACGACAATCATCCTTGCTTGTACCACCATTGAGCTCAGCACCATTAAAGCCCTTCAATTTGAAAGTAATGGTCTGACCCTGTCTAACCTTCAAAGTCTTATTCTTAACATGGAGGTAATTCAAGTACTTAGCGTTACCATTCTGGTTAGCTGCTTTAAACTCATCATAAGTCTGCTGGAAGTCAATATCCTCTACTGCACCTGATGTTCTGAAACGCTCAACACCACGAAGTTTGAGTGCAGTCTTCCATCCTTCACCATTTACATCAAGAGATGACTGACCATAAGTACCAAATGGATCTTCCTCTGCAGAAGCATTCTTCACAAGAGGCTGCCAAAGAATATCAGAATGGGTCTTCAAGTCCTTAGATACAGCAACAACACCGATATAAGGTTCTGTAGCTGTCTTCACATTCAAAGCAGGAATGAAAGTAGCCCACTGTGAGGTACGACCAACCTCAGAAACTTTACCATTCGCACCATCCTTGAAAAGAATTTCGAAATGGTCGATATTTGCATCATCGTTGTAAACAAGACCGTATGCATTAGCAATAGCATTAACACTCCAATCCAACTTCAAGTCCATTGCAGAAGGTGTCTCGTTTGTCTTGACTACATTCAAGTCCTTTATAGCTGTTGGAGTAACCTTGTTACCATCGTTAAGTTCTAATGAACCAACATACATATTATAGTTAGATGCACCACCCTTAACACGGAAACCAACTTTAGTAATCTTATCTGTTGTACCAAGGTTCAATGCTATACGATGCTCCTGCCAAGACTTACCTGTGTTGTTTGGTACCTTATATTCTCTCCAAGCACCATTCACCTCAAGAATAAGATAGAGATTGCTCTCTACTGTACCCTCTGAACGATCACCAGCACCCTTGATAGAAACCAAAGCGTAGTTAGCAGCATCGTTTGGAGTAATAGCTGTCTTATAAAGAATTACGTCAGTAGCCTGTGAAGCATCACCCTGCAACTGTAAGCAAGAACCACCAATGTAAGAATCCTCATGAGAGAAGTTTACTGTAAGAGCAGTGCTTGGTGCCATCTGACCTTCCTTAACAACCAACCAACGATAAGTAGGAACAACATCCTGTGCAGACATATTATACCAAGCACCTGAAGCCATCTTACCACGATAGTTGTAACGGTCACCATTACCGAGGTTGAAGTTTGTAGCAAATGGGAACTTACCTTGAACTGTTGAACGCTCAGGAATCCAAGTAGAGAAACCAGCGAAGGTTGACAATGGAGGTGTAGTACCAGACCATTCCATCTTGTTTCCACGTTCATTAACAGCTGGTCTACTCAATGGGTTACGATTACCACCAGAGAAAGCACGCTCCAAGAATGCCTGATAGTTAGCCTGCTGATTCATTGCACCAGCACCAGAGTTATAACTCCAGAAACGGCTATCCTTATGCTCACCCCAGAGACAAATGTTCACCTCTGGACCTTCATCTAAGGCTTCCCAGTCCTTATCCATACCGACAATCCAGAAGCCCTGCCATACACCAGAAGCTCCCAAAGTAGGATTATGACGTTTTGCAACCTGCTGGCTATATGAGATAGAGTTCTCTCCACCATAATTCAACATAGCATCACAAGCCTGCTGATCCTGATCTGCATAGTGGGCAGCTACATTACCATCGCTCAATGAAGAACTTACAGTATAAAGACCAATATGGAAGTTATCAAAACCTGTTTCTTTAGCATAAGCATAACAAGCCTTGTGGAATCCCATACTTTCAACAGGAGAACCAGTTTCCCAGTTGATATTGATACCGTCTACACCGAAATAGCGAAGCATGTTTACCAATGGCTTAACATACTTATATCCCTTATAACCTGTAGCGGTATTATCATGAGTACTTGTAAACTTCGTCCATACATAATATGCTTCGTTATCACCATGTGATGCATCGAAGAATACGGTACCGCCTAACATGTCACAACCGTTCTTGTGCGCTGCGTCAGTCCATGAACCAGGAACCTGACCAATGCTGTGGTTCCATGAACCCCACATAGCGGTATAGTTCCACAAAGAGAACACGTCGCTATGGAAGCTACCGGTAGGATAACCTGCATCGCCACCTGAACCACTGCCCATCGGAGTATTCATCCACAACTTACGACCAGCATAAGTGTTAGACAAGAGACGATTGCTATTGTCAACACGTATACGCTGCTTAACGTGCGAACGCATAAACTCCAAGTCTGCTCTTGAGATACCAATAGCCATTATCTCTTGGTCAGTTGGGTACTGCTTACCATTTTCCATAGCAGTAGCAAAGACCTCAACCATCCTGGTCCAGTCTACATTCTTGAAGTTATAATTCTGCGCATTAGCAGCAAAAGGATTTCCGCTCAACATTGCTGCCATAAAGAGCGCTGCCAGAGTAGATTTCTTCTTCATAATAAATTGGTTTTCGTTGTTATTTTAATATTATTATTGTTCAAGTTAAGTTATTCCACCTCAGTTCTCTTTCAAAAAACCGAGATGGAATATCCGTATCTTACTTTAGAAGTTTGGAGCATTCACATCCCACCAGAGGCGAGTTGCCTGCTTGTCAGCACCACCAAGAGCCTTCAGACCAGTCTCATTGATTTCCTTGAGCGTAGCAGCATCATCCCTTCCTGGGAATGGCAGACGGTGAACCATGCCGCCCTGTACCAGAGAGCCGTCACCGTCAACCATGTTCAGAATATTGAACAGGCGTGGATAACCCGTACGGCGCAAGTCAACCCAAGCCTCAAGACTGTTCGGGAAGCCGGCGATATACTTCTGTGTGATAATCTTCTCAAGCTTCACCTCGCGGTCATCAGCCTCATTCCACTTAACTCCGATAGATATCCCACTGACCTGATCAGCATCATTACCAGTCGGATCAACATAAGTGAATGGTGTTGCACTTTCAATCTTCAAATACTCATCAACAGCATTTTCATACTTCTTACGAAGGCTTCTGTGCTGCTGGATACGATCAATGACGTTTGCTTCACGGATACCCTGCTCATAGAACTGCTGTGCAGAACCACGCATATTCCAGCCACGTACTGCTCCCTCAGCACGGAGGAAACAAACCTCAGAAAGTTTCATCAAGTAAAGCGGTGCATTACCCATAGCCTTTGAATTCAGTTTGGAGAAACCATTGTAAGGGTTGGAAGTTGAACCCTGCTCCTGACCAACATGAGCTCCGGCAAGGATACCGCATACCTTTGTACCAGCCTCAAGGCTCTTGCTGTCGTCCTTTGAGTTTGCGATACGACCATTCTTTTCAAACAGCATCTCAAGGAACGGATGGTTGAAAGCACGTAGAACCTGCTCGTAGCCAGCACCGAGACGCATGTCATTCCATGAGTTCCATATTTCAACCATAGGATTACCGCCTCCTGTAATAGAACTGAGGAATACGATTTCATGTTCTTCCGTCTCAATGACTCCGCTTGCAACAGCCTCTTCAGCCCACTTCTTTGCCCTGTCAGGATTAACCTTGACAATGTGCATAGCCATACGCAGTTTCAGAGAATTTGCAAAACGTTTTAAAATATCAAGATTAGGGAAGGCGCCCTCTGACAGCACACTGCACTTTGTATAAGATGACAGAATCTTCTGCATCTCAGACTTATACCATGCCGGACGGTTTGCTTCATAATACTCGTAGCACTTAACTATAGAGTCAATGTTGGCTTCAATAGTATTGTAAATGACCTCTACGTCATCATATGTGAAAGGATGATCCTGCTTATTGGTCTTGATTTCCTGATAAGGCATAGGACCATAGTTATCAACACTTTCAAGACAAGCATAGTCGAAGAAGAGCAGATAGGTAGCCTTCACCTCTGGCAGAGAGTCTATCTCAGCCATATTCAGCAACGGAACCATCGCCTTTGTAGCCAGCTGATACTGTCCGTATGCACCACCATAAGCCTTCGGGTCAATCGCCACAGAAGACACAATATTAATACCCGAATAAGGATAGTTTACGTGAGGTATGACACCATACTGTGCATAGGCATCCTGACCAAATGTCGTCAAGAACTGGTAGGCATGTGAAACAGGAGGGTTACCGTCCTTACCACCACGGATAGCATACACACCACCAAAAGCAGTCTTGAGATTGGTTTCTATCTTTGCATACAGTCTATTGTATTGTTCCTGATTGATACTTACCTTGTAGTTGATAGAGTCAACCTTTCCCTGGCGAATGACTTTCTCCTCATTCTTTGTAGTCGAATTGAACTCGGCACCAGTAACGTCGAAGTCCAGACAAGAGTGCAACATGAATCCTGCAACAGAAAGTGCGAGGACTTTTCCTATATTCTTTAAATTCATTGTCATTTGGTTTTAATCGTTAGCGTTAGAAATTCATTTTCACTGAGAAGCCGTAAGAGCGTGTTGAAGGAGTATTGAACACCTCGAAACCTCCCAAGCCATTAGTTCTTGAAAGAGATACATCCGGATCAGTCGGCGCATCCTTGTAGAAGAAGAACAAGTTACGACCAATGAACGACAATGAGAGGTTCTTGTTCATTCCAAAGAGGTTGCGGAATGTGTAGCCCAATGAAAGCTCACGCAAACGGAAGTTGGTTGCATTATAGATGTAATCCTCAGGACAGCCAGCAGCAGCGCCGAGTGCCTGATAGTAAGCTTGTACAGGAACTATGCGACCGCTGCCGTCATTAAGCACCATACCGGGAACATTGCCATAGTCCTTGGCAACAATACCATTGCGCTCTGCTTCAAGGCGTGCATCAGCAGTACGCTGTGAGAAACCATAGTAATCGAGCTTCTGCTCGGTAAGGCTGATTACCTTACCACCGATACGACCGTTGATGAGGAATGACAGGCTGAGGTCCTTCCATGTGAAGGTGTTGCTCCAACCCATCTGCCACTTGGCATTCATGTTACCGACATACTTCAGCTTGCCGCTCTTGTCGAACTGTGGCTGACCGAGAGAGTTCAGCTTGATGTGTCCTTTCTCGTCACGCTCGAAGTCAGGAACGTACATATCACCGATAGAACCACCTTCCGTATACTTTACATGAATACTTTGAACCTTCTGCTCAATCAGACGCTCCCTGCCCTGTTCATCGTAAGCAGTCTTGAGAATCTTGTTGTCGTTATAAGACAGGTTGTAAGATGTGCGCCAACGGAGCCAGCTTACTGGCTTGAAGTCGTAACCGACAGTCATCTCAATACCCTGATTGCGTACCTTGGCAGAGTTCAGGTTCTTTGCATTACCAGTACCTGCACCGACTGTCATATAGAGGTTGCTCATCACCGCATTATAATAGGTAAGGTCAAAGCTCAAACGGTTGTTGAACCAAAGTGACTCGATACCAGTCTCGAATGAACGTGTCTTCTCAGGACGGGGGTCAGAGAACCGAGTATAGTTGCTACCAACAATAGCACCCGTCTGAGGGTTCTCTTCTACAGCGTCATAAGCAAAGTTAGGAATAGAGTTACCCACCTCAGAGTAAGAAGCACGGTACTTCAGATAGTTGAGTGCATCCGGCATCTTTACGAGCTTGCTTACAATAGCATTGGCACCAACGCCGAAGTAGCCGTAGTTGTCAGTATTGGAAATACCGCTCAGCTTGAAGTAACGGAACGGACGATACCAGTCACGACGATAAGAAGCATCGAGGTAAACGGTCTCCTTCCAGCCCAGCTGTGCTGTTGCAAGCCATGCACGGTCCCAGTTAGAACTCCTTGATGTGGATGTTGCCCCCTTCCAGCCGGCATTTGTTTCAAAATAATTTACTCTTGTCGGTAGCGCCTGCAAATTTTCATCAATGTAGGTAGCAGTAACATTCGTAGCCTTAGTTTCTCCCTTGATGGTGTGCCCTACCCAACCTGCGGAAGCAGAAAGGTCGAAATTGCCAAGATTCTTGTTATAGTTGAGCAAGTAGTCAATGTAAATCTCTGTCTTCCTTGAGTCTGAATCCCAGAAAGTACCATAGTCGTCAATTTTTGCAGGGATGAAAGTTGTTGCATAATGACGGCTGGTAGACTTGTAGCGAATTTGGTCATAATTGATACGCGCCTGGAATGTCAGACCATCATAGATATCAACATTACCAGAAATGGTACCCCAAATGCGGTCCTCGGTCTGCTTGTTATTGTTCATACCAATAAGCCAATACGGGTTATTGTTGTCAGGATTCATGAACGCCCAATTCTGACGTGGACCAGAAAGAGGTGTCGTAGCCTTTTGCACGAAATCATAGCTGCCACCTGACTTCTCGTAAAAATGCCGTTCATTACTTATCCAATGACCATCATTAATCCTGTAATTATGACGATAGTAATCCATATCCACGTTACGTGGTGTAAGATAGAGATGGTAAAGCGGATTGCCGGTAGTACCACCACCCGGACGGTTGCGGGTAATTGTCTGTGCGTAGTTCAATGACAGGTCAACCTTCAGACGATTGAAGAAACGATAGGTCTGACGTAAGCTGAAGGTGTTACGGTTATAGTTGTTGTTACGGAACAGACCCGTAGAGTGGCTGTTTGCCATGGAGAAGTAGGTTGTCATCTTCTCTGTACCACCTGAGAGTGACAAAGAGTTGTTGGTTGTCACACCCGTGCGGAAAAAGTCCTTGACGTCATCCTGTGCATAGTTGCGGAGATGGATGTCGTGCATGGCACCTGCTGCAAAGTTTGTTGAGTTCAGCGGTGAGCGCATCGTCAGCTGACTGTCAGTCAATGAACCGATCTTCGGACCCCATCCGTCTGCCAGCGCAGTGTTGCCGTTAAGGGTAGCACCGTATGTGTTCTGAATCTTCGGAGTAAGCAGCGGAGTATCGAAGGTGATATTGGATGTCACATTGACATCCAACTTACCCTCACGACCACGCTTGGTAGTAATCATCACAACACCATTAGCAGCAACAGAACCATAAAGGGCAGCAGCGTTAGCACCCTTGAGGACGTTGATTGACTCAATATCGTCTGGATTAATCAATGACAATGGGTCAGAACCCTCAGACATTCCGAGATAGGTAATGTCCTTACTTTGACTTTCCATATCATGATTACCACGTGCATCATTGGTCATCGGGACACCATCGACAACAATCAGCGGAGAGCTGTTACCAAGGATTGACTTGGCACCACGGAGAACGATCTTCGTAGAACCACCGGCACCACCGGCACTTGGCGTAATGGTCAAACCAGATACTTTTCCTTCAAGTGAATTGGCAACATTAGGATCCTGCACCTTCATGAGGTCCTCTGCCTTCACTCTCTGTGTTGCATAAGTCAAAGACTCTTCTTTGCGTTGAATACCCATGGCGGTAACAACAACCTCGTTCATGGTGTTTGCCTCTTCCTTCAATGTCACGTCGATCGTACCCTTAC
>ERZ773066.1386-NODE-1386-length-12471-cov-6.343669_pt1 | contig 12471 bp, 9 predicted proteins | sample MGYA00580573_ERZ773066 | MGnify/ENA primary metagenome ERZ773066 (study PRJEB29015, sample SAMEA2738128) | human oral metagenome | biome: human oral; feature: human-associated habitat; material: saliva | place: China | collected 2203 ... | reverse complement strand
AATTGAGAGAGATTTTGTGAAAGAGATTTTTACCCACAACAACTTGACACCGTCATCAGCTGTGAGCTGTCAGCTGTCGTCTATAAGCTGTGTTATAATAAATAAATTATAGGGTGTGTATTGTCTTTGGAGGGGGTATCAGGGTGGCAGAGCTGAATTTACTGCAGGAGAAAATTTTGAGCGACGGGGTGATCCGTCCGGGGAATGTGCTCAAGGTGGACAGTTTTCTGAATCATCAAATCGATGTGCCTTTTATCAGTGAACTGGGGAAGGAATTTAAAAAGCTTTTCGGGGATCGGAAAGTGGACAAGATTCTGACGATCGAAGCGTCGGGAATTGGTATCGCCTGTCTTACAGCGGTGTATTTCGGGGTGCCTGTGGTTTTTGCGAAGAAATCTGCGGGAAGCAATATGGATAAGGAAATGTTTGCTACGGAGGTTATGTCATATACTCATAATCGGAAAAACCATGTGGTGGTATCAAAGAAATATCTGAAGCCCGGCGAACATATCCTCATCATGGACGATTTTCTTGCCAACGGCTGCGCCGTAAGCGGGCTTCTTGATCTGGTAAAACAGGCGGGCGGTATCATGGAAGGCATCGGCATCTGCATCGAAAAAGGCTTCCAGGGCGGCGGCGACGCGCTCCGTGAAGCGGGATATGATGTCCGCTCTCTGGCAGTTATTGAAAAAATGGATGCCGAAACAGGCGTCATTACGTTTCGCTGAGGAGGCCGGAATGAATACAGATCCGATTTATGAAGCGGATGGGAAAATATCTGTCCGCAAAGCAGTGCCTTTCGGTCTCCAGCACGTTCTTGCCATGTTTGTGGCAAATATCGCGCCGATCCTTATCGTAACGGGCGTGATAAAGGTGCCTGCCTCAGAAGCGGGCGCTGTTGTCCAGGCGGCCATGATCATTGCAGGCATCGGCTCCCTGCTCCAGATGTATCCTTTTTTCCGTCTGGGCAGCGGACTTCCTGTCATCATGGGAATCAGCTTTACCTTTGTTTCTGTTTTTTGTGTGATCGGATTGAAATACGGCTACGGGGCTATTCTCGGCGCTGTCCTTATAGGCGGTGTTCTGGAGGGGATCCTCGGTCTCGGCGCGGCATGGTGGCGGAAACTGGTACCGCCCATCGTTTCGGCGACTGTCGTGACAGCTATCGGGTTTTCACTGCTTCCCATCGGAGCGAATTCTTTCGGCGGCGGGTTCGGCCATCCTGAGTTCGGTGATGCCCGGTTCCTCATTGTCGGAACGGTTACCCTGGTTTCCTGCCTTATTTTCAATATCCGCGCAAAATCTTTCTATAAGCAGTTATCTGTCCTTTTCGGGCTTTTTGTGGGGTACGTTACGGCATACTTCTACGGTATGGTTGATTTGAGCCGCCTGACGGAAGTATCCCTTGTGTCTCTGCCGGTTTTCATGCCTTATTCTCTGGAATTTCATTATGACGCCATTTTCTCCGTATTCCTTATTTTCCTGGTGTCTGCCACAGAAACGCTGGGCGACACCTCGGCGCTTGCCGCCATGGGGTTCAATCGGGAGGCGAAAGACAGGGAAATATCCGGCTCCATTGCCGTGGATGGGTTTGTTTCTGCCGTGTCTTCTCTCTTCGGGTGTTTGCCGATTACATCTTTCAGCCAGAATGTGGGGCTTATCGCCATGACCCGTGTGGTAAACAGGAAAGCCATCGCCAGCGGCGCCGTCATCATGGTTCTGGCAGGACTTATTCCCGCGCTGGGGGTTATTTTGGCGTCACTGCCTGAGGCCGTCCTTGGCGGCTGTACGCTTATGATGTTCGGCTCCATCGTGGTGTCCGGTGTGCAGATGATCAGCCGCTGCGGATATTCACAGAGAAATATGAGTATTGCCGCCCTGTCTCTTTCCATCGGACTGGGATTCACGCAGACGCCGCAGATTTTCCGCATATTTCCCGAACTGCTGCGGAGCGTATTCGCAGAGAACTGTGTAGCGGTGGTTTTCATCGTGGCGGTTCTTCTGAATCTTGTATTTCCCAAAGGGGAAGAGGAAAAAGCAGCGGCAGGAGCTGCCGAATGAAATACAGGCGCTGACCGGCAATCGGCGCTTTTATTTTGCCATAGTAATAGAAGTATATATTTCCTGTTGTAACAGCTGATTTGCGTATGCTAAAATGAGTTTAAATTATAAAAGGGGAGGCTGGTTTATGACAAAAGATGAAATGAAGAAGGTCGTCTGTCAGGCGATTGATGAAGCGGCGGAAAAGATTCATGAAACCGTTCTGCGGATTGAAAGCGAACCTGAACTGGGATACAAAGAAATGAAAACGGCGGCAAAAGTGGAAAGTTATATGAAAGAATTAGGACTTATGCCGCAGACGGGACTTGCTCTCACCGGTGTGAAGACTTGCGTCGATGGTGGGAAGAAAGGCCCTGCCATAGCCGTTCTTGCGGAACTGGACGCGGTGGGAACGCCGGACAGTCCCAAAGCGGATCCTCTTACGGGAGCGGCCCATACATGCGGCCATTTCCTCCAGATGGCGTCCATGCTGGCGGCATGTACGGGGATCGTCAAGTCGGGCGTGATGCAGGATCTGGCGGGGAGCGCCGTATTTTTTGCTGTACCGGCGGAAGAATATGTGGAAATTGATTACCGCAAGCGTCTGGTGAAAGAAGGGAAGATCCATTTTCTCGGCGGCAAGAGCGAACTTGTCTATGAAGGACATTTTGACGATATCGACATGGCGATGATGATGCATTCACAGGGAAACGCTCCTGAAAAAGCAGTGTACATCGGGGAATCAAGCAACGGTTTTGTAGGGAAAACAGTGCAGTATATAGGAAAGACTGCTCATGCGGCCAATGCCCCTCATGAAGGCATCAATGCGCTGAATGCGGCATGCTTGGGGATTATGGGGATCAATGCCCTTCGTGAAACGTTCAAAGAAGACGATATGATCCGTGTCCATCCCATCATTACCAAGGGGGGTGACCTAGTTAATAATGTCCCCTCCGATGTGCGCATGGAACTCTACGTCCGTGCGAAAACCATGGAGGCCATCGACTGCCAGCACCGCCGTGTTGACGAGGCGCTCAAAGCAGGCGGTGCGGCCGTCGGAGCAAAGGCCGTTATTGAAACGCTGCCCGGGATGTTTCCCCTGGCATGCAGTCCCCGATTGAATGACCTGTTTGTGGAAAATATCAAAGAATACTTTCCGGAAACGAAAATTGAAGATGCGGGACATTTTACGGCATCTACTGACATGGGTGATATTTCTCATCTCATGCCAAGTATCCACCCGTTTATCGGTGGTGTGGACGGCGGACTTCATACAAAGGATTTTTGCGTCACCGATTTCGATGCGGCGGCTATCCTTCCGGGAAAGGTTTTTGCCATGAATATCATTGATCTGCTCTATGACGAAGCGGCGATGGCAAAAGAAATATTGGAAAAAGAAAAACCCATTCTTACCAAGGAAGAGTACCTGGCGAAACTGGAAAGCTATTTCCAGAGTTAATTAAGAAGAGTATGTAAGAAAAGGAAAGGGGACTGCTATGAAAAGCATCAAACTGCACCTGATCGTTCTGGTGATTATCGTCATCGCCGAACTGATCGGAAACATCGTCATCAACGTAGGAATAGGGAAAATCGTGCTTCTGCCCATGATGTACGCTCTGATTATGGGGGTTTTGACGGCGCCAAAGTTCACGAAGATTTCAGGAGAAAAGGAAATTCATGCTGCCAGCGGACTTTTGGGCGTCACTCTTGTGCTTCTCATGGCGCGCTACGGCACGCTTGTCGGACCGACACTGCCGAAAATCCTTGCCGCGTCTCCCGCCTTGATTCTGCAGGAGTTTGGTAATCTGGGAACTGTCCTTATCGGTATCCCGTTGGCCGTCCTGATCGGTCTTAAGCGGGAAGCCATCGGTGCGGCGCATTCTGTGGCCCGTGAACCGAATGTCGCCCTCATCGGCGAAAGATACGGCCTTGACGCGGCGGAAGGACGGGGCGTCATGGGCGTCTACATCTGCGGGACTGTCATCGGTACCATTTTCTTTGGCCTTATGGCCAGCGTGGCAGCTTCTTACCTGCCTTTCCATCCTCTGGCGCTCGCCATGGCAGCAGGAGTGGGGTCGGCAAGCATGATGACGGCGGCAGTAGGTTCCCTTTCCGCCATGTATCCGCAGATGGCTGACCAGCTGGCAGCTTTCGGTGCGGCAAGTAATATGCTTTCGGGACTGGACGGTATTTACATGAGCATCTGGCTCGCCCTCCCCATGTCAGAATGGCTCTATAAAGTCTGCTACCGGATTAAGTACGGCGAAGCTCCGCCGAAGAGGGAAGAGTGCGATGTGGCAGAAGCGAAAGAAAAGGAGGGGGCAAAATGAAACTGACAGAAATATTTCAAGTTCTTATTATTACAGGCGTGATGTCCCTTGTGGCAAATACCGTAGGCACCAAGAATGATCTTATGCAGGCGATTCCGGGCATGGGTATCCTCATCGCCATCGCTTTTGTCGGCATGTGGATGGGCCGCATCCTTCCGGGAAAGATCCCCGGCGTAGCCTATGTGGTCACTCTCGGATGTATCCTGACCTATCCGGGCTTCCCCGGCTCCGGTTTTATCAATGCGTCCGTTAAGAATGTAGGGTTCCTCCAGCTCTGCACTCCGATCCTGGCTTATGCGGGCATTGCCATCTGCAAAGACCTGGATGTCTTCGCCAAAAGCAGCTGGCGCATCGTTCTGGTGAGTGTAGTCGTCTTCATCGGCACCTACATCGGCTCCGCCATTATTGCCCAGGTGATCCTGAAGAGCATCGGACAGATTTAAAACATAGGGGAAATATCCGTACGGTATAGATAAAAACGCTTCCTTTATACGGGGAGCGTTTTTACATGGGAAATGCGGCATCGGCGGACGGTTTCTCCTGTTTTCTGCGTACCCGTTTCCGCACACATCGGTATGCCTGCCGGTCACTCTATGAGTATTTCCTATACAGTTGCAGGCAAGCTATACATTGTGCTTATAAGGTGTAGACACAGGAATGAATAATGATACAATATACATGGTATTATTTAAATAGGAAGTTTACTTACGATGAAAGGCAAGGAGGATTGTCATGAAAAGATTGAAGAAAGCAGCTTTGGCGGTGGCATGTGCTGCTGTGCTCTGTTCCGTATTTTCCGGCTGCGGCGGAGATAAAAAGGATACTGCCAAGGCCGCTCCCGCAGAGGAAAAGGTGCTGACCGTTTACACGGCGCGCAGCGAAAGCTTAAACAATCTTGTCATTCCCGCTTTTGAAAAAGAAACGGGAATCAAGGTTAATGTTATTGTGGCGGGGACAGGACCCCTCGTAAAGCGTGTAGCATCGGAAAAGGACAATCCCCAGGGCGATATTCTCTGGGCGGCTGACCAGACGATGCTGGATTCCCAGAAAGAACTTTTTGAGAAATATGTATCTCCGGAAGATGCGAATATGATTGATGCCGCCAAAAATAAGACAGGATATTTCTCTCCCGCGTTTGCCGATCCCACCGTTTTCATCGTTAATAAAAAACTGGCGGGCGATATGAAGATTGCCGGATTTGACGATCTTCTCAATCCGGCGCTGAAAGGCAAGATTGCCTGCGGCGACCCCGCCAATTCCAGCTCTGCGTTCCAGGTGCTCATGGCGATGCTTTACGCCAAGGGAAAGGATGGAGATCCCATGTCCCCTGAAGCCTGGGCGTACGTGGATAACTTCATTAAGAATGTGGACGGGAAATTCCTGAACAGTTCCGGCGCTGTCCATAAAGGCGCTGCCGATGGCGAGTATACCGTGGGGCTTACTTGGGAAGATCCGGCTGCTACCTATGTGAAGAATGGCGCTGACGTAGAAGTCGTATTCCCGAAAGAGGGAGCGATTTTCCCGGGCGAATCCGTACAGATCATCAAGGGAGCGAAACATATGGAAAATGCGAAGAAATTTGTTGATTTCATGCTTTCCCAGAAGATCCAGGAAGCGGCAGGAAAGACGCTCACCGTCCGTCCGCTCCGCAAGGGTGTGAAGCTTGCTGACTACATGACACCCCAGGACACAATCGCTTTGTTCAAGAATTATGACGAAGGCTGGGTAGCTGCCCATAAGAAAGAAGTCGTGGCGGAATGGAATAAACATCTGGAAAATTCCAGACAGTAATAAGTAATCAGGTCATCAGAGGGCGTCGGGCATTTCGCCTGACGTCCTTTTTTATAGATGTCACTTGAATAGCGAGGTTATGAGGTTATTATGAGTGTTTCTATCGATATAGATAAAGTAGTGAAGAAGTACGGAGATACGGTGGTGGTGAACGGCCTGTCCGTGGATATTATGCCGGGCGAATTTTTCACCCTTTTAGGGCCGTCGGGCTGCGGTAAAACGACGCTGCTCCGCATGATTATCGGATTCAATTCCATCGAGGGCGGTACGATTTCCGTCGACGGGAATGTCATCAACGATGTGGCGACAGATAAAAGAAATATGGGCATGGTCTTCCAGAATTACGCCATTTTCCCCCATATGTCGGTGAAAGACAATGTGGCTTTCGGCCTGCGGATGCGGAAAGTGCCTGAAAAGGAAATCGAAGAGCGGGTGGATAAAATCCTCAAGATCGTGAAGATCGACCACCTGAAAGACCGTATGCCCACAGCGCTTTCCGGCGGGCAGCAGCAGCGTGTCGCCCTTGCGCGGGCGATCGTCATCCGGCCGCAGGTACTTCTGATGGATGAACCGCTGTCCAACCTGGATGCGAAACTCCGTATTGAAATGAGGAACGCCATCAAGCAGATCCAGCGCCGGGTGGATATAACCACGGTGTATGTCACCCACGACCAGGAAGAGGCGCTGGCGGTGTCCGACCGTATCGCCGTCATGAATGGCGGGGTCATCTGCCAGATCGGCAGACCGGCGGATATTTATAAAAGGCCGAAGAACGTTTTCGTTTCGACTTTCATCGGGCTCTCCAACCTGCTGGACGGACATATCGTGAAAAAAGGAGATAAGACAAGCATTTCCTTTAAAGAAAATGAAGACTGGCTTGTAGACATGGATAACTTATCAGGCGGCGTGGAGGACGGAGAAGAAGTCATCATTTCCGTCCGCCCGGAAGAATTTAATATGGAGCCCGGCACGAAAGAGGGGATCCGCGGCGTGATCCGTTCTTCCGTCTTTCTCGGACTCACCACCCATTACTTCATCACCACCGGCAGCGGGCAGGAATTGGAGATTCTCCAGACCCAGGAAGGCCAGGATATTCTTCCCGACGGCAGCGCCGTCACGCTTACCGTCAAAGCCGGGCGGATCAATGTCTTCCGCCGGGCAACGGAAGAAACATTGATCAGAGAGGAAGGACTATGAAAAAGAATCTGACCGTCTGGAACCTTTTCAGTGTCGTCATTCTTGCGGCTTTCGCCCTTTTTATCATGTATCCCATATTCCTCATTTTGTACCGGAGTGTCATTCATGGGGATACAGGGGTGCTCACGCTTCAGAATTTCGCCCATTTCTTCGCCAAAAAATTCTACTGGGGAACGATGGTAAACTCGCTGAAAGTGACTGTCGTTTCCACGATTTTATCGGCGGCTCTCGGCCTTCCGCTGGCATACCTCATGAGGAGCGTGAAAATAAAAGGAAGCAGTTTCCTGAATATTCTCATCGTTATCTCCTATCTGTCGCCGCCTTTCATCGGGGCATACGCGTGGATACAGATGCTCGGGCGGCAGGGCGTCATCACCCAGTTCCTGAACGACACCTTCGGACTCCATTATGGCGGTGTGTACGGCTTTGCCGGCATTGTCCTCGTCTTTACGCTCCAGTCGTTCCCCCTCGTTTACATTTACGTATCGGGAGCGCTGAAAAATCTGGACAACTCTTTGAATGAAGCGGCGGAAAGCCTGGGGTGCAGCCGCATGGGGCGCATTTGGAAAATCATCGTGCCGCTTGTCATGCCCACACTCCTTGCCAGCTCCATGCTCGTTTTCATGCGTGTCTTTGCCGATTTCGGTACCCCCATGCTCATCGGTGAGGGATACAAGACACTCCCCGTCCTTATTTACAACCAGTTCATGGGAGAAGTATCGGGCGATGACGGCTTCGCGGCAGCCATCTGCTGCATCGTGATCGGGCTCACCATCGTCATGTTCTTCGTCCAGCGTTTTCTCGCGGGAAGAAATACCTACGCCATGACCGCTCTGAAACCCATGGCGGCGGAATCACTCGGCGGTCTGCGGAATATCCTTGCCCATCTGGCAGTCTACATGGTTGTGGGACTGGCGATCCTTCCCCAGTTCGTCGTCGTGTACACCTCTTTCCTTGCTACAAACGGAGGGCAGGTATTCACCGGCGGCTTCGCTCTTCAGAGTTATGATGCGACACTCTTTGCCAAGGACAATGATGTCATCTGGCATACCTATTTCCTGGGACTTTGCGCCATTGCTGCCGTCCTTGTCTTAGGTGTCCTTATCGCCTACCTTTCCGTGCGGAAAAGAAATACACTGAACAGCATTCTTGACGTTATTACGATGTTCCCCTTCATCATTCCCGGTTCCGTCCTCGGTATCGCTTTCGTCTTTGCTTTCAATAAATCGCCGATTATCCTTACCGGAACGGCGCTGATCATGATTATTTCTTTCGCGGTGCGGAGAATGCCCTATACCGTCCGTTCCTCCACCGCCATTTTGGGAAATATCAGTCCCAGCATCGAAGAAGCGGCTATTTCTCTGGGCGCCTCCGATATGACGACTTTTCGTAAAATCACGGTTCCCATGATGATGCCCGGCGTTCTTTCCGGCGCCATCATGAGCTGGGTCACCATCATCAGCGAGCTGTCGTCATCCATTATCCTGTATACGAACAGCACGCAGACACTCACCGTATCCATCTACACGGAAGTCATCCGCGGCAACTACGGGAACGCTTCCGCGTATGCCACCATTCTCACGGTGACATCCATCCTGTCTCTGCTCCTTTTCTATAAAGTGACAGGCCGCCGAGACGTGTCAGTGTAAGTACGAAGTCGTTTTCCCATACAAAGGGAAACAGTTTTGCTATAGGAAATATGTACGCAACGGAATTCTTTTCAGCATAAAGGCAGCTATGCGAATGTACCATGGCTGCTTTTTTTGTGCTTTCTGAAATTCTAAGCAATTAACCTGGTATAATAAGGCATACACGATTTCATGATGAGGAGATTGAAATGGCAGAACATACCGAACATCTGAAAGATGGCATTTATGAAAAAGTCATGTCGAAAGAATTTGCCGACCGACTGATGGAAGCGATAGAAGCAAAAAAAGTTTGGGCAGAACGAGATGACACAGACGCTTATGAAGCGACGGGATATTTATCGTCATACCTTGAAAAGCTTATTCGTCTTTGCTTGAAAGACATTGCAGACAGAAATACAGAAGCCGTACTTTCTGATGAAATAGAATTAACGAATCAGCTGGTAGAAATGCTTGTGGAACGTTTGCCTGATTTAGGTCACGGTCACAGCGTGGTGAAAAATCAGTTTCTTTTAAAGTCTCTTGAACATGTAGCCAATAAAACCAGTCCAAGGAAATGGGAATATCCTGATACATCGCTGATGAAAAGTTTCCTTTTTACTAACAGCCATAACGATACGTCCATGGTTTCTGAATTGCGTAAAGAAATCATGTCTGCGGACAGAATTGATTTTCTCGTTTCCTTTATTCGTTTTTCGGGATTGGCGCTTCTTTTGCCATACTTGCGAGACTTTACGAATAAAGGCGGGCATTTAAGAGTTATTACAACAACTTACATGGGTGCTACCGACCCGAAAGCGGTGGTGGAACTTGCGAAAATGCCGAATACGGAAATTCATATTTCTTACAACGTAAAAGAAACACGTCTTCATGCAAAATCTTATATTTTCCATCGGGATAGCCAGTTTTCTACAGCTTATATAGGCTCATCCAATTTGTCTCACGCTGCCATTGCGGAGGGCCTGGAATGGAATATGAAAATTACGGAGCAGGATATGCCGTCTATTATGGAAAAAATGACGGCTACTTTTGAAACGTACTGGAACTCCGATGAATTTCAGGTGTTTCATGTGGAACAAGAAGACGATCTCATCAAAGCCATTGATCATGAGCGAGGACGGGAGGGGAGTGGAAAAAATCAGGTCGCCTATCAATTTGACATCAAGCCCTATCCGTATCAGCAGGCTATCTTAGATGCTTTGGAAGCGGAACGAAAACAGAAGAATCATTGGAAAAATTTAGTGGTCGCTGCGACAGGCACAGGAAAAACAGCAATTTCTGCTTTTGACTACAGAAATTTCATGGGAAGCAGATTGCCACAGACCACAAGATTATTATTTGTCGCACATCGGGAAGAAATATTAAAACAGAGCCAGGCATGTTTCAGACAAGTTTTGAAAAATGCAGACTTTGGTGAACTGGCAGTGGGTGGAAATAGAGCGACCTCAGCAGAACATCTTTTCATTTCTGTACAGACCTTTAACAGTCAAAAACTTTGGGAACGTATGGACGCAGACTACTATGACATGATTATTGTCGATGAATTTCATCATGCTGCTGCGGACTCTTACCAAAAATTGCTGTCTCACTTTAAACCCAAAATTCTGTTAGGACTGACAGCAACACCTGAACGAATGGATGGAAAGTCCATTTTAACCTACTTTGATAATCGCATGGCAGCGGAAATTCGACTGTCTGATGCTATTGAGCGAAGATTGCTCTGTCCTTTCCATTATTTTGGTGTACAGGATACCACCAACTTGGAAAATGTAAAATGGACTTCTGGCGATTACGATGTAAAAGAGCTTACTGATCTGTACACGATTTCTTCTTATGGGGCAGACAAAAGAGCCTATGCCATTATGAACGCCGTAGAGCGGTATAGCGCCGATCTGCGTGATGTAAAGGGCATTGGGTTCTGCGTTTCGCAAAAACATGCCGCTTTTATGGCAGACTATATGAACAAACATGATTTGCCGTCGATAGCACTTGACGCAAACTCAAAAAAAGAAGATCGTGACGGTGCCAAACAAAAATTGGAAACGGGGGACATCAAATTTATCTTTACGGTAGATATATTTAATGAAGGCGTAGATATTCCTGCGGTGAATACCGTGCTTTTCCTTCGTCCGACGAACAGCATGACCGTCTTTATCCAGCAATTGGGGCGCGGACTTCGATTAGATAGGGGGAAAGATTGTCTCACTGTTTTGGATTTTGTGGCTCAGGCAAATAAGAAATATGATTTTGCAGGTCGTTTTACGGCACTCCTTGGGAAGAAAGATGTTTCCATCAAAAAAGAAATTGAAGGTGGATTCCCTCATGTGCCGAAAGGTTGTGCCATTCAGCTTGAAAAAGTTGCGCAGGAACGGATTCTTGATAATATAAGGAAACAGCTTAGCCGTTATGATTTCTATAAAGAACTTGTCCTTGAGCTGAGAGAGACTTTAGGAAAAGTGCCGACAGCAGCAGAATTTTTTGAGGCATCAAAAGTAGAGCCCCATGTTTTTTACAATGATAAACGAACCTATGCTCGTCTTTGTGCTGACGCCGGTATTATTCCAAACTTTGAAACAACAGAAGAAGAAATACTTCTTCAAAAAGCTGTTCCAAGAATGCTTTCCATAGATTCAACGGACTGGATTTCCTTCTTGCTGTTACTCTTTAACGATGATCAGGAAGAAAGATGCTTAACAGCCTTGCAAAAGAAATACCTCCGTATGTGGCAGTGGACGATATGGGGAAAAGACTATGATGACGCAGGAATGGTTTCTCCCTTGGAAGCTGTACATCGATTATCCAAGGTGACATATATAAAAGAAGAGATAATAAGTCTCCTTATTATGCAGAGGGAGAGCGTGGAAATTGTACCAAAAAAAGTAAAAGTTCCTTATATTTGTCCCTTGGACGTCTATGCAAACTACACAAGAGACCAAATTTTTGCAGCTTTAGGATTTAAAAAGCCAAACAGTATTCGTGAAGGCGTGAAATTCCTAAATATGACGAATACCGATTCCATCACAACAGACACTGACGTGTTCCTGGTGACGCTGAATAAATCAGAAAAAGAATTTTCTGACACAACCTTGTACGAAGATTATTCTATCAGCAAAACGCTTTTCCACTGGCAGTCTCAAAGTACAACTTCTGACCACTCTAAAACAGGGCAAAGATATATACAGCAAAATGAGAAAGAAAATATTGTATTCCTCTTTGTGAGAAAAAGTAAAAAAGATGCTTATGGAAAATCAATGCCGTACACTTTTTTAGGAACTGCTCATTTCGTAAATTATGAAGGTTCCCAGCCCATGTCCATTATTTATCGTTTGGACCATCCGATTCCAGCAAAGTATATACGAACCACAGACACAGCAGGCGTGCTGTAAATGTAACTGAGAAGTACCGCTTAACAGTGAACTTGTCAACATAAAGTAGACAGTAAAAAAAGCAACTCACATAAAACCCAG
>ERZ773066.1385-NODE-1385-length-12488-cov-6.669669_pt1 | contig 12488 bp, 9 predicted proteins | sample MGYA00580573_ERZ773066 | MGnify/ENA primary metagenome ERZ773066 (study PRJEB29015, sample SAMEA2738128) | human oral metagenome | biome: human oral; feature: human-associated habitat; material: saliva | place: China | collected 2203 ... | reverse complement strand
ACGACATCATCGCCCTGAGTGCCGACCGGGTACGCATCCCCGATGAAATCAAGGGTGTGAAGCTGAGCGATGAGCAGAAAAAGGAACTGTCAGAAGGCAAGAGTATCTATGTGGAGGGTATGACCTCCAAAACGGGAAAGCATTTCAATGCCAACCTTCAATTCAATGCCGACAAGCGGTCGATTGAATTTCGTTTCGGCTCTCTCAAACAGGAACAACATCAAAGACAAGCCCCCGAAGGGCAGGGACAGTCAGAGCAGAAAGAATTGCGTGTCCCCAAGAAGATGCTGGGACGAGACATCTCTCCCGAAGAGCAAGCGAAGCTCAAAGCAGGTCAGACGGTCTATATGACCGGGCTTATCGACAAGAAGGGAGAGCCTTTCAATGCCTATGTACGCCCGAACTTCGAGAAGAACAAGTTCGACTTCCTCAAATGGAATCCCGACAAGTCCCAAGCCAAAGAGGTAACTCCCGACAATGCTTCCCGCACACAGGTCGCCGTTAATTCCGAAGGCAAGACCAACGAAGCTACCAAGCATGTGAAGGAGCCGCTCAAGCAGGGACAGACAGAGCCTACCACGGGGCAGGAACAAAAGCAAGAAGAGAAAAAGCGTTCCAAGGGAATGAAAATGTAATCCGCCACCACTAATATCCAAAAAGTAAGAACAAATGAAAGTCATCATAGCAGAAAAGCCGAGCGTAGCTCGTGAAATCGCCCGTGTCGTTCGGGCAACCAACAAGAAGAATGGTTATATCGAAGGAGGCGGCTATGCCGTCACGTGGGCATTGGGGCACCTGATAACGGCAGCCATGCCCGAAGTTTACGGCATCAAGGGTTTCCACAAAGAGAACCTGCCGATTCTTCCTCCCGTCTTTACCCTTATTCCCCGTCAGATTAAGGAAGGCAGAGGTTATAAAGCCGATGCTGTGGCAGTGGCCCAACTCAAAGTCATCGAAAAACTCTTCCGGGAATGCGAGGGTATTATCGTAGCCACCGATGCCGGACGGGAAGGTGAACTTATATTTAGATTCATTTACGAATACTTGGGCATTCCCCGTCCCTTCGACCGCCTATGGATCAGTTCTTTGACGGACAAAGCCATCAAAGAGGGACTTGCCCATCTGCAAAGCGGAGCGGCGTATGACAATCTCTATTATGCCGCCCGTGCCCGCAGCGAAGCCGACTGGTTAGTGGGCATCAATGCCACCCAAGCCATATCCATTGCGGCAGGACGAGGCACTTATTCATTGGGCAGGGTGCAGACTCCGACCCTCTGTATGGTCTGTTCCCGTTTCTTGGAGAACAAGAAGTTCGAGCCACAGCCATTCTGGCAACTCAGCCTTGCCGTAAAGGAAGGTGATGAGAGTTTCCGTTTCTCCTCCGCCGACCGCTGGTTCGATAAGGCAGAAGCCACCGCCCTGTATGATAAACTCAAACAGGCTCCTTATGCCACTGTAGAAACGATTGTGCGCAAGGAGACCAAGCAGGAGCCACCGCTTCTGTATGATTTGACCACTTTACAGAAAGAAGCGAACAGCCGGTTCGGCTATTCGGCGGAACAGACCCTTTCCTTGGCGCAGAAACTCTATGAGAAGGCATACATCACCTATCCTCGCACGGGCAGCCGATATATTCCCGAAGATGTCTTTGCCGAAATACCTGCCCTGATAGCCTTTTTACACGACCATCCCGTCTGGGGTGTCCATGCCCGCCGACTGACCGAATTTAATGCGCATTCGGTGGACGGCAAGAAAGTGACCGACCACCACGCCCTGCTCATTACGGGCAAGAAGCCGATAGACATGTTTGGAGAGGAAGTAGTCATCTACGATATGATAGTCGGACGTATGCTCGAAGCCTTCTCCGCCCGATGCGTGAAGGATGTCAGTACGGTTACTGCCGCCTGCGAGGATGTGAAGTTTATCCTCAAAGGTGAAATTATCAAAGAAGAGGGTTGGCGTGCTATCCTCAAAAACAGCAGAAAAAAAGACAAGGAGCAGGCGGAAGCCGAAGAACGGGAAAGCCGGGAGAATGGAGAAGGCATCATCATCCCTCAATGGGAGGAAGGTAAGCAACTTCCGCTCTGCGCTTGTTCCTTGGCACAGGGAACGACCAAGCCCAAGCCCCTGCACACGGAAAGTTCGCTGTTGGCAGCGATGGAGACGGCGGGCAAAGAGTTGGAGGACGAAGAATTGCGTGCGCAGCTCAAAGATTGCGGTATCGGTACGCCCGCAACCCGTGCCGCCATCATCGAAACCCTCTTTGCACGCGAGTACATGGTGCGCCAAAAGAAATCGCTCGTCCCTACGGAGAAAGGACTTGCCGTCTATTCCATCGTCAAGGGGATGAAAATCGGCAATGCGGAGATGACCGGACAGTGGGAAGCGGACTTGGCGAAAATCGAACGGGGAGAATTAAAAGAGCGGGACTTCCGCAAGGGCATCGAAAGCTATGCCACACAGATTACGGACGAATTGCTCTCGTCCAAAATCCTCTTCCCTCAAAAGAGAAGCGACATCAACTGCCCCAAATGCGGCAAAGGCTCACTGGTCTTCTATCCTCGATGTGCCAAATGTTCCGATGCCGATTGCGGGCTAACCCTTTTCCGCAATGTGGCAGGCAAGAGCCTCACGGACGAACAACTGACGCAGTTGGCGGTAAACGGAGAGACTGGCATCATCAAGGGCTTTACCTCCAAAACGGGCAAGAGCTTCGAGGCTTCTCTCTCCTTGGACGGAGAGTTCAAGACGGTCTTCATCTTCCCCGAGCGTAAAAAACCGGGCAAATCCCGAAGGTAAATCCCCGTAATTTGCTAATTTTGCCACTGAATGATGCGGTCATAAACAATCCTGTTGTTTTTACTGCGGATTTTAGTGGTGGCACTCGGCGGGGACGTCGAGTGCCTTTGTATTATATACCTCACTAAAATCATTCAAAATGACAGCCATTCATTTTTCATACTACGAGCTTTCCCTGCTCTCTTTTCTTCGGGAAAGCCATCCCGAAAAAGCCGATGACATTCCCTTCATCAAAGAGCGTGCGGCATCTGCTTCCGAAGCCTATGCCGAAGCCTTCGATGCCGGTCTTCCCATAGCCGAATGTATCGGCATCGCCAACAAGACGCTCTATGCGGGTCTGCACTTTTCCCGCCACGATACCATCTCCTCTGTTCTTTGGAATGAGTTCTCTGCTGAAGTGCCGCTTGAAGCGGTCAGGGAGAATGCTATCTGCCTGTGCCCACTCTTAGAAAGCATCTTCGCCAAGTATCCGATTTCGGACGAATTCGCCTATATGCCTGAATACAACTCCCTCTATACGGAGATTACGGGTTTTGTTCAACTAAAACTCGAAGAAGATGGCAAGCTATAACAAGAAGGAGCATCTAAGGGCAAACATAGAAGCCATCAAGACGGTCTTTGCCCTGCATCGGGAACAGCGCACGGCGACACCCGAAGAACGCACGATATTGGCAGCCTATACGGGCTTCGGTGCACTGAAGTGTATCCTTTCTCCTGCAAACACGATGGAAGACATCGCCCGATGGAACAAGTCGGAGCTGGAGCTATTCCCCTTGGTGATGGAACTGCATCGCATCATTCGGGACAACACCGCTTCCGAATCGCAATACAAGAGCTATATGCAGAGCCTGAAAAACTCCGTGATGACCGCTTTTTATACTCCTGCGCCCATAGTGCGGGAGATTGCCGCTTCCTTACAGGAGGCAGGCATCGTCCCCAAACGAATCCTTGACCCTTCGGCAGGAATGGGCGAGTTCATCCGCTCTTTTGATGGCATTGCAGCCGGAGGGCATACGACCTTCGGTTTTGAGAAAGACATCCTTACGGGACAGATGCTCTACGCTCTGCATCCCGAAGACAAGATACGCATCCGAGGCTTCGAGGAAATCGAATCCAAGCTCGGAGGTTATTTCGATGTGGTCAGCAGCAACATTCCTTTCGGAGATGTGGCTGTCTTCGACCCTGTTTTCAGCAAGACGGACGAACCTGCCCGAAAGGTCGCCCGCATGTCCCTGCACAATTACTTTTTCGTCAAGGGGGTGGATATGCTCCGTGAGGGCGGCGTGCTGGCGTTCATCACCTCGCAAGGCGTCATGAATGCCCCGACGAACGAGCCTGTACGGGAGTGGCTGATGAACCATACCCGCCTTGTTTCAGCAGTCCGTCTGCCGAACAATCTCTTTACAGAAAATGCGGGAACAGAAGTGGGCAGTGACCTTATCGTCCTGCAAAAGCAGAGCGACAAGACAAGTCTTACCGAAGAGGAGCAGCGTTTCATCAAGAGCGAGAAACGCCCCAGTGGAGTGCTGTTCAATACCTATCTGCGAAGCATGTCGCAAATCGTGCATACCGAATGGAAGCAGGATACCGATCCTTACGGCAAGCCCGCCATCCTGTTCCATCACGAGGGCGGAGCGGAAGGCATCGCCACCGATATGGGCAAAATCCTGCGGGCAGATTTAGTCAAACGCTTGGACGTGGCGTTGTACCAGAAACACATCTTCATTCAGGAGCAACCCCAAGTTGCCGTTTCCGTTCCTCCCGAAGTCAAGCAGCAAGAAGCAACGCTTACGCCTGTCGCTTCGACAGAGGAGCAACCACACCAAGAGGTGGGGCAACCGAGAGAGGAACAGCCGACGGAGCAATCCCGAAGCAGTGTCGCTCCGCAGGTACAACTGCTCGACCTTTTCGGCAATGTTATCCCGGAGGAAAAGCCCAAACGTAAAGCTGCCGCAAAACCGAAATCTGTCGAGACTTCACAAAGCAATAAGACGGCACAGAGGCTGAAAGACACGGGAGAGCTATGGTGGCAACAGGACAAGGAGAAAGGGATGCAGCAGCGCCCCTACGAGGGCTTATGGCACGAACACCTCAAAGAGGGTTCTTTGCTGGCTTCGGACTTTCAAATCGGAATGCTTGTCCGTGATATGGAGGACAACCGCATGTTCCAGCCCATAGACCTCCCGTTCCAAGAACGACAGAAAATGTTGCTCTACATAGACCTGCGGGATGCCTACCACGCCCTCTATGATTATGAAGCGGAACGCAAGGTGGCGAATGAATCCCTGCGACAGAACCTCAATGAACTGTACGACCGTTTCGTGCGGCAGTACGGACATTTGAACGACAGCAAGAACCACGAGCAGATCCTGATGGATGCCGGTGGCAGGGAAATCCTCTTTTTGGAACGGAAAGTGGATAAAGAAACGCTCAAAGCCGATATTTTCCATCAGCCCGTTTCTTTCAGCCTGCACGAAGTGACAGAGGTGGGCAATGCCCAAGAGGCGCTCTCGGCTTCACTCAATAAATTCGGATCGGTGGACACCGAGTATATGCTGTCATTGCTTCCCGAAAGTTCCGAAGAGGAAATGCTCTCCGAGCTGCACGGCAGGATTTACTACAATCCCTTGGAGGGAGGGTATGAAATTGCCGAGAAGTTCATATCGGGCAATGTGGTTGCCGCTTCGGAGCGTATCGGACAATATCTTTTGGAGCATCCGGAAGACACAAGGGCGCAAGCCTCCTTGCAGGCACTGAAAGATGCCATTCCCGAACCGATACCCTTCGTGGACTTGGATTTCAACTTCGGGGAGCGATGGATCCCCGTAAATCTCTACTCAGACTATGCCTCGTACCTCTTCGACACGGAGGTGATGATACGCTACAATTCAAGTGCGGACGAATACTCTGTGGAGGCACGGATGCACAATGCCAATATCTGGGACAGGTTCTGTGTGCGGGGACAGCATCGTCGCTACGACGGCATTGCCCTGATGAAGCACGCCCTGCTGAATACGACGCCCGACATCACCAAGAAAATCATGGTCGGCGACAAGGAGGTCAAGGTACGGGACACGGAAGCCATACAGATGGCAAACGCCAAAATCGATGAGATACGAAACGGCTTCACCGATTGGCTGAACGAGCAGAGCGATGAGTTCAAGCAGCGGTTGGAGAAACTCTACAATGACACTTTCAATTGTTTTGTGCGTCCTCAGTATGATGGTTCCCATCAGACATTCCCCGACCTTAATCTGAAAGGCTTGGGTATCGAAAGCCTGTACGATAGTCAGAAGGATGCCGTGTGGATGTTGAAGCTTAACGGAGGAGGTATCTGTGACCATCAAGTAGGGGCAGGGAAAACGCTCATCATGTGTACCGCTGCTTATGAGATGAAACGGCTCGGCTTGGCGAACAAGCCGATGATACTCGCTCTCAAAGCCAACGTGCAGGAGATAGCACAGACTTTCCAAACGGCTTACCCGAATGCCAAGCTGCTTTATCCGGGCAAGAACGACTTCACCCCCGACAAACGGCAAAGGATTTTCCACGATATCAAGAATAACAACTGGGATTGCATTGTCCTCACACACGATCAATTCGGTATGATACCGCAATCGGACGAGATACAGCAGAAAATCCTTCAGGATGAGTTGGACAGTGTAGAGGAGAACTTGGATGTCCTGCGTCAGCAGGGGCGCAGTATCTCTCGTGCCATGGAAAAGGGGCTTGTCAAGCGACAGATGAACTTGCAGGCAAAGTTGGATGAAATCAAGTTCAAGATAGAGAACCGAAAGGACGATGTGGTGGATTTCAAGACCATGGGTATAGACCATCTTTTCGTGGACGAGTCGCATACGTTCAAGAACCTGATGTTCAATACTCGCCACGACAGAGTGGCAGGGCTTGGCAACAGTGAGGGGAGCCAAAGAGCCTTGAATATGCTCTTTGCCATCCGCACAATACAGGAGCGGACGGGAAAAGACTTGGGAGCCACTTTCCTTTCGGGAACAACCATCAGTAACTCACTCACGGAGTTGTACCTGCTGTTCAAGTACCTGCGTCCCCAAGCCCTCGAAGCACAGAACATCAAGACCTTTGACGCATGGGCTGCCATCTTCGCCAAGAAGTCTGTGGACTATGAGTTTTCCGTCACTAACGAAATCGTACAGAAAGAGCGTTTCCGCTATTTTATCAAAGTGCCTGAGTTGGCGGCGTTCTACGCTCAAATCACCGATTATCGAACGGCAAAGGACATCGGCATTGACCGACCCGAGAAAAACGAAATCATGCACAATATCCCGCCCACACCCGAACAGGAGGAATTCATCGCCAAGTTGGTGGAGTTTGCCAAGACGGGCAATGCAGAATTATTAGGACGAGAGAAACTCTCCGAACGGGAGGAGAAAGCCAAGATGCTTATCGCAACGGACATGGCTCGAAAGATGAGCTTAGATTTGAGGCTTATTGATCCTAACAAGTACGGAGATCATGTGGACAACAAAGCCTCCCACTGTGCTGCCAAGATTGCGGAATACTATCACAAGTTTGAGAAGCAGAAAGGAACGCAATTTGTATTCAGTGATCTCGGTACGTATAAGCCGGGCGAATGGAACCCCTACAGCGAAATCAAGCGCAAGTTGGTGGAAAACCACGGCATACCCGCTCAGGAGATACGCTTCATTCAGGAAGCCAAGACCGACAAGGCACGAAAGACGCTTATCGCTGGAATGAATGCGGGGACAATACGCGTGTTGTTCGGTTCCACCTCCATGCTCGGCACGGGCGTGAACGCCCAGAAACGTGCCGTAGCCATTCATCATCTTGACTGTCCCTGGCGTCCTTCCGACTTGGAGCAGAGGGACGGCAGAGCCGTGCGTAAAGGAAATGAAGTCGCCAAGTTTCATGCGGACAACAAGGTGGATGTCATTATTTATGCGGTGGAAAAATCGCTTGACAGCTACAAGTTCAATCTGTTATATAACAAGCAGTTGTTCATCGAACAGCTTAAAAATAACCGTATGGGTAGCCGAACTATCGACGAGGGAAGTATGGACGAGAAGTCGGGTATGAATTTTTCCGAATACGTTGCCATCCTCTCCGGAAATACCGATTTATTGGAGAAGGCAAAGTTGGAAAAGAAGATTGCCGGTTTGGACAGCGAACGGCAGGCGTTCATTCGCAGTAAGTCATCCTCCCGAGGCCGATTGGACGAAGTCGTGCGGACGGTGGACGGCAACAAGGAGCTGATTGCCCGTTTCCAAAGTGACTGGGACTTGTACCAAAGCCGTGTGCAGAAAGACAAGGAGGGAAACATCCTCAATCCGATAACGCTCAAAGGGGTGGAAGGAAGCGACCCGAAACGCATCGCTGCCAAACTCGCGGAAATCAACGAGAAAGTCTGCACACGGGGAGAGTATTTCAATATCGGAACACTCTACGGATTTAATCTTGTGGTCAAGACGGAATCCTCCTCTAAAGACCTTTTCGACCTTTCACAGAACAAGTTCTTCGTGATGGGAGAAAGTGGAATGAAGTACAGCTACAACAATGGTAGGATTGCGGCAGACCCGCAACTCGCTAGTATGAATTTCCTGAACGCCTTGGAGAAGATACCCGGCTTGATTGAGAAGTTTAAGGCTGACACGGAAAAGATAGCCAAGGATATTCCTGTTTTGCAAGAAGTCGTGAACGGATCTTGGAAGAAGGAAGAGCAGCTCAAAGACCTCAAAACGGAACTTGCTGCCCTTGACCGAAAAATACAGCTCTCTCTAAAACCCATTGAGCAGTCGGAGAGCACGCAAGAGGAAGTGGAAATGATGCAGGATGGCGAAAGAAAGGCGGAAGAATTGGAACGGTCACGTCCGATTGAGCCGACTGTCACCGCTCCCTTCGTCAGCACCTCTGCGGCTCAAACCGACAGACCGTTGGAAAGCAGCGGGCAGAGTATCTCCGCTACACAGCCCTCTATGGACGGACTGCCGCCGTCTCTGGCAGAAAAGGTGTTCGTTGTCAGACCGAAAATATAATCTGTAATGTTATCATCACATTCAAACGGCAGCCCCCGACTTGTCATTACGACAAAACGGGGGCTTTGCTGTTGCGTACAATCCGAAATTACGTGCCTTTGGACGGTCTCTTCCTTTTTCGTTTAAGGTTCTCCGTAAAGTGGGTTTGCATAAAGGCGAGGATTTCCGATTCCAGATACCACGTCTTGTGATAGACGAGGTGGTAAGGAAGTGTTCCCGAATCTCGGTAACGTTGCAGGGTACGCTTGCTCACTTGAAGCATCATGCACACTTCTTGATTATCCAGTAACGGTTCTCCGTCTATCATCGGACGTTGGGGGATGTCGGGAGCCGTCTGCTTCAAGTCATCGAAACGCTTCATGATGCGTTCCATCCATTCAAGGAAAGTCTCTCTATCCAATAGCTCCATCCTTTACCCTCCTGCTTTTAAGTTCGAAGTTATGCCGTAGCTCTTTCAGGTTCTGAGGATTGCAGTACAGGCTCTTGTTTCGTATCGCTTCCTCGATGTCATGCAGGGCGTAGTAGCAACGCCCGTAGATTATCTTGTAGCTGATTCTGTCCGCACTGCGCATACGCTGAAGGGTACGCTTGCTGATACCGAGTATCTCGGCTAACTCATCGTTGGTAACAAGGCGGTTTTCGTACTCTATCTTTGCCTTTTCCTCTTTCTCCACATAACGGAGGATTTTCTCTATCTTGCCCATCAGTTCGTGGTAGGCTTTGCTTTCGATCGTTATGACATCCATGACGCTTTGAATTTGATTATGCTGCAAAGTTCGGGAGTTAAAACCGTCCGGATTGTATGCTAAATATGTACTGAATAGAGATTTTTCTGTCTGATTCCAAAAGCCATACGACAAAAGCATCCATATTGAAGCCACAAGTACGCAGTAAAGGAAATGCTGGTTTAGAATGCTTCCTCCGTAAGTACATTTGCACAAAGTGTAACATTAAAACGGACAAGAATATGGAAGTAATAACAATCGAGAAGAAAACGTATGAAGCCATGATGGAGTGTTTCCGCATTTTGACCGCCAAAGTCGATGCCCTGTGTCGGGAGTGTGACGAAAAGCGTATGGGCAGGTGGCTGGACAATCAGGATGTCTGCCAAATCCTGAACATCAGTTTGCGTACCCTGCAAACTTACCGCAGCAACCGGATGCTGCCCTATACGCAAATAGGGTATAAGATGTTCTACAAGCCGGAGGATGTCGGGAAACTGCTCGAACAATCCTCCGCTTTATGACCAATGAATAGTATCACCACTAAATCCGATGTAAAATATGGACAACGATGTAAAGACCAAGAACAACGAAGAGATTGCGCACTTTCTCAACGCGAGCGACCGCATGATAAAGGGAATAGATGTCCTGCGGAAAAAGAACAGACCTCTGCTTAACGGGCATCGCTATCTGACGGACGATGAACTGTCCCGCCTGTTGCATATCAACCGGCGCACATTGCAGGATTATCGCAACATGGGAAGAATCTCCTTTGTTAAGTTAGGCGGAAAGGTACTCTACCGGGAAGAAGATGTAGAAAAACTGTTGCAGGAGAATTATCGCCCTCGGTTTGAGAAGCCTTGACAGAGAAACAGGCAGTAAGACAAGAGTTTCTTACTGCCTGTTCTCATATTCAGTTGTACCATCCACCTTTGCCATAACACACAAGTAATGGAGGACTTGTTCTCTTCTTTTCGGTCAGTCTTCCGATTATCCATTGACGGAAACTCTTTGCCTGTGGAGAAGCAAAGCGAAAAGACAGCATCGTTATCATTTCAAGGTTGTATAAATCCACCGCACGATCCCTAAACAATAGCGTTTGCATTACCTCATCTTCCCTGAGCAAGCCATCTTTGAAGATAGACTTGATGTGGCTGTTTACCTTGCCGGAGAATACGCCGAACAAATCGGCTATTTCACAAGCCGACATCCAAACGGGAGTTGTCGGGATATGTACTTTTCCATTCTCTCCAATGGTTATGATTTCTCTTTTCATCGTTCGTCCTTCTTTTATATAGTGATACCATTGAACTGCTCTATCTTACTCAGTTTGTCGGAGAGTGCCGCCATGTCCCGACTTTCCTTTTCGTGGGTGATTTTGGCGTAAATCTGCGTGGTGCGGATATTCGTGTGTCCGAGCATCTTGGAAAGGGTTTCGATGGGAACGCCATTGGTCAGACAGATTTCCGTCGCCATAGTATGGCGGCTGGTATGCCACGTAATCTCTTTTTCGATACCGCAGAGTCCGATGATTTTCTTGATGTTCTTGCAGGCGGTAATATACTGCGGAACGGGCAGGAGGTAATCCTCCTTCGCCATGCCATCGTACTTCTCGATAATCTGCTTCGGAATATCCAAAAGCATGATATTGGACTCCACACCTGTCTTTTGTCGCTTGGTCATAATCCAGAGTTTACCGTCAAAGGAAGTCTGAAGGTTATCTTTGGTCAGGTTCTTCATATCGGTAAAGGACAAGCCTGTAAAGCAACAGAAAACATACAAATCCCGAGCAAGTTCCATTGATTTACGCCTGAATTTCAAATCCAACAGCCTGCGGATTTCATCCTTGGTCAGATAGTCCCTGTCGGTACTCTCGGCGGATATGCTGTAATCCACGAACGGGTCACGAACTATCCATCCGTGATTCTGGGCAATGGTAATCATACGGCGCAGGGGCATCATGTAAATCCATACCGTGTTGTTACAGCATTGCTTTTCGGTGCGCAGGAAGATGTCAAAGTCGGTAATGAAAGCCGGAGTGAGTTCTTTCAAAGCAATGTCGCTGACACGGTAGCGGTTCTTGATGAACTCCTCCAAATGCTTATAGACCGTGCAATACTTGTGGTAGGTGGATGGGCATCGCAAGCCTGCATCGACCTGTTTGAAAAAGTCCTCATTGTGCTGGGCAAAGACTTTCAGCAAGGTTTCATGCCGCATTTCCAAGCCCAAGAAAGCGTTCTTCACTTTCTCGGCAGTGACATAGTTATCCCGCTCGGCTATCTCCTTGTATTTGGCATTGATACCGACACGTATCTTGTCTAAGAAACGATTGGTTTCCAACGCCACGGTACTTTTGCCCGAAGCACGGTTGCTCTTGATGTCCCACAAGTCGGGATGGATGTCGCATTTGCAACTGAACTGGGCTATCGTACCGTCTATGGTGATACGGCACATCACGGGAACGGAACCGTTCTTCTTGGGGGCGTTCTTTTTGAGGTAGAACAGAACCTTAAACGTACTACGCATAACTCTGACTTTTTACGGTTTACAAAACTATTCATTGTCAGGTTATTTGTTGCTATGCAAAACATTGTCGTTCAATGGTAAAGAAACAGTCCGCAATTTATTTGCCTGTTTCCTTTCATCGACGTACCTTTGCAGGAGGTAATCCCCGAAATTCAGGTCGGATTTTGCACTGTTCGTTACCGCTTTTCCCAATCCTCACTTGCAAAGGAGGTGGTAATGTTTTGGTAACGCTGCTCTGTCCGAAGTTGGTATAACCCCGTCTTTTCGAGGTTTTGCACTGAAAGGCTCGAAAGTCAGAACCGACTGACTCACAAATCATTCACGCTATTTCGCCTTTTCTTGAACCTTGGGGATAGATTTTCAATGAAAATCAACCTTAGACATTTCTAATTCTATAAAATCGCCATTTTAA
>ERZ773066.1380-NODE-1380-length-12502-cov-13.733912_pt1 | contig 12502 bp, 12 predicted proteins | sample MGYA00580573_ERZ773066 | MGnify/ENA primary metagenome ERZ773066 (study PRJEB29015, sample SAMEA2738128) | human oral metagenome | biome: human oral; feature: human-associated habitat; material: saliva | place: China | collected 2203 ... | reverse complement strand
GGGTTTGAAATTCTTATGGTCGCGGGGGCAGGATTTGAACCTACGACCTTCGGGTCATGAGCGAGCCAGAGGCCGTTTCACTGCAAATCTAACCAATCCACAGCACAGCCGATATACGTCTGAACTGTGGTTTTTCTAATCTCCCGCTTCTCCAAAATCTCCAGCTCCCATGTCTCCATCTTCGGTTTGGTGGTCAAAATGGTGGTCACAAATGGCTGTTGAAAACTCGTTAGGAGGAGACATGGATACCAGGTACACAAGCAGGTCTCTCAGGCGGAGGCGCAACACGGACCAGTGGGAATGCAGCCTCTCGCACACCAACCCCGTAACCGGAGAGGTGGTCAGGGCCTACCACACCCTCGTCACCAAGACGCAGAGGCAGGCGGAGCGGGCGCGCGACACCCTCATCGTGGAGCTTGAGCTCTGGAGGGCATCGTCCTTCAACGTCTCCCTGCGCGACTTCATGGCCTCGTTCATACTCCACAAGGAGGACTCAGGCACCATCGAGCTCTCCATCGTGCGCGTCTACCGCGCGGAGACCCGCGTCATCTACCACTACCTCGGCAGCGTGAAGCTCGTAGAGCTCTCAATACCGGACGTATCCGGGTGGATGCACGACATGAGCGCAGACGGCTACGCGCCCAAGAACTGCTCTAAGGCCTTTCGCCTGCTCAAGCAGGCACTTAAGTGGGCCGTGGCGCAGGACTTCATAACGAAGAACCCCCTGCGACTTCTGCAAGCCGTCCAAGCGCGTGAAAACGCCCATTAACGCCCTCTCGCGCGAGGAGCGCACGCGAATGCTGTGCCTCGCCATACAGGCAGAGCCGCAGCCCCTGGGCTCCGCGGTAGAGATAGCCCTCAACACAGGCATGAGGCACGGCGAGGTCTGCGCTCTCAGGTGGTCGGACCTCTCCAACGACGGCACCATAACCGTCATACATGCCCTGGGGAACGGCCCCGGCGGCTTCTACCAGAAGGAGCCCAAGACCGGGAGCTCCGCCCGGACGATTCCCCTCACCAAGCACCTGGACACGATGCTCTCCGCCAGGCGCCGCGACGCAGAGCGCGTGGCGCGCGAGATAGACGTGTCGCTGGGAGACCCCTACATCCTAGGCACGCAGGAATAGAAGAGCCGGCCCTACAACCCCACGTAGCTCGGCAAGGACCTCGCAAGCTTCTCCACCTCCGCGGCCCACCGCAGCGCCGAGCGCCGGCGCGCTCAGCTTCTCGGTGGACCAGCTCAAGGCGATGCTCGCCGCCACAGATGAGAAAGAGAAAGAGGCAGGACATGGGCGTCTTTAGGCTCGTCTGGCGCTTCGTGCGCTGGCTCTTCCGCGCCGTCTCGCGTTGGATGTGAACAGATGAATAATGTTGATTTACAGTTCATAATACATAAAAACGGTTACATTTTGTACCCGTTTCCACTATACTTCGTCTGTATGAAGTTCAAAGACTACATAGCATCGCACCAGGCGTTCACGACGGAGGACATCTACGTCATAGCGGCGGGGGAGGCCGCGCACACTCAGCTGCAGCGCGCCGTCAAGTCAGGCGAGGTGGAGCGCGTGCGCCGCGGCATCTACGTGTCCAAGACCGGCAGGTTTACCGGCGAGATACCCGACCCGTTCCTTGTGGCCAGGACAGTCGACCCAGAGGCCGTAATCTCGTACCACTCCGCCCTCGTCGCCCATGGCGTCGCCCACAACGTCGGTTTCGAGTGCTCGTTCAGGTCCGCAAAGGTACGTTCGCTGTTCGAGTACGGGGGCGTCCGCTACATCCCGTACGACCTCGACGATAACCCGCAGACGCAGACCATGCACTCAAAGTCGTATGGAACGGTTAGTGTGACCACGCGAGAGCAGACTCTCGTCGACTGCTTCACATACCCCGGGAGGGTCGGCGGCGCTGAGGAGGCCGTACGGTCCTGTTCGGCGTTTCCTTACCTAGATGTCAATGTTCTGCTCGAAACCCTCGGCAGTGCGCCTGCAGCCGTTGTCGCCCGCACGGGCTGGCTCCTCGAGGCAAAGCAAGCAGACTGGGGCGTGGCTGACGAGACGCTCCTGTCGCTCGAAGCGAGACTCGGGAATGGCCCGTCCAAACTCGACCCTAAGGCGAAAGAGAACAGGGGCTGGAGCCCTCGCTGGAAGCTGTACCTTCCCGAGATGGAAGAGGAGGTCCTCTCGTGGATACCATGAGCATCGACGAGTTCGAGCCAAGGACCGTTGACAAGGTTGAACGTCTGCTCGACCTCCTAGACGAAATGGAGCGCCATCCCGCCCTCAAGGGCAAACTGGCGCTCCACGGAGGCACGGCCATCAACCTCTTCATGCTCGACGTACCGAGGCTCTCGGTTGATATCGACGTTTCCTACATAGGCAGCGTCTCACAGGAGGATATGCTCGCCGACAGGCCGCGCGTCGAGGCGGGCATAGAAGCCGTGGCGCAGGCGCTAGACTACATGGTGGAGGCTCATCCGGGCGGGCATGCTGGACGCACCTTCCTGCTGCGCTATCGCGGGGACTGGGAAGTCGACCACGTGAAGATCGACTGCATCTACATGAACCGCTCGCCCATCCTTCCACCCGTCATACGCGAGACGCCCATGAGGCCAGGCGCAAAGGTCCGCACGTTCGCGGACGCCGAGCTTGCCGCCAGCAAGGTGAAGGCGTTCTTCGACCGCATAAAAGTCCGCGACCTCTACGACATCTCCAACCTGCAGGGCGTCTACGAGTCGCTCGAACCCAGTGAACAGGAAAGGACGCACCAGCTCGCGCTCTACTACGTCTCGCTCTCCGCATGCTTCCCAAAGCCGTTCGAAGGCAGGGAACAGCGCTTTGCGAACAGGTCCTCCGAGCTCGCGGACCAGCTCTATCCGATGCTGCGTTCCTCGACCGAACGCCCGACCCTTGAGGGGCTTATGAAGAACGCCAAGAGCTTCATAGTGCAGTGGGTCCTGCCCAGGACGGACGGAGAACGCGAATATCTTGAGCTCCTTAAAAATGGAGACTACCGCCCAGAGCTCATCTTCCCAGACGAGTCAATGGCCAAGGCCGCTGCCGTGAACCCCGAGGCGCTGTGGAAGGTCGAGAACCTCAGGAAGATGCAGAGGTAGCGTGACCAGATCCGCATCCGTTGAATGCAATTAACTCTAACCAGTAAACCCACCTGGCCCCTACTTTTGAACATGCACACTGGCGGTCTTCTTTATCCGCTGCCTGTACAACTCGCCCTGTCCCGAGCCCGAAGGCGAGGACAGCCGCATAGGCAAACCTCCCGTCGAGACGATTAACGTGGCGGCGGAATGACCTTCACAACCCGCCACCAGATACAACGTTATGGCGAGGCCGAACCTCCATGTATCGCAGAGGGCACGCCACGAAGACACGAAGCGCCCGGACACCTCATGGGCATAACCTCTGCACATCATACGGCATCCACGAGAGCACTCCGTCGCCCAGCGAGGCAGACAGCAGTCAGCCAGTGCACAGCTCCTCCTCCAGGCACCCAGTGACGCCCAGACACACAGCACCTCGTAGCAATCTCTTTGCCGAAATCCCACGGGCAGCCTCCGCGCACGCCCCACCCCGTCTCGCCTTGGGAGCGAAGACTCGACCACGGTCGCTCTAGCGCAAGGGCCGCGAAAACTTTTACGCCGGGCACAGGGCGCCCCTCGGAAAACTCGGGCCCATCCGCGCTTCGCTTTCCCCCTAACGCTGCCGCTTTCCCGCAGGCGCCATCCGCACCACAAGGCGCGCCAAGGGGAGGTGGGTCCCAACACGAGAAGGCAGACAGCCATGGGAAAGAGCATCGACGAGAAATCGTACGAGGCCATCGGCGCGCGCCTGAGCCACAGGGGCATCGAGGTCCTGGTGGAGAACTAGGCGCACGACTCGGACAGTATCGACTTCATCGCCATAGACGACGAGAAGTTCGTCTTAGTGGACACCGCCACCAAATGCGGGGGCTACAACATACCCAAGGAGGAGCCCGACCGGGAGCGCTTCGAGCGCATCGCGGCGGCCTACCTCGCCGAATCCGAGGTGAAGGGCCTCACCAGCATCCGCTACGACATCGTGAGCCTTCTGGTGACGAGCTCAGATAAGGCGCTCCTGCGCCACCACAAGAACGTCCTAAACGACGAGAGATGACCCTAAGGCGGCTGCCCCGGGCCTTCGGGCTCGGGGCGGGGCGTCCTTCCTCGAGTCAACATATCAGCTTCAGCAATACCTCAACGCGCTCGGCACTCTCTAAACGCAGGCTGCTCTCAGGAGCTGCGGCTCTGGGACAGCTGGTCATGGCTTGTTATAACGTGAAATCTGGTGAGTGCCCGTCTTAGCCAGGTAGCAGGAATTGAAAGCCGCAGTTATTTACGAACTGGATAAGCTGAACAACAGCAGCAGCGAACTGTACCCCGCCGTTGACTCCTCGCAAGAAGCCAAGTGCGCTCTTGAGTACTCCTCGCTTAGGTTCCCCGCTTTCTATCTGCGCGCGAACAATCTCGGCATTATCACGTACATCTTCAATCGTTTCGGTATCGTCAATTTCCGTCCCTGCTGCGCTAAGAATCGCATCAATCAATTTGTTCAGAGCTTGCTCGTCAATGCCGATGTTCTAAGTTGCGTTGATGGTTGAGCTGTCAGTCGCTTGGTTCATCTGCAGGTTGTTCACGGACCCGAAATTGTTTGTCACTGAATCTCTGCCATCGAGTCCCATTTCGAATCCAATCATGGTCAGATGTTCGGTTATGTTTGCGATGAGGCGCCGTACAACTTTGTCCAAGAAGCCTTTGTACATATCTGCAAATTTATTTCCACTCGCAAAGGTGTAGTAAAAATAACTTCTACCGGAAATGTTCTGGCAATCATTTCCTTGAGGATGAGATACACTTCTGCGCTCTCTTCCTCGGGTATAGTGCTGAAATTAATGAGGGTAGTTCCAAGGTTCCCCGCTACCTCCCGGACGTTTTCTTCTGCATTGAAGCCCTCGGGGGTATAGTTATCGACACAATCATCGAGATACGCCTTTACATCCGGCTCTGCTTCAATACGGTCAAGAAACCGTTTGAAAGGCGCTGGCGATTCGTCCCAATTCGATCGTAAAAGTATGTTCGCCTCGTGGTTGAAGCGATAGAGGGTCTTCTTAAAGGCGGTCTTATCGGTCATTGAAATTGCTCACCCCGCATAACGGACATACGTACATCGACATTGAAAGGAGCTGTGACACTTTCGACTGCTTTCCGCAGTGCTTGCAGGTCGTAATGGCAAGCGTATCTATGGAAGGCTGCAAGACGGGCTCGTCATCCGATCTCGGCTGTTTGCCCGCCTTAAACGACACGGCCTTTCCTTTAGTTCGTCTCTCGAGCTTCTTCATCTCTTTGTGAATGGCGTCGAACGCCTGATTCTTGCATATAGCCATCGCAAGGTCTATGACGTCTTGGGTCAGATAGTTATCGGATGCGATACCACAGGCGGGGCAGCAGACCTCCAATACGTCATCCGACTCGTAATCGCTCGGTTTCAGCTTGAAGAACTCGCCGCATTGCGGGCATTGCAGCAAGACGAACCCGTCTTCATCACAAGGTATCTCTATGGCGAAGCTCAAGTCATTACTCATTGCTGCCTCCATTGTCAATCTCGCGCAGCCTCAACAGCCAGCGTCTAATGCTCCCGTCCTCAAAAAAGCCAAGTAGTACTCCGTCGCAGAAGCGTTCTGCCCTCACGGCTCCCAGCAGAAGTGCCATCACCGCCTGGCCGTCGAGATCCGACACGTCTGTTCTGGACATTGCCTGGCTGCCCCACTCGAGCCCGTTGCGCTCGAGTATGTCGCGATAATGCGTGAGCTCATATTCGGGATGCTCGTCCGCAAAGTCGTAGATTGCCTGGCCAACATTCGTGACTGTCGTTTCGTAGTCCACGTAAGGCATCTGAATTGGGTCATCCATAGTGCCCTTGCTCTCTCGGTCTACGACCCAGTTGCCAAATCTCTCGGCTTTCTCAATGGCAGGCAGGTGCTTCGTCAGTCCTTCAAACACAGGCTCCTCCTTTGAGAAATATGCCTTGGCAATTCCATCGAGCTGCGAGCGTATCTCCTCGAAAGGCTGGTTGAGATCGAGCGTCCTCACGCTTATCTGGTTGCCGCTCATCTGGTACACACCATCAGGCTGAATTTCTTCGTCGGTCTTTGCGTAGAGCAGCATGCCCGATACACTGTGGGCTTTGGGGATACTGGAAAGCTCCACTTCCTTGTTCTTCACATAGGTGAAGATCTGGTACAGGTTACTCGAATGGACGCTTCGCTTGTCAAACTGCTGTTGCATTGTGCGGCTGTAGTACTTCGCGTCGATGATGAGGACAGTCGTGCCCTGCTCGAGCGTTATGTCAGTGTGCATGGCGGGGAGCATATCGTCGAAGCCGTCGTCGAGCGCCCAGCTGATGTACGGCGCCGCTGCAGAAAGCTCTGGGTGCTCGCGTCTGTAGTACTCAAGGATGAACTTCTCGTACAGGTGGCTCATGCGTTGCTCGTCGAGGAGGTCCATCATGCGGATGCTTCCGTCTTCCTGCGTCTGGAGGAGGCCCTTCACGACCAGCCAGCACACATTCATGAGCATGCGGTAGGCCTGATTGTTCCGGTCGAAGCGCATGTGCCAGTCCTCATGTGCAAGGTCTACGTCACCCACGTCCACGAAGTACGGTAGCAGCCGCCTGAGCGCCTTCTTGCGCACCTTGTCGATGCCAGAGCGGACCAGGAGCACGATCGTCGCTTTGAGGATGCGGTTCATGCGCGTGTCCGTGCTGAACTCGTCGTAGCTGCAGACCAGCTGCCTGCGCAGGATTGAGCGGGTCTTCAGGGACTCGGACAGCTCAATCTTTCCCCTCGGGGAGGAGAGCGCCTCCTCGCGGTCGACGTATTCCCGGCCGAGACCGCGCTTGAGCTGCAGGCTCACGCCCCGCGCCAGTATCTCGGCGAGGAGGTCGGCGGTGTTGTCGAACTCCTCGGCAGCGACGTCGCGGTAGCCCTGCCCCTGCAGCGTCTGGAACGCGTAGGCGAGCATGTGGTAGATGTTCTGTATCCGGATCACTGGATGGACCTGCGCAGCTTGCCGGCCCACTCGTCGACCTTGGAGGACTCGTCGAACCAGTACTCGCGTAGCATCGGCACGAGCTCGTAGTCGACGATTGCTGAGAGCTTCTCGTCCGTCACGTCGTCCGGAGTCATGCGGCAGAAGTAGCTATGGCCAATGCAGAAGCCGTCGCCGAGCGACTCGTCGGAAGCAATCGCCTCGTTCAGCTTCACGACGCAGGCGACGAGCCTGTCGAACTTCTCGCTGGCAAGCCCCTCCTGGTACGCGGCGAAGCTCTCCGTGTCGAATGCGGGGCGGAGGTCGAAGAACGCGAAGCGGCGGCGCAGGGCGTAGTCGAGCATAGCGAGCGAGCGGTCCGCTGTGTTCATCATTCCTATGAGGTAGACGTTGCTCGGGACATAGAACAGCTCGTGCGAATAGAGCAGCTGCAGCGTGTTCCTTGGTCCGCGCTTGTCGTTCTCGATGAGCATGAACAGCTCGCCAAAGATCTTCGAGAGGTTGCCGCGGTTGATCTCGTCGATGATGAAGAAGTAGTCGTTATCCGAATCGTCCTGCGCCTTCTTGCAGAAGCTGTAGAACGCGCCCTTCTCGAGGTCGAAGCCCTGCGCGTTCGGGCGGAACCCCTCGATGAAGTCCTCGTAGCTGTAGCTCTGGTGGAACTGCACCATCATCACACGATCGGCGTCCTTCACACCCATCATGGAATAGGCCAGGCGCTTTGCGGCGAAGGTTTTGCCCACGCCCGGGGCACCCTGCAGGATGATGTTCTTCTTCGCGCGTAGGGCGTTGACGAGGGTCCTGTAGCGTTCGGCATCCATGTAGACCTCCGAGAGAAAGTCCTCGGGTGTGTACGTCGGGTATTCGACTTCCCCCGCGTCCTCCTCGGCTTCGCTGCCCTCTTCTTCGAAGAACGAGCTGAGCTTTTCAACGAGGTCGGGATAGGCGGTGATATCCGTCAGGGTCTTCCTAGCGAGAAGGTCTTCCGTATGCCACTCTCCCTTGTGCGTCCAGCGCACCCTACGGATGTTCGGATATGAGTCGCCGTTCTCGTCAAATTGATAATCTCCCTCGACGACACCGCGGCCTATGATCACGCTGCGGCCTCGCTTCGCGAAAACGACGTCGCCCGGCTTCAGCTCGCGCGAGAACTGCCAGAGCGCGAGTGCGGAGTTCTTCTGCGAGTACTTGCTGCTGTATAGGGCGCGCAGGCTCTTGCGGATGTCTTCCTTGCTGGCGTATTGCTCGACGTTGCCGAGTTTGCTCCAGCCGATGCCCATGATGCCTCGTGCGTAGAAGTCGTCCCACCTTGCGGCGCCGTCCCCCGGGGAGTAGGTCCAGTAGCGTGTGGTCCTGACTCCCTCGTCTCCGAGGGCGTTTTCCTCAGCCTTCTCAGCCGCGGTCTTCTCGGCGGCCTTCCTCTCCCGGTTGACACGCTCGGACTCCACGAAGGCGGCAGCCATCAGCGAGGGGAAGTCTGTGTACGGGCATCCGTCGCTTCCAAGCTCTGACTTGATGGTGTCGCAGATGGCAAGGTAGCGCTCCCCGTCGTGAATCGGCGAGTCCTTCTCCTTCGGCACTATGCCCGCGATTGCAGCGCCCGCCTTTGCGACGTCGGCCATGAACCAGCGGTTGTCCGAGTCCAGGCTGATGAAGCTGTAGGGCCTTGCCCAGTAGAGGCCCATGGTGAGCTTCCAACCAAGCGTGAACTGGGTGACGGTGGCATCGAATGCCTCGATAAATGCCTTCCTGTTTGCTTCGCTATCGTCAGCGGCAAGCGCAACCTCGGCCTCGAACACGCGCCAAAGGTTGTCGACGTCGTTCTCGCCGCGCCGATCGTCATCGGAGAAGGCATAGAAGGTCGCGTTGAAGTTGTTGAGTACGGGGATACCCTCGAAGTCCGTGGGCTGGCCTGCCCCGACGTCGAATACCTCGGCGATGCCGGCGATGATCTTCTTCCGGTTTGCGTCCGTGATGCCCTTGTTGAAGAGGCCGAAGACGGTGAACGGATCGATGTCTTGGAGCTCATCTGCCTCGAGCTTGGGCAGCGACATCCCGATGCGCAAATACACGTCGTTCAGCACAGAGATAAGCTTCTGCCGGTCGTTCTTGTATGCGAGCAGCTTGTCTGCGAACTCCTGATAGAAGCCCGTCCACGAGTGTTGATTGTCTATTTGTATCGCCGCCTTGCTCACAGCTTCCCCCCTTGTTCTGAATACAGGTCGAAGACCAAAACCCGTACGTGAGTAATCTGGCCAGGTTTATCGCTTCTCACGAACTGGCAGTCGAGTTCATTCCTGTCGATGGCCTTGAAGCTGCGAATATCTTCATGCGACTGAAGAGCATTGCTTACGTGCGTGAGGACATCGTCAAACCTGCGCTTCCTGGAAAACACTATCAGTGCTGTTTTGACATCACGCCAAGTCAAATACCCCAAGAGCTGAGCTATAGCGTCAGTGAACGCCGCCAACGAGTTGCTCCTGCAGCTCCATCTCGGTAGCGCCGCTGTTCACAAGCTCCGAATACTTCACCTCGTGCACCTGCCTTTGAGTAAATACAACGTGAATACATTCTAGCAGTAATGCATTTGTGTGAGTGCTAGTTCCTGCAGCATGAGACAGATTTTCAGCTCTAAGCAAGCAGCCTATCTTGTGCGCACAACGCTCGAGATAGCGCTTGTCGACACCGGGAGCCGCGCCCATCGCGCCGCCGCTTCGATGGCGCGTCGCCCCACCCGGATGCCGAGCAACAAAAAACCCGCCGAGGGCGGGTTTAAAATTCTTATGGTCGCGGGGGCAGGATTTGAACCTACGACCTTCGGGTTATGAGCCCGACGAGCTACCAGACTGCTCCACCCCGCAATGCATGCGCTTATGCGCGAACAAGTACTATACCTCCACAGCCACAGAGAGTCAAGCAACTTCGACGATTTTCTCGCCATGAGGGTGTGACGCTGGCATGCAAGGACCAAGAAAGTTGCACTGTCGCCAGCACAAGTGGGGTCAGACGGCTAAACTATTTATACTGTCTTAGGGGCGCACCGTGCTTGCGCCAAACAGCTATAGAAGGACTTTTGAGGATGACATTACACGAGCTTCTGGCACTCTTTACCAGCAAGAACATCGAGTACACTACCGCGCATCTTGACGCGATGGATCAAAGCGCACAGCTTACCGATGTTGCAAGCGATTCTCGTGAGGTCACCCCTGGCTCGCTGTTTGTCTGCAAGGGCGCGAGTTTCTCGCCAGCGTATCTAGCAAGCGCGGTGGAAGCTGGGGCTGTTGCGTACCTCTGCCAGCAGTCTCTCACAGAAGAGCTGCAGGCAGTGGCGCCAAACGTGGCTGCCATTTGCGTGGATGACGTGCGCCTTGCCATGGCCTACGCAGCCGCAGGCGTTGCGGGACATCCCGACAAGAAGCTCACCACCATTGGCATTACGGGCACCAAAGGCAAGTCTACCTGCTCGTATATGCTGCGCGCCATCCTTGACGGCGACGAGCCGTACTCCAAGTGCGGCGTGATTGGCGGCATCGAGGTCTTTGACGGCAAGGACACGCAGCCCGCGCACAACACCACGCCCGAGGCGCCTGAGCTGTGGCGCCATCTCAAGCACGCCGCGGAGGCTGGTCTCCCCTACGTTGACATGGAGATTTCCAGCCAGGGTCTCAAGTACGACCGCACGGTTGGCCTCAATCTGAGCGTCGCGGTGTTCCTAAACATTGGAACCGATCACATTTCCCCTGTTGAACACCCTACTTTTGAAGATTACTTTGAGAGCAAACTGAAGATTTTTGACCTTGCTCGCGTGGCCGTCATCAACAAGAACACCATGATGTTTGACCAGGTCATGGAACGTGCGCAGAGGTGCGAGAAGGTCCTGACCTTCTCTACAACCGATTCCGACGCCACCGTTTGGGCGGACGAAATCACCCCTCACCAGGGTATGGTCACCTTTACCGTGCACACGCCAACCTGGACAGCCGCCGCCGCGCTGCCCATGTCCGGCCTCTTCAACGTGGAGAACGCTCTTGCAGCAATCACCGTTGCCGATTACCTGGGCATTCGCGAGAAGGACGCTGTGCTTCCGCTGATGAACGTTAAAGTGCCAGGTCGCATGGAGCTGCTGAGCTCGCCTGACAACAAAGTAACGGGCTTGGTCGACTACGCCCACAACAAGCTTTCCTACCAGAAGCTTTTCTCGTCAACGTCCAAGGAATTCCCTGGTTATGGCCGCTATGTGGTCATGGGAGCCGTTGGCGGCAAGGCGTACAACCGTCGCCAGGAGCTGCCGGAAGAGGCGGCCAAGTGGGCTGACCTGATGATTTACACCACCGAGGACTGCAACATGGAAGATCCTGCGGTGATTTGCGCGGAAATGGCCGAGGCTACGCCCAAGGGCGCTGCGCACAAGATTATCCTTGACCGATACGACGCCATTTACGAGGCAGTTTCCGCTGCTTACGACGACCCTCGCCCAGCGCTAGTGTATCTGCTGGCTAAGGGTGACGAGCCGTTCAACATTATCGGCGGCAAGCACGTTCCTTGGATGACGGACGCTGCCGCGTTCAAGGCTGCTGTTCGCGCCAAGCTGGACGAGCGCGCTGACCGCGCCGCGCGCAGGTAGCGACAACGCCGCGAGTGCGGGAACAGCGTCGTGCGCAGACAAACTTGCAGGTCAAGCGCGAAGCGCCGCTGCGAGCGCACGGGTTTCTCGCCAGGTGCAGATGCAAGCCTGAAAAATGCATGAAGTCTGAACGAATTTACTCAGACTTGATGAGAAAAACCGGCAAATAGCTCAGACTTCATACAATATTCCGGCAAACTGTTCAGACTCGGCGAGAAAATCAGGCTCCATGAAGGTGTCCGTGATAACCATCGCCACCACCCCGGATTCAAGGTCACGTCCCGAAAACTCTGCCTGAAATGTGCAAAGAATCTGTATTTGAGACACAGATTCTTTGATGAAATCAGGCAAATCCACAGATTCTTTGATATTTTCAGGCAAATTTTACAGATTCTTTTAAGAAATCAGGCGCGGAGCAAATCAGGCGCGGAGCAAACAAATGGCGAGAAACCCGTCTCCTCCGCAACGTCCACACACAAAAATACCCGCCAGCAAGCCGATGACCTGCTGGCGGGTACATTTTTAACGCACTAGAAGTTTGAGCTGCGGCTTTTGCGCACTTACGCGCCTGCAGCCCTACAGCTCAGAGCACCTACAACTTAGTAGTTGAGGGACTGCTCCTCGAAGTATGCCTGTGGGTGACCGCAGACTGGGCAGACCTTTGGTGCAGATGCGCCAACGTGCAGGTGACCGCACTTGAGGCACTTCCAAACCTTGACACCCTCGCGCTCAAAGACCTCACCGGACTCAACGCGCTCAAGAAGCTTCTGATAGCGCTCCTCGTGAGTCTTCTCGATGTT
>ERZ773066.1379-NODE-1379-length-12510-cov-6.672581_pt1 | contig 12510 bp, 8 predicted proteins | sample MGYA00580573_ERZ773066 | MGnify/ENA primary metagenome ERZ773066 (study PRJEB29015, sample SAMEA2738128) | human oral metagenome | biome: human oral; feature: human-associated habitat; material: saliva | place: China | collected 2203 ... | reverse complement strand
TTAATCAATGAAGTAATGAGAAAAAAGCAAGTAAAGAAGAGTTATTCTGCACCAGCGTGTATGATAATTCAAGTCAACGAAGCCACTTATTTGATGGATGCGTCTATGCCAGGTCAGCATAATCCAGCACAATCAGGTGGAACGTATGGAGATGCAAAGAAGGCTCCTAATTGGATGTCTGAAGGTGAAGGCGAGGAAGAAAATCCAATGTGGGAAGACTAACAGAGAGTAATAAACTAAAAAAACAACGAAAAATGAAGAAAACAATGAAACAACATTCATTCGCATCACGACTAAAGTCTTTGGCACTTGTGTTCAGTATAGGATTGGTTTTTGCTTCTTGCGCCAATGAGGATATAGCGCAGAACCCAAATGATAAAGATAATGACGCAAACCTAACCACCTTCTCAGCAGGTGACCCAACGACACGCACCTCAATGGAGAGCAACGGCAAGTTCTTTTGGGAAGCAGGCGACAAGATTTATGTAAAGGACGATAACGGTGCCTGGCACGCAAGTAGCAACTCACCAACAGGTAAGACAGCTAACTTTAAGTTCAAAGTGCCTGGCACTTACACAGCCCACACGTCATACGAGGTTTATTATCCTGGGCAAGGCGGTAGCAATGACCAAGCTGTTATCGCTGCTTCTCAAAGCCAAGCAGAGCCAAACACTACCTCCCACTTCGGTGCAGCAGGCGATTGCGGTATGGCAACGGCAACTAAAGTACCAGGTAAACAACAGTTTGCTTTTACCCTTGACCATAAGGCTGCATATCTCCTCTTCTTGCCACACACGAACAACACTATTTTGCATAATTGTTACCTAACCAAAGTAGAGGTAAATTCAGACAATGATATTACCGATACTTACACCCTTGACCCAACAACAGGCAAACTAACAGGCATAGGTACAGGCAAGCAAATTGTGCTGACAACGACAGGTAGCGGAACATTTGCTAACGGTTTTCCTTTGACTAATAGCACAACAAGTGCAGCCACTAATGGTGCTTATATGGTGATAAAACCAGGAACTCACACCTTAAAAATACGTTATTGGGTGAAGGACGTTGCAACAAGCGTGGAGGGAACTATAACCAAGACATTAGCATCAGCAACCTACGACCAGAACAAGTATTACAACATCACTGCTAACTTTGACGTACGCAACTACGATGGCGACCATTATTACATGTGGGACGCCCAGGAACAATATTGGAAGGGTCACGAATGGAATCACGGCGGTAGTCAGCCAACACTTAGCAGTAATCTCCCAAATGCAACAACATCCAGCGACTACGCCCAGAGCAACACTGACCTACGTTACTACAACACAAGTTACCCAGGTAATGGCATAAGCAACCCCGCTATCCACTCATGTAAAGACCTTCCCAACGTGAACGAGATGACATGGTACGCAAAGTACGGCGATCCACGTTGGGATGCAGATGAATTATGGACAACTATGGGTCATTTATATAAAGGTGGTATGTGGTTTAAGAAGAAGTCTGTATTACAGGCAGAGGGTCATTACGACACCGAGAAATCTGCCGACGGTACAACCGACTTTCGTACAACACAGAAGGGCTATGGCAACTACAGCAGTAGTATCAACAACTCTGGCCTCCCTTCTGCCGCCGATGCAGGTAATTACTTCTACCTGCCCGCCTTGGGTTGCTACCGCACTGGTCTGCTGAACGAAGTTGGCAGCAACGGCTACTATTGGTCATCAAGTGCTGACCCAGAGGGCACAAGCAGCGCGTACAGCCTGTTCTTCTTCGGTGGCTTCGGTAGCTACGTCGGTGTGTTCAGCAGCGGCTACCGCAACAGCGGGTACAGGGTCGACGGTTTCGAGTAGTCCTCGCGCTTGTTCGTGGTCTGTTTTGTACCCAGCGAATGGGTAGAGTTGTACCCAGCGAAGAAGTACGATCGTACCCAGCGAATGGGTAGGGGGCTACCCAACGGGCAGGGTACGATGCTACCCAGCAGCTGGGTACAAGACGACCCAACCGCTGGGTATAAAATACATGAAAAAGGACATCAAAAAGATGTTATTATGAATATAATGTTTAATTTAAATCTGATTTAAAATGATTGAATTTAAAGTTGCGCCTCGTAAGGCGACAATGGGAAAAATGAAGGGTAAAACGGTGTATATTGCCGTACCGAAAGGTCAACAGAAGATCTCACCCGAAATGGTGTTGGAACGCATCGTTCGTGAAACCTCATTGACAGAGGGTGATGCTCGTAACGTGATTATCACGCTTCGTAATATTATCTCGGACTGTGCACGCATGGGAACAGGCTTAGATCTCGGCGACATCTTCTCTTTGCGTGTGAACGTACCCTCAAAGATGGAGGAGAACGAGAAAGACGTATGCGCAAAGAGCCTCAAAGCTCCGAGGTTGACATTGACTTGGAAGAGTCCGGTGCGCAAGGCGTTAAAGGAGTTGCAGGTGGATGTGGATAATCCTGCGAGGAGGAAAAGCCTCACCCCCGCCCCCTCTCCAAAAGGAGAGGGGAGTGAAGAGCACCCTGGACCAGTAGCTGGGTAAAAAACCTCCCCCAAGTTCAAGAGGATGTGGCTATTTTGACACACCCTCTTTTTCGTTGATGAACTTATACGTACAAAGCAATCTAGGAAAAACTCCTAAGCTATTTGCGAAAAGCTCCTAAGCTTTTTGATAAATGCTAGTAACCCTTCTGCAAAAAGTATAAAGCACTCAAGGGGAAGAATCTTCTTTTCTTCTTTCATTCTCTCAATCAAAGAAGATTTAGTAACTTTGCAGACATTAAAACGCAAGTTTATGGTTAAGAAGATTTTTAAAATAATACGTTGGGTATTTGCATTGGCTTTCATATCCTCCATATTGATGGTTGTTGCTTATCGATTCATTCCCGTTTATTTCACACCACTGATGATAGGACGTTGCTTTGAACAAATGGGCAAGGGAGAATCTATAAAACTCTATCATCATTGGATATCTTTAGACGAAATGCCTAAGTCAATGCCTGTTGCAGTGATGGCTAGCGAAGATCAGCGTTTCTTGACACACCATGGTTTCGATTATCAGGCTATTGAGCAGGCGGCAGAAGAGCACCTTAAAAAGGGAAAGAAGTTACGGGGTGGATCAACAATCTCACAACAAACAGCTAAGAATGTGTTCTTATGGCAAGGACGTTCGTGGTTAAGAAAGGGACTTGAAGTTTATTTCACTTTCTTGATAGAGACACTTTGGGGTAAACAACGTATTATGGAAGTTTACTTAAATTCTATTGAGATGGGTGATGGTATATATGGAGTGCAGGCTTGCGCAGAACAGAACTTCGGTATGGAGGCAATGCAATTAAATCGTCGTGATTGTGCGTTGATAGCAGCAACGTTGCCTAATCCTCGTCGGTTCTCTTCAAAGAATCCTGGACCTTATATGCTGAAGCGAGTTAAGCAGATAGAGCATCAAATGACTTTCATCCCTGCTTTCCCTGAAGAACATTAGACTTTTAGGGGTGAAGGTTGTAATTGTTTATTTACTTAGAGTTACTTTATATCACATCATATAGTTATAAATGACAGATCAAGAGAGAGAGGAACAAATCCTTGCTACATTAAATACTAGTCAGCGTGAAGCCGTAGAATATTGCACTGGACCTTCTTTAGTCATCGCAGGTGCTGGGTCGGGGAAGACAAGAGTTCTAACTTATAAGATTGCTTACCTACTGAGTAAAGGGCTGAAGCCTTGGAATATTCTTGCGCTAACTTTTACCAATAAGGCAGCAAGAGAAATGAAAGAACGTATAGCACAAGTCACATCTTTAAGGGATGCTCGACAGCTATATATGGGTACGTTCCACTCTATCTTTGCTCGAATCCTTCGAAGAGAAGGAGAGGTGATTGGTTTCAATGTTAACTTTACCATTTATGATGAAGCCGACTCCCGTTCATTGCTAAAGAATATTATCAAAGCCTTGGATCTCAATGATAAGATTTATAAGCCGGCGACGGTACATAATGTGATATCCAATGCAAAGAATCATCTGATAACTGCCTCTGAATATGCTGAAGACCGTGCTGCGATAGAACGAGATAGAAGTGCAAAGATGCCAGCTATTAGTATGATTTACAAGGCGTATGAAGCTAGGTGTAGACAGGCTAATGCAATGGACTTTGATGATATCCTACTTTATACTTATATCCTCTTCCGAGATCATCAAGAAGTTAGGAATAGGTATGGAGAGCAGTTTGAATACATTTTAGTTGATGAGTACCAAGACACAAACTATGCTCAGGTGAGTATTATTAGTCAGTTGGCAGAGATACATAGACGTGTTTGTGTGGTTGGAGATGATTATCAGAGTATTTATTCCTTCCGTGGTGCAAATATTGATAATATCCTCGACTTTAAGAATAAGTTTGATGAGGCTAAGCTCTTTAAGTTAGAGCGTAATTATCGTTCAACTCAACTTATCGTACAAGCTGCTAATTCGTTGATGAAGCATAACGAACGCCAAATCCCCAAGAATGTCTATTCAAAAGAAGATGAAGGGGATAAGGTATTGTACAAACCTTGTTACAGTGATCGTGAAGAGGCAATGGTAGTTGCAAAAGAATTGAAGCGTATTAAGCACATGGATGATTGTGATTACAGCAACTTTGCTATCCTTTATCGTACAAATGCACAGAGCCGCGCCTTTGAGGATGAGTTTCGTAATCAAAGTATTCCTTATAAGATTATAGGTGGACTCTCTTTCTATCAACGCAAGGAAATTAAAGACATCATTGCTTATTTCCGATTAGTGACTAATCCTAATGACGAAGAAGCATTCAGGCGCATCATTAATTATCCAACACGTGGTATTGGAGATACGACAGTAAAGAAGATTATTGATTGTGCACAGCTAAATGGAGTTTCATTATGGGAAACCATCATGGAGCCCGTTACTTATGGGCTGAATGTGAATAAAGGTACGATGACCAAACTCTTTAGCTTTAGAGCATTAATCAGCGAATTTATTAAGGATGTTGCACAAACAGATGCTTATACGCTCGGTTGTAAGATTATAGAAGAAAGCGGTATAAAGGCAGACTTGATGTTAGGGAGTGAGCCAGAAGACTTGGCACGTAGAGAGAACTTAGCAGAGTTCATGTCTGCTTTGCAAGGTTTTGTTGATACTAATCGTGAAGAGGGGAGAGAAGAGAATGTTTATTTGACGGATTACTTACAGGAGGTTGCACTCTATACTGATGCAGACAAAGAGGATGATAATGCGCCGAAAGTAACATTAATGACAATTCATGCAGCAAAGGGATTAGAGTTTCCAACGGTCTTTGTTGTTGGATTGGAAGAAAACATATTTCCTAGTCCAATGTCATCTGACTCAAAACGAGGACTTGAGGAAGAACGTCGCCTTCTTTATGTTGCAATTACACGTGCAGAGCGTCATTGTATTTTGACAAATGCAAAGAATAGATTTCGCTTTGGAACGATGCAAATTGATTCTCCTAGTCGCTTCTTGAGAGACATTGATGCTTCGTTACTTCATGTGGAAGATAGTGCTTCTGGGTTATTGGGAGAGAATCGTCGCAGATTACCTTGGGATGAGGATGCTAACGAGGGCTTTAGTAGTAATTGGAGAACTCGCTCTAATGATAACTTCCGTGAATATGAGCCTAATAAAGCCTATACGGGTAGTCGACCTTGGGGACAAGAGTATCATCAGTTAGGTTCTCGATATCAAAACTCTAACCCAGTCGCCAGTCAGTTTAGAGCAGATCCTAAACCGAAGATAACAGAACGCAAACGTCCTGAAGTAACTGTTGATCCATTGTCTGCACGTACTAAGCAGAGGTTACTTGCTGAGGGCGGAAATTTTAAAAGGTTATCTTCTGCTATGACGAATGGTGGTCGTACAATGGCTTCTACCAGAAATGGTAATGCTACATCTCTAAGCGTTGGAGCAACAATAGAGCATCAGCGTTTTGGAGTAGGGGAGATAGTTAGTCTTGAAGGGATAGGCGAGAATGCCAAAGCCACGGTTGACTTTCGTAATGCTGGTAGAAAGCAACTACTTCTTAAATTCGCTAAGTTTAAGGTTATCTAATCGTGATAACTTATAGGGGTCAAACACCTCGGTATAGGACTGAGGTACCCTAAGTATAGGACTGAGGGTATCTTATAATAGAACTCAATTTTGTTTGAGGAATAAGGACTATCAATAGTGTTTAATACCAATAAGCAATGGTGTTAAACACTCTTCATCGTAAGTGTTTAACACCCTTTGTCAATAGTGTTTAATCTTTGCTACCAACCTATTCTCTAGTTCATTAGAGAGAGTAGAATTAGAGCTATATGCTCCCTTCACTTTATCTCTTTAATCAAAGAGGTTTAACTTGTTCTCTCTAGCTTTTTCTAAAGAAAGGATCTTCTGTTGTTGTTCTTTATAATTAGCACGTAATTCTTCATAACTCTTATTTAATTCCTCGCAAAATGCTGTGTGTTCTGCCTCATTGAGCAAAGACGCTGCTATTGAAGGATTGACAGAAGCATCCTTTACCCAAACTACAGGAGCATCATATAAAGGTGCTATCTTTAATGCAACATGTAATTTTGAAGTAGTAGCCCCACCCACCATTACAGGGATATGTAGACCTGCTTCTTTAAAAGCTATGACATCATTGACCATCTCATGCAAACTTGGAGTTATTAGTCCAGAAAGCCCTATCAAATCAACACATTCTTCTTTTGCTTTCTTTATAATCTTGTCGGCTGGAACCATCACACCCATGTCAATCACTTCGTAATTGTTACAAGCCATAACAACTCCAACTATGTTTTTACCAATATCGTGAACATCACCCTTAACTGTTGCTAAAAGAACCTTACCAGCAGTAGCTTTCCCACCGACCTTCTCATTCTCAATATAAGGTTGAAGAATAGCTACTGCGTCCTTCATTGTTCGAGCAGTCTTAACTACTTGGGGTAGGAACATTTTACCTGCACCAAATAAATCTCCCACCTCATTCATGCCACGCATTAATGGCCCTTCAATAATGCTGACAGCATTAGGATACTTCTCTAATGCTTCGTGGATATCATCATTCAGATAATTTGAAATACCCTTGCGGAGAGCATATACTAATCTGTCTTCTAAAGAACTATTACGCCATTCTTCTTGTTGGTTAGATTCCTTACTATTTTGTTTAAGAATTTCCTTTTGAGCTAGAAGCCTGTTAGCAAGTTCTATTAGTTTCTCATCTGCCCCTTCTTCTCTATCAAGTACAACATCTTCGATAATCTTTAGCTCATCTTGTGGAATGTCTGCATAGGTAATCTTTGTCGCAGGGTTTACAATTCCAAAGTCCATACCAACTTGAATGGCATGATATAAGAAGACGGCGTGCATAGCCTCACGGATATAATTATTACCACGGAAACTAAATGATAGGTTGCTTACTCCTCCACTGATGTGAGCGCCAGGTAAGTTCTTCTTTATCCATTCTGTTGCACGAATAAATTCAACAGCATAATTGTTATGCTCTTTCATTCCAGTACAGATAGCGAGGATATTCGGATCAAAGATAATATCTTTTGCTTGTATTCCTACTTGTTCTGTAAGAATTTTATAAGCTCTACTAGCAATCTCTATGCGACGTTCAAAGCTAGTTGCCTGCCCTTCTTCATCGAAGCACATAACTACGACGGCAGCTCCATAACGTAAAACATCCTTTGCATGACGAATAAAGGTCTCTTCGCCTTCCTTCAGTGAGATAGAGTTTACAATAGATTTACCTTGTACACATTTTAATGCTGCAACAACAACATCCCAATCAGAGGAGTCGATCATTAATGGAATGCGAGCAATCTCTGGTTCTGATGAAATCATGTTGACGAAATGAACCATCTCGTCTTTAGCTTCCAACAAACCATCATCCATATTGATATCAAGCACTAATGCACCATCATCAACTTGATTGCGGGCTATTGTTAGAGCTTCCTCATAATTACGTTCTTTGATAAGTCGTAAGAACTTACGACTACCAGCAACATTACATCTTTCACCAACATTGACAAAGGTTATCTCTGGAGTAAGTCGGAACTGCTCCAATCCTGATAGAATCATCTCTTTGGAGACAGGAGTAGGAATATGAGGCAACTTGTCTTTAACAATCTCAGTGTAGCCAGCAATGAATTCATCTGTAGTTCCACAACATCCTCCAATGATATTAACGAGTTCTTCGTCAATATAAGTTTGCATCTGTGGAACCATGATCTCAGCAGTCTCATCATATTCTCCCATCGAATTCGGTAAACCAGCATTGGGATAAATACTTATATAATAAGGTGCCTTAGATGCTAATTCCTTTATATAAGAGCGCATTTGTTCTGCTCCAAACGAACAATTTAAACCAACTGAGAAGATGGGATAAGATGAGATAGAAGCAAGAAAAGCCTCAAGCGTTTGCCCGCTTAATGTTCGACCAGATAAGTCTGTGATTGTAACTGAAAGCATAATTGGTAAATCTATGCCAACCTTTCTCATCTCTGATAACGAAGCATCAATGGCAACCTTAGCATTTAAGGTATCAAAGATAGTTTCTATCAGAATTGCATCAATACCACCTTTTATCATTGCCTCAACTTGTTCGCTGTAAGCATTGAAGAGAGTATCGTATGTAAGGTCACGCTTAGCGGGATCACTAACATCTGGTGACATTGAACAAGTTTTATTCGTTGGACCTATACTTCCAGCGACAAAGCGAGGCTTATTGGTTGTCGAATATTCATCAGCGCATTTACGTGCAAGTCTTGCTCCTTGCAAAGCAATATCATAAGAGAAATCCTCCATGTGATAATCAGCTTGTGATATGCGTTGAGCAGAGAAAGTGTTAGTTGAAATAATATCTGCTCCAGCCTTTAAATAACGATGGTGAATATCCTCTATAATATCAGGGCGTGTAAGGTTCAACATATCATTGTTGCCCTGATAATTGAGCATTTGTAGAAGTTCAAGGTTTCCACGGAAATCCATCTCCGTTAGTTTGTATCCTTGAATCATGGTACCCATAGCACCATCTAATATCAATATTCTTTCCTTTATGTTATCCCTTAACGTCATGAATTGTCTTTACTAATAATGTTTCTTTGCCCGATCCATCTCTCGTCGGTCTTCCTTTTCTTTCAATGTCTGTCGCTTATCGTATTCTTTCTTTCCCTTTGCTAAGGCAATATCAACCTTTGCACGTCCATTCTCATCAATGAATATCAGTGTTGGGATAATCGTGAAACCTGGTGTCTTTGACTCAGCCTCAAGATTACGTATTTCTTTACGTGTTAGTAATAGTTTGCGAGGACGTTTTGCTTCATGGTTAGCATAAGATCCATAGAAATAAGGTGATATATTCATTCCCTGAACCCACATCTCACCTTTATTTATATAACAAAAGGAATCTACTAACGATGCTTTCCCTGCACGAATAGATTTAATCTCCGTTCCTGTCAGAACAATACCTGCAGTGAATGTGTCTACAAAAAAATATTCAAATGAAGCTTTCTTGTTTCTTATCTGGACTGGTGATTTTTTTCTTCTATCTTGTTGCTCTTTGTTCATTGCTCTATCTTTACAAAATTATCTATATGGTCATCAATATAAGCTGCTATCATCTCACACCAGTGCTCCTCATTAACAATAAATTCATCATCAAACTCATCGAACTCTGGCATTTGCTCATACAAAGCCATAAAATCATCATCAGAGACAACTTTCTCTATCTCTTCGTGATACTTATCATAGAACTTCTTTGCATGCTTAATATGTGTATAAAGCTCCCTAATTCCCCAATTACGCATAGCAACGGCAAATGGATTCTTAAAGATGAAGGCACCATAACCATTATATATTAATTGAATATATCCACCTTCCATTACTTCTCGATGTAGATAACTCCAACCTAACAACGTAATTTGATCAGCATTCAGTTGCTGCATTGTCTCCAATGTCAGCTTATTATCTATTGCATTGCCAATAGCATCAACAAAGACCTGAACAAAACTGTCCATTCCTTCTTCAACGGCTTTGCGTATATCGCTATCTTTTACTTTGACGTCAATCATTAATCATTTTATTTTTAAACAATGAATAATCTATATGAGCAAGGCAGAAGAAGCATACAGCTTATTTGCCAAGTATTGATTTTATACTTTGCAAACTTACATAAAATTATTTGATTTCATGCTTGTAGAATAAAAAAGTTGAGATTACAATACAAACCAATTATCTAAAACAACAAGTATCTCGCTCTAATCCCTCCTCTCGAAGGGATTAGAGAACGATTATCTTCTATTTTTTTGCATAATCTGCAATAAGTTGTTGCAGTCCTTCTTTCGTACGAGTGTCATACTTAGCGGCATCCATACTTGGAGTATCCAGATATTCAGCCGTCAGTTTTATTCTTGTCTTCTCACTTCGTGTACCTAATAAGGCTTTATCGCCAAGATAGATAGCTCCATTTCTGTCCTTCAACTTCAAATAAAGTTCGTCTTTATCTAATGGATGTTGCAGAATATAATTGCCTTTTCCATCGGTAAAGAGAACCTCGAAGAACTGCGAATGACGTGTTCCGATATTGATAGAACTGCTGCCACCAGCATTTCTTAACGCACTGTCTTTTAATCCCTTTGTACCGATATAGGTCTTACCACCAGCATAGACGGTTACGTTGTCAGCAGCCTTGAACCTCTGTTCAGTATCGCCGTTTGCATCATTTTGTTTTAGTGTTACAGAAGAACCCATTGCCGGAGCATCAAGATCGAGAATTCCACTGGTGCCTTTACCCATCTTCTTTTCAATAGACTCATAGATGATGGTGATGTTTCCCTCGTGTGTCGTGCCGTCAGCAAGTACCACCTTACCAGGCATATTATAGATGTTCACGGAAGCTTTTTTAGCATCGTTCACCAACTGTTGTTCTTTCTCAACAGCCTGTTGTTCCTCTGCCTTAGCCTTGTTAGCCAGTCGCTGCTTGATGTCCTCCGTCATATCTCCCAATGTATAGCCGTTTGCAAGCAGTTTAGACACCATACGATGTACCATCTCGTTCTCAGAGAGTTTAAATGCCGTCTTGTATTCTAAGAAAGGAAGTTTCCTATCATCACAGGTTGTTATATTGCTGAAATTCTCGCTGTTAGTCCACGAACCCAGTTTAATCTCGGCAACTTGGTTGCCCACGCGGTCCTTAATATAATAGTTTCTTTTGCCCAATGATGGTTCATTGACAAGAACCTTACCCACCATCACCTTGTTGATGATGATGTCGCCATCGTCATTGATGAAGAAAGGATGCTGTGCTGTAAATTCTTCATCGGCTTTCTCCATCTTTTTAACAACGGTATAGATGCTGTCCCATTTTGCAGAAAAAGGGCATGAACCCTGTGCGAAGAGGTTATCAATGATAGATTTCTTGATGCCGTTCACTGCGAGGAGATTGGGTTTGCTATCTAACAGTTTGTAAGCAAAAAACTTCGTATTGGACAGAACTATCCTATCTTGCGGATCAGGTAATTCAAAGACTGCGCCCTCAGGCGATATAAACTTAAGCCACTCTTCTGGCGCGCTGATGCCTTGTTTCGTCTTATTGGTGATGAAAAACGTAAGAACTTGCTCCCCATCAAGTGTAGACAATTCGCACGTTCTTTTCTCTTCTTTTAGAAGCGCTACTGGTGTTTCATTAAGTAATACCGCTCCCTTCTTTATTTTCATATCCTGGGCATGTGCGGAAAGCACCATGAAGCTGGCGATGAAGCCTAATACTGTTTTCTTCATATTGTTTATTAAAACTTAATATTAAGATGATTTGTTTGCAAAGATAACCTTTTTTCTTGATTAATTAACAAATACTATACCTTTTCTCTTTCTCTCTGAAATAATAGACCTTTTTCTCCTTCTATTTATCTCCAAAAATTGGATTTCCTGATGACCTTACATAATATGACAACAGCAAAACGAGATACAGCAGAAGACAGTAAACGACCTTATGTGTAAATATTTTTCACAGCTCAAATGTCTATTGGTGCTCATTAGGACTTGAATTAAGGCTTAATTGGCTTTTAAAAGACACCCTTTTGACGTCGAAGTAACGCCCTTTTGAAGCCCAACTAAGCACCTTTTTTGCAGAGGTTTTTCAATATTCTGATTAACAGGAGGTTATAAACACGCTAAAAAGGGACTTTTTTTATGATTTTTAGCTGCGAAGCATAAGAATTTATGTTAATATTTTTCAAAGCGTGTATATGATTATTCTTTGAATAAAAGAGTATTTTCGATAGATAAAAAGGCCTATTCCTACTAATGTTTTCTGGCATATCTGCTTGGTATGATAAGTATAGAATGGAATAATACAGCAAATAGGAAACTTTGGTAAGCTAACTACTTGCAGCATACCAACAAAAAAGCCCGCTCTTATAATGAGCAGGCTTTAATTCTATAGTTATAAATTGATTACTCTTCAACTGGAGTGA
>ERZ773066.1375-NODE-1375-length-12514-cov-3.215667_pt1 | contig 12514 bp, 17 predicted proteins | sample MGYA00580573_ERZ773066 | MGnify/ENA primary metagenome ERZ773066 (study PRJEB29015, sample SAMEA2738128) | human oral metagenome | biome: human oral; feature: human-associated habitat; material: saliva | place: China | collected 2203 ... | reverse complement strand
GAGATTTCCCAGTTATAAATCATGCATATTGCCCAAGGAGTACAAATACCAAAGGTACACAAAATGATTAAAGCCCCCAAAAGCTTCCATCCGATTAACTGTAATAAACCGCCGTCAAAATAAGATTCTCCCATCAGTTCTCCTTTTCTCCTCATCATTAAAACATAAATTTCCACCAAATTATAAGGATATTAATGTAAAAAAGCAAGCTCCCATTAAAAACCATTCAAGGAGCTTGCTTTTAATTCATAACAGGTCAATGCCAATAGAATTCGTTTCTTGTTTAGAAATCGACTTCCGTGTCATAGTAGCAGCACTTTAAGAGCTTTTCCATTTCCTCTACGCTCGGCTGACGAGGATTCGATCCCGTGCAAGCATCGGCAATCGCATTGACAGAAATATCATGCAATCTCTCTAAGAAGACCTTCTCCGGAACAAATCCCTGCTCAGTCGGGTAAGAATCTGCACCGTAATTCTTGATACAATGCGGAATGTTCAGCTTGTCGTTTAAGCCTCTAACGTAGGTAATCAATGCCTTTACTTTATCGTCATCACTGTGTCCGGAAAGGCCGATGACATCGGCAATCTTTGCATAGCGCTTCTTTGCGGTTTCATCCTTCGCATTGAAGGCGATAACCTTCGGAAGATACATGGCATTTGCCGCACCGTGAATGATGTGTGCGCCTAAATCTCCGAATACGGCACCGGTCTTGTGCGCCATGGAATGCACTATTCCGAGAAGTGCGTTGGAAAATGCCATTCCGGCAAGGCACTGCGCGTTGTGCATCTCATTTCTGGCCTTCTTATCCTCATTATAGGAATCTACCAGGTCATCCCGAATCATCTCAATCGCGTGCAGCGCCAAAGGATCCGTGTAGTCGCAATTTGCGGTAGAAACATAAGCTTCAATCGCATGGGTTAAAGCATCCATTCCGGTGTGTGCCACGAGTTTCTTCGGCATGGTTTGTGCCAAAGCCGGGTCAACAATAGCCACATCCGGAGTGATTTCAAAGTCCGCAATCGGATACTTAATGCCCTTCTTGTAGTCTGTAATAATAGAAAATGCGGTTACCTCGGTCGCTGTTCCGGAAGTGGAAGAAATCGCACAGAACTTTGCCTTGTTTCGAAGTGTCGGAATACCGAATACCTTACACATATCTTCAAAAGTGCACTCCGGATGCTCATACTTAATCCACATAGCCTTAGCCGCATCAATGGGAGAGCCTCCACCGATTGCCACAATCCAATCCGGTCCGAAGTCCTGCATCTCCTTCGCACCCTTCATTACGGTATCTACGGAAGGATCGGACTCAATCCCTTCAAAAAGCTTTACTTCCATGCCGGCTTCCTGTAAGTACTGTACTACTCTGTCCAAAAAGCCGAAACGCTTCATCGATCCGCCACCCACGCAGACAAAAGCTTTCTTTCCTTTGAAAGCCTTCAAGGCCTCCAAAGCATTTTCTCCATGATAAATGTCTCTTGGTAAAGTAAATCTCATCTCCTGCCTCCTTAATAGACCATACAAGCTTTTACTGCCCCCAATAATACACTGTTCTTTTTAAATGTCAATATTTTAACAATATTATTTTTTAATTAGATTGTATGCCTCTATTTCTTAGTGTATATTTTTAAAGCTAAAAAGAAAGAATTAAGAAAGAAACCTATTTTCTGGATTCGGAGGAATGGTAAGCAATGAAAGTCTTCCATAATATTTTTGTTCTATTGCTTTATGGCGCGAGCCTAATCAGTGGCGGAGCCTTTTTCTACCGACTGCTCAAGGAAAGACGGTCCATGTGGATTGGCACGCTCTTAAGCCTCTTCCTCCAGATCCTTTTCTTCTCCTCCGTTTTTACCGTATTTACCTATTCTCAGGAAATCCAAAGAAGCAACTTTTTGTCTTTAGCCTTCTCTATAGGACTTTTTTTCTTTATCTTCTTTTTCCCGCGAATCACTTTTTTCCGTGGAATTCCTTTTTTGGAAGCGCTTTTTATTGTGCTTGTTCTCAGTCTTTCTTACCTTCTGTTTTTGGCTGCCATGTACGCCTTTTCATCCGTATTGAACCTGATACACCTTCGGGAAAATCAAAATTTCCGCTATATCATTGTACTTGGCTGCGGAATTCTAGGGGAGAAAATGACACCCCTCCTTCGGAATCGTGTAGATAAAGGTATTTCTCTGCTAAAGAAAAATCCTCCATTGCTATCGTGACAACCTCTTATCATGTATTCCGCGCCCTGATTCTTGCCAAGAAGCTTCATATTCCCTGCAAGGGCTTTGGCGGAAAAACCAAATGCTACTTTACTTTAAATGCGATTTTAAGAGAGTTTATCGCCTATCTTAAAATCAGCTATCGTACCCACCTAAAGGTTCTCACGATTCTGAACGGGCTGGCAGTATTCATTTACTACGTTAGCAGATACCGCTTTTAATTTCGAGCAGAACACTGACAACAGAATTAACATTATTCCTGTTCTTGAAAATATCTCCTATATACATGCAAAATCTCTATTCTTTATTATCTTTACACTGTTTAGATTTTGCGTTATTATCTAAGCATTGTAAAGATAAAATCAGAAAGGAGTTAATCTTGAAATCCGATACATACCATCATGGGAATTTAAAAGAAGAATTAGTAGAAAAAGGCCTGGCCTATATCGATCAATATGGTCTGGAAGCCCTTTCCATGCGTAAACTGGCAGATTCTACAGGCGTCAGTCCTGCCGCGCCCTATGCCCATTTTAAAAACAAGGAGGCTTTTCTGTCTGAAGTCCGTAATTATGTGAATCATCGATTTTATTCGACATTGGTGAAAGCCACGGAAGATTGTTCCGACCCTTCAAGAATTCTTTTCAATTTGGGAAAAAGTTACATCCTCTTTTTTTATGAAAATCCTCTATATTACCGGTTCTTGTTTTCTATAGAAGATATAGATATAGAGAATTATTCGCCGTTTGTATTATTCAAAAATACCGCAGAAAAAGTATGGAAAGAGGAATCCGAGAATCGGGATGGTACTTCTATTCTCCATTCAAAAGTAATTGCTCTCTGGTCTCTGGTGCACGGTCTGTCTTCTATCGTAAACATGAAAGGCGCTGTAGACACGGATCATCTTGAAGCGGAAGTAGAGCAGATTCTGAGCTCCATTCATGTATAAGAGACGACGCAAAATTGATTTCCAACTTAATTCATGTATAGGGGACGAAGTAAAACAGATTTTCGACCAAACAATATATAGGAGTATAAATGATAGGGGTATATTTAAGCGGTACAGGAAATACAAGGCATTGCATCCAAAAATTTCTTACTGCACTGGATTCCGATGCAAGGTGCATTCCCATTGAAGAGAAAAAATCGATAGATGCTATTCGAAAGAACGAGGAGATTGTCCTCGCCTATCCGACACAATTTTCCAATGTGCCATTTATGGTAAGAGATTTTGTCATTCGGCATAAGGATGTCTGGAAAGGGAAAAAGATATTTTTAATAACCACTATGGGAGCATTTTCCGGTGATGGAACAGGGTGTCTTGCCAGAGTTTTAAAAAAATATGGTGCGATTATCCTTGGCGGTATGCAGATTCGTATGCCGGATGCGGTTTGTGACAGTAAATTACTGAAAAAGTCTTTAGAAGAAAACCGAAGAATCATCCATGAAGCGGATAGAAAAATCGAAAAGGCAACAAACACGATTAAACAAATCGGAAAATATCCCCGGGAAGGCTTAAGCTTTCCGGCTCATCTCGCAGGATTATTCGGACAAAGATTATGGTTTTATAATAAAACCACCAGGTATAGTAAAAAGCTCAAAATCAGTGATGACTGCATTGGATGCGGATTATGTGCCTCCATCTGCCCCATGGGAAATCTACGCATACAAAACGGCAAAGCCGTCAATCTGGAAAAATGCACCATGTGTTATCGTTGCATAAGTTCCTGTCCCCAAAAAGCCATTACGCTTTTGGGAAAAGAAGTCGTCGAACAGTGCCGGTATGAGAAATACGTTTAGACAGCAAAAAATTTTTCTCAAAGCACAAAGAAGCGCTTACATGCTCTTCTCTCCTGCGTATTTTTGATACGTATATTGTCCATGGGCGTTGGTCGCCTTGCCGCTCCCGTAATATATGGCATGTTTCGGGCAACGGTGAAGACAGCCCAGACACATGGTGCAGTCTTCCTTCACCCAAACCGGCTTTTTGTTCTGCATTTCAATCGCCTGAACCGGGCATTTCTTAGCGCAAAGTGTGCAGCCGATGCAGGCATCGGACACAGAAAGATTCTTGGTCTTTCGCATCTTACCGTCATAAAGCTTTTTCGCCACCCTTCCTACAAATTCGGGCACCGTGAAATCCATCTCTTTTCCTTTTTTCTTTTCGGAAAGCGATGCCTTAAGCTCAGTGATTTCCTCTTCTGCCCGCTTTAAGCTGTTTTTAAGCTTTTTCGCATGGGATAAGTCAAAAATCACAGTCCAAGTATCCGGCATACGAATATCGAATTTCGCATCTAAGGCCAAACCTTTTTCTTTTAAAAGACTATCCGCAATCGAAGAGGCTGCCCCCGTTGTCGTCCCGAAGGTTCCCACATAAAAGCTGTAGGGCTTTGTTTCATACCGAAGCTTCAACTTTTCCAAGAACTCATAAACAATGCTGGGTAGTCCCCAAGCATAGGTAGGACTTAAAATTCCAAACCTTCCGTCCTTAACCGTATACTCATAGCTTTCTGCCTTGCAGGCTTCCTCAATGGATATCATTTCTTCCTGCGGCTCTTTAATTTTCTCTGCTACATGCCTGGTATTTCCGGTAGCTGAAAAATAAAATAACATCTTCCTTACTCCTCACTTTGTTTCTTTATTAATGCTCTATGTTCTTCACTCGTACTGTTCCTTTGCTCAAACAGTTTCATTGTAGCAGAACTTTTGGAGAATGGACGATCGGTAAAGAAAATCGAGACGGATACTCCTGAAGAAAGTTTCCTATGGATTGTCTTTTTGTAAAATATACTTGACATATCAAAAACAAGGTGTATATTGGTCATGTAAAGTATTTACGACATTTTGTAATACATATTGCTTTCACCCAAGAGTGAAGGCAAAGAAATGAAAGGAGTTTTCGATGAATTATTTTAACTTAGGAATCGCTGTAGGTTTTTTTGCAACTTCCCTCTTAGTTCTCTTTCGAAACAGATTGAGTAAGGATAAACAGGATTGTTATGATGAAAGGCAACTAATCGTCCGTGGAAAGGGCTATCAATATGCTTTTTTTACCACCATGGGACTCCTCACGCTATATGCAGCCTTTGCCGAGCCAATTGAAAAGTATATGGAAGCCGGGATTATTCCCCTTGCCATTCTTCTTTTCTCAGGACTGATTCTGATGGGGTACTGCCTTTTTCATGATGCGTTCTGGGGACTTAGCAGTAAGAAAAATAAAAGGATTGCTGTTACCGTATGGGCTATGTCCAGTGTACTGAACGCCCTAAACACCGTAGAGAATATCTCTCCCGATAAAATATGGATTGCCGGAAGGCTCAGCAGCCGCTTTATGCTTCCTCTCCTTCTCAGTATCTTTTTTGCCATTGCCCTGATTCTCATGCTACTGAAGAATCGAATGAAGAATGATGAAGAGTGAGGTAGAAAATGAAAAATCTACGTTTAAAATCCGCTCGGGCTGGAAAAGACCTGTCTCAGCAGGAACTGGCAGATCTGGTAGGCGTCAGCAGGCAAACCATCAATGCCATAGAAAAAGGGGACTATAACCCTACCATCCGCCTCTGCTTAGCTATTTGTCATGTACTAGGGAAAACATTGGATGAGCTGTTCTGGGAGGAAGGGGATGAGGCACCATAAATCAGTTCCTCTAACTCTTTATCCGAAAGCCCTCCCTCTTCATATAGTTTCCGAAGTAAGCTCTCCGAAAAGTCTTGTTCATAATAGTCTTTGGCAAAGTCCCGGAATTTCTCAAAACTTTCAAAGGCATAGGCTAATAGCCACTTCCCAACATCATTTTCCGCTAAGGAATTTTGATGTAGTTCTCCATCATACCAAAGGAAAAAAGTCGTTTCTCTTTTTTCCTTTGGTGAAAAGAGATTCTGATATTTCTCCGGAAACCCGGCATAGATCCGCTCAAGTATGCTTTGCTCCTCTTGTTCTTTCGCAAACAGATTCAATGCACTTTCATGCGCGAATCCTTTCACCAATACCAGCTTTTCCGTAAAAATCACAGATAAGGAATCACCGGCTCCGTTATTCACATGATAATGAAGCTTTTCCCCGTCTTCTGTCCTTCGAATTAAACGAAGATACTCTTCAGAAGGATCTGTCAAAGCATTATCCAAAACATATAACGCTTCAAGCTTCCGTTGCATTTCATTCCAATCCCTATATTTCATAAAACACTCACTTTCCGTCGTTATCTTCGTTATCTTCGTTTTCTCCGCAAAGCTCTTTTAATTCCTCAAAGCTATAGTCCCGATAGACATTGCCTCGTTCCAGTAGAGATTCAGCCGTTTCCGGCAAGACTTTCAACAGTGTTTCCGGCTGGATTTCCTTCGGCAAAGGAATCAATTCTCCATCCGCATCTTCCGCCTGATGTGCCATGAAAATAAACTCTCCACTTTCCCAGTCCATGGCAAAGTGATTCATCACTTCTGTAGCAGATACTTGTAGCAGAGTTTCCTCTTCAGAAATCATATTTTCATAGAGAAATTCATATAAGGCTTCCTTACCGATTTTGATCACTCTGACGGTTTTTTCTTTCATCCTTTTCCTTCCTAATCTTTATTCGAACTTTATCCAAAGATAGCTTCCCTAATTCGTTTTAAACTCTCTTCATTTTCCAAATATTCATGCATAAAGGGATACATAAAGAAGCTCATGGGACGAACCTGCGTAGGGCTGGCTACATCCCAAAGCTTGCTTTTTGCCCAGCGCTCTATGACTTCCAATACCTTTTCTTTCTGTCCGAGATACTGATAGCAAATGCAAGCTTGCTCGTAATACAGTTCCCCAAGATTTAAGTCCTTGATCCTTTCATAATAGTCCACTGTATCCTCCGGACTCCCCTTCATAAAAAGTAAATTCAAAAGCTTCATCTTATCAAAGTCTTTTTCGGGATTTAGCTTTCCTTCTGCTATCAATTCCGAAGCCATTTTCGGCACTTTTGGCGGCTGATAATCTCTGCTTCTTGATTCCGGTAAAATATCCTGCTGCAAATAGTTCAAGAGAATCGCGCAATAATTATAGCGTTGGCAAGAGCCTCTAAGGCATTTCTCTTCCTCCGCTTCCATTAAGCGACTTTGTTCTTCTTGAAGAGCCGGAATAACTTCCGCTTCCCGTCCGATTTTCTTTGCCGCAAAGCACATAGCCGTCATATATTCGTTAGCCACATTGGAATAATACCACTCATCCCAAAAGGGCATTAGAAGAAGGGTATGGCTTACCGCCTCTTCATACTTTCGGTCAAAAAACTCCACCCCGGCTCTTACCGCAAGATTTTGATGGGGAAACTTCTCTTCAAAGGCATCAAGCTTCGCCAAACTTTCATAGGATCCATTTTTGATTTCCTCACAAATGTCTCGGTACTTCTTAGGTAGTTTTTTTGCTTCCATAACCTTCCCTTTCCGGGACAATATCCCGTTATCAATACTGCTTCCCTGCAATATCAAAATCCGGATTCCCCTCAGTCTATGGTCAGTAAAATCTCATCCACGAACTCTGAAAGTCCTACTGCGGCGTAAATCACCTCATCCGGATCATGGATATAGCAAAGAATCTGTCCCTCTTTTCCCTCCTTATCCGGATCAAAATCCAGCATCAAAAAACAACTGTCACAATACTCCGCAAAGGGAATCCATTGCTTATGAAAAAGATAAGGCTTGATCCTGCTATCCCGCATTTTCTCTATTTCTTCTTCGGTGAAAAAGTCCGGAAATTCTGTCAGAAGAGCATCTCTGTTCTGAAAATATTGCTTTGTCTTCTCCATCTGCTCTAAACTCATCAGGGAAAATGACATTTCCACATCATGGATTACAGAAGGTAAAATGCTGAAATATTTACTTCCGTTTTTATAGCTGTAAAGCTCCTTAAAGTCTTTCGGGAATTTAATGGAGAACTTCTTCTCAAAAGCCTCTATCTCCTTCTGCGAAGCTCCGGGAATCTCTTGATACTCCTCCCAATATCCCTCTTCTATCGGATCATCCAAGTTCAGTTCTTCAAAATTTTCTAAAACATACTGTTCTATCCGCTTTATCTTCTGAATAAGATCCATTTCTACTCCAGCCTTCTTTTATCATAAATATTCGATTTTATCCCGAATATTCAACACAAAAACGCTTCCACTTTTTCTTAACAACTGATGGTAATTATACTATATCTATCCTAAAGATGCAGGAAGTAATATGTATTGTAATTCACAATACATTGCATTACAATTAGGTAGAAAGGTGGTGATATGATGAAAGATGCAACAGTAAGTGCTCGTGTAGAATGTAATGTTAAAAATGAAGCAGAAGATATTTTGCAAAAACTGGGTGTTCCTGTATCCGTTGTGATCAATTCCCTTTATCGACAGATTATTTACAAGCAGGGCATCCCCTTCTCCCTTACGATTCCCAAGGAACCGAAAACTCTTGATCAACTGTCTGAAGCTGATTTAAATGCAAAGCTCTCCCACAGCTATGAACAATCACTCCGTAAGGAGGGGCACCCGTTTGATAAGGTTTTTGATGAAGTAGAAGTTCTATGATGTAAGTAACTTCTCTTAGATGTCTTTCCACTGCAATTCTTTCGGATTTTCCAGAAAAAAGCTGCTACCATCAAAATCATTACGTAAGCGAATTCCTTTTTCCTCGATAATCACACTGTTATACCACTGCCCCAAAGAAGCATATTGTCCGTAATGAATATTAATCAGCATACTGCAAATCGGACTCCAACTGCCTCTCTCCACCGTCTCCGCCAGCAAATAATAGGCATCTAAAAACAAGAGATTCCGCCCATAAAGCCAAAAGGGAAGCGACCTTTCCAATAGCGGAAGCTTTGCGGAAAAAATCCCGTCTCCGTGAGGTGCTTCCGTTTCATATTGGAAGTCTATTTCACTGCCAAAATAGGCGATACTTCCCCCGTCAGGGCCAAGATTTACTGGAATACCTTCTTCCGCAATGAAAAATTCCATAATCTCTCCTCTTCTTCCCAACGTAATCGAAGCATTATTCTATAAAAAGATACTCTATTATATCACGAATAGAACTTCCCCGTGCTATACTTAAAAAGTTCTAAAATAATTTATTTTTCACTATTGTAACAGAGATGGATGGAGCAAGGGAAGGATTGCAGAAATGGGTTTAAGTCAGGAAGAACTAAAGAGAATAAATGGCCTCCAGAATACGGCTCAGTTTCAACATAGTTGGAAAGCCATCCGGAATATCGTCAATTGGAGAGAAAAAGTAAAAAAGTATTTCATTTTGAGTATACTTCTGCTCATTCTTAGTTTTATTCTCTTTGGTGGTTTAATGCTCCTGGTAGATGAGGGTGTCCTTCCCCGCAGTGATTTTATGGATGCGCTTATGATGTTCTTCTCCAGGCTGCTTCTCTTCTCTTTGGCACTCTATTTCTTCACGATTCTACTTGACAGCTTTTTGCTTGAACGCTGGGATAGAAAGAAAAAGCGAAAGCTCCGCAGTCTTTACGAGCGGGAAATTCTTGCACCAATCCTGCAAGTTCTTTATCCTACATCAGAAGTTGATACGGAACATCATATTTCCCTGAATACGATAAAAGAAGTCGTCCCTTCCGCAAAATGCTATATCCAATCCGGAATACTGGAGCTTCATGATGAAAGAGATCTTGAAATAGTAGATTTATATGCATTCAGCGTCGAAAAAGGAGATAACGGTTACGATGATGTTACCGAATTTCTCGGACAGGTTTATTCCATAAAGAACACGCTCTCTTTAAAAGGAAAGTTATGGATTGTTCCGACAGAGCATTTCCTTAACTTTGAGGCCGAAGACGGCTATCTTGGCACCATGTATAAATATAAGCAAATCGATGTAGAAGATATACAGCATAACGAACACTACAACATTTACTGTACGGACGAACAATCTGCAAGAAAGTTCCTAACTCCCACTGTTATCGAATGGTTTAACAGCATGACTTCCCGCCGCAAGCTTTCCTTTTATAGCAATGAATCTCGTATTTATTTTGCAAATTACAACGATAAGTATTTCTTCGCCGCTCCGGACGACAAGAAAAAATATATGGCATGGCGAATGGAAGACGCGGCAAGAAAGATAAGCTATGCCATGGACTTTGCAAACGAAGTAACGGAGATGATCCATAAGAGCAAAGGATTTTCATAGGATGCCGCTTTTCTTTGCATAGAAACTCTTTCTTTGCATAGATTCTCTTATTTTGCCTTGCTTAATTTCACCTTGGGAACAAGGAAGTACAGAGGAATGATATTCAGTACAAAGCTTGCTATAAAGAGCAGCATATCCTTCAGCTGAATTCCATTTCCGGACAAGATCGCATTCATTATATTCGTGTAATAATAGCCCGGGAAAATCCTTTGTACTTTGGCAACAAGGGAAATAAAACCGCTTTCCGCTCCGAAGCTTGCGAAAGGCATAATGGTCAAAGCTGCCAGAATAATGACCGGAAATCCCACCGTATCAATGAGTTTCGCATCCAATCTCACACCAAGTACAAAACCGATAATGCTAAAGTAAATGCCCATGACAGTTAATAAGAAAAACTGAATGCCCAGCTTTCCGTTAATCGGGAATTTGGCAAATATCATCGCAACGCCTAAAACCACAACAAAAATCAAGGTATTTAACACGATTTGTACGAAGGTCTGGTCCAAAAGAAAGTTTTTGATTCCGTAGTTAGAAAATCGGGATTCAAAGGAATAAAAACCGATGTCGGAGGAAATTCTTTTGCTAAAGGTTGCCAGGCTGTTTCCGATGATACCGATAAATACAGCAATCCCCAGCATAATATTCGGCAGCATATTCGCCTGAATATTGTATAAGAACATATACCAAGCCAGCGGAAGAAGGATCGTAAATAAGACAAATCTTCTGTTTCGTAACACCTGCTTTAATTGAATCATGCTAATCATTTTTAGGCCTCCTTTTCAACCTTTTCTCTATAAAACTCTTCAATCGTTTTCCCCTGCCGGTGAATCTCTTCTACGGATTCCGTTGCAGCAATTCGTCCATTCTTTAAAATCATCACCTTTGTAAAGAAGTGATCAATCTGGTTAAAATCATGGGTAACAATCACGGAAGTATATTTTTCCTTCTCTAGAAGCTTCCAAAACCGGTCTACGGATTCTAAGTCCATTCCGGTGGTTGGCTCATCCAGAAAAATCAGCTTCGGAGAATTTAAAATGCTGAGCAGTAAGGAAAGTCTTCTCTTTTGCCCGCCGGAAAGACCGCCCACATATTGCTTTTTAAAATCCTGCAAGGAAACTTTTTCCAAGGCTGCATCCAGGTCTACTGCAATTCGATTCATCGCACTTTTCAACTGTACTAAATCCGAAACCGTCAAATCCTCGATCAAAATATCGCCCTGGGGCATCATGCCGATTTCTGTCTGATAATCCAGTGCCGTCTTCACAGTACCGGAATTTGCCTCCAGCTGACCGGCAATGATTTTCATCAGCGTACTCTTTCCCGCTCCGTTATTCCCCAGTAAAGCGACCTTCTCTCCTTCTTCTATGGAGAAGGAAACACCTTTTAGTACCTCTTTATCTTTAAAGGACTTCTTGATTTCATCTACTCTAAACATCTAAGTGAACCTCCCTTTCTTTTTTGTTTACGAGGCTCATTATAGAACGTATGCCGGAAGAGAAAATAAGCTTGTCGCGAACGGTAATTCTTTTGTCGCGAACGGTAATTTTCTGAAAAAAGCTTACTAAAAACAAGTTAAGCGCCATATAGGGCACTTCCCGGATGATTTTATGTTTCAGCTGACAAAAGAAGAGCTTGGAATCGTGAAATCACAAATTGTGACTTCATCAGTCTCAAATTTTTATTCAGGACAGGAAGGAGGCCGTAGGAAGCCACCTTATCCAAATATCCAAGGTCTATTTGCAAAACTGAATGGTTTGAGAAAAAAGATGATTGGCGCTGCGGGTACTGATGAGGGATTTCGGGTATTTTTCCAGAATTGTATGCACGTTATAAAGGCCAAGTCCTCTGCCTTCTCCCTTAGAGGAATACCCCTTCTCGAAAATAGGAGAGAGCTCCAGTTTTTCCGCCTCTGTACTGTTTTCCACCACCAAAATGAGGGTTTTCTCCTCACGAATCAAGGCAATGGCGATTTTCGGATCTTCAGCAGTAAGACATCCCTCTATGGCATTGTCACAAAGAATAGAAAGAATCTTGATGAAATCCAGCAGCTCGATTTGAAAATCATAAATCTCTTCTTCTATCTCCACAGAAGTCTCTATCCCCTTACTCTGGGCCTCCAGAAGCTTCGCGGATAAGATACTTTTTACCGCATCATTTTC
>ERZ773066.1374-NODE-1374-length-12516-cov-5.864377_pt1 | contig 12516 bp, 11 predicted proteins | sample MGYA00580573_ERZ773066 | MGnify/ENA primary metagenome ERZ773066 (study PRJEB29015, sample SAMEA2738128) | human oral metagenome | biome: human oral; feature: human-associated habitat; material: saliva | place: China | collected 2203 ... | reverse complement strand
TTTATCCAAAAGACGGTGTCAGCAAGGTGCAAGAGTTGCAAATGACCACTCAAACGGGGGACAATACCCATGTGATCGCCATCGATGGGAACTTTGATGATGCCCAAACCAATGTTAAACACATGTTCAATGATGTGGCGCTTCGTGAAAAATTAGCAGCCAACAAGATGCAATTCTCATCAGCTAACTCCATGAACATTGGCCGTTTGGTGCCTCAGGTTGTCTATTACGTATACGCCTATGCTCAATTGGTGAAGACAGGTCAAATCACTGCTGGAGAAAAAGTCAATTTCACTGTTCCAACAGGAAACTTTGGAAATATCTTAGCTGCCTTCTATGCCAAACAAATCGGTCTTCCGGTTGGGAAATTGATCTGTGCATCAAACGAGAACAATGTCTTGACAGACTTCTTTAAAACACGTGTTTATGATAAGAAACGCAGCTTCAAAGTAACCACTAGTCCATCGATGGATATTTTGGTCTCTTCAAACTTGGAACGCTTGATTTTCCACTTGGTAGGTAATGATGCTACAAAGACTAAAGAGTTGATGGAAAGCCTTGTTGCAACAGGTCAGTACCAATTGTCCAACTTTGATGCAGAAATCTTAGATTTGTTTGCGGCTGCATACGCAGATGAAGCAGAAACTGCTGCAGAGATCAAGCGGGTCTATGAAGCGTCTGATTACATTGAAGACCCTCATACAGCCGTAGCATCAGCCGTTTATCAAAAATACCGGACCCAAACAGGAGATACTGCTAAAACAGTTATTGCCTCTACAGCAAGTCCTTATAAATTCCCGGTTGTAGCAGTAGAAGCGGTGACAGGTGAGACGGGTCTAGGCGATTTCGAAGCTTTGGCTAAATTACATACACTCTCAGGTGTTCCTGTGCCACCAGCTGTAGACGGTCTTGAAACTGCGCCAGTTCGCCATCGTACAAGCGTAGCTGCTAAAGACATGCAAGCAGCTGTAGAAGACTACTTGGGACTTTAATGTTCCCTACTTAGAAAGATAAAAAGAGCCGTTTGGCTCTTTTATATACGCATGAATTCATACAAAAAAATCTTAAACATCGCCCTTCCTGCCATGGGTGAAAATTTCTTACAAATGCTGATGGGCATGGTGGACTCTTATTTAGTGGCTCACCTGGGCTTGATTGCTATCTCGGGTGTTTCCGTCGCGGGGAATATCATTACCATCTATCAAGCCATCTTTTTGGCCCTGGGTGCGGCAGTTGCCAGTGTCATGTCCAAAAGCTTGGGTGAAAAAAATCAAGAAACTATCGCCTACCATTCGACAGAGTCCCTAAAGGTGACCTTGTTGCTAAGTGCTCTCTTAGGAGGGGCTTCCCTGTTATTTGGACGCCAGATGATTTTGCTCTTGGGGACCGAAGCTGCAGTAGCTGAAAGTGGGGGGATTTACCTTTCCTTGGTCGGTGGGACTATTGTTCTCTTAGGTTTGATGACGACCTTGGGCTCCTTGGTTCGGGTGGCCAACAATCCACGTCTCCCTATGTATGTGAGCCTGTTGACCAATCTATTAAACGCTCTGTTCTCCTCTGTGGCCATTTTCCTTTTTGGATGGGGAATTGTTGGAGCAGCTTTGGGGACTGTGCTAGCCCGTCTGGTTGGCGTTATCCTCTTGTGGCAAAAGGTCCGGCTACCCTTTGCTCCGCTTCGCTGGGGATTGGATCGCAAGCTCTTGAACTTAGCACTCCCAGCTGCTGGGGAGCGGCTGATGATGCGGGCTGGAGATGTGGTGATCATTGCGATCGTCGTCGCCTTTGGAACAGAGGCCGTTGCGGGCAATGCTATTGGAGAGACCTTGACCCAATTTAATTACATGCCTGTATTTGGAGTGGCCACAGCGACAGTCATGCTCGTAGCACGGAGCCTCGGTGAAGGTGATCTTGAGCAGATTGCCCTCCTTCGAAAGCAGTCATACTGGCTGTCCTTCGTGTTAATGTTGCTCATTGCCTTGGGAATCTTTTTTGGTGGCACCTTGCTGACCCACCTCTATACGCAAGATACGAAAGCTGTGGAAGCGAGCCTATCGGTTGTTCTCTTTTCTTTGTTGGGAACGCCTTTTACAGCAGGGACAGTTATCTATACAGCTGTTTGGCAAGGTTTGGGAAATGGGAAATTGCCATTTTATGCAACGACCATTGGCATGTGGGTCATTCGAATTGGAGCGGGTTATCTGCTTGGAGTAACCCTTGGCTTCGGCCTTCCAGGGGTCTGGACGGGGACCTTGCTAGATAATGGCTTTCGCTGGCTATTTTTGAGTCAGCTTTATCGACGAAAAGTAGGAGAGAAAACATGACAAAACGAGCCCTTATTTGGGATTTGGACGGAACTTTGCTGGATTCCTATGATGCAATCTTAGCAGGTCTTGAGGAGACCTATGCCTATTATCAGCTTCCGTTTGACCGAGCAAGCATTAAAGATTATATCTTGAAGTATTCGGTTCAGGATCTTTTAGTTGCAGTGGCAGAAGAGCATCAACTGGATGTGACCGACTTAAACCATCGCCGAGCAGAAAGTCTAGCAGAGAAAAATGCCCAGGTTCTTCTGATGGAGGGGGCGCGTGATGTTCTGTCCTGGGGGAAGGATGCTGGGATCCAACAATTTGTCTATACCCATAAGGGAGAGAATGCCTTGGTCATCCTGCGGGACCTGGGTTTGGTATCCTTTTTTACAGAGATTTTGACCAGTCAAAGTGGTTTTGCCCGCAAGCCGGACCCAGAAGCGGCCATTTATCTAATGGAGAAGTACGAGCTACATCCAGAAAAGATCTACTATATTGGGGATCGGAACCTGGATGTTGACTTTGCAAGGAATAGCCGGATTCAGAGTATCAATTTTTTACCGTCTGACTATGAAGGCAATCACCAGATGGAAACTTTACGGGATATCCCAAGTATTTTAAGCCTTGAAAAGAATCTGTAAAGACTTTGTTTTCATTTTGAAACAAAGTCGTAAGCTATCTTTAAGAAATGTCCGCTATAATAGAATCATAAACAAAGACCTCCTAACTTTGTTTAGAAAAATCCTAAAACTTTTCTTTTTCATAATAATCTCCCTAAGAGTCGCCCAATCAGGCGGCTTTTTTTGTGCGAAAGAATAGGGTCAGGCTCTTTTCCTTGCAAGGATAGAGGAAAAGGTTTATAATTGACTAGTCAATTATTGATTCATCAAAAATAGACTGGAGAAGGAATATGGCAGAAGTCAATGATTTGCTCTACCAACTACGTTTGGCAGATCAATCGACTACACAGCTGTTTGAAAAGCGGCTAGGGATTAGCTTAACGCGTTACCAAATCTTGCAATATTTATTAGAACATGCGCCTTGCAATCAGGTCGCAGTTCAAGAGCGCCTACAGATTGACCCAGCTGCTTTAACGCGGCATTTCAAAATTTTAGAAAAGGAAGGATTTGTCCATCGGAGCCGAAATCCAAAGAACCAGCGGGAAATTGTAATCCATCTGACGGATACGGCCTATAATCGTTTGGTCAATCGACCTCCTCGCCACCACTTGGCAGTAAAGGATCAGATGAGTCGCATTTTAAGCACTCAGGAACAAGAGCAATTTTCATACTTGCTGGATAAATTAGTATCTGGCATTGAACAAATAACGATTGAATAAAAAGGGGAATCTACGATGTCATTACTGACGATTATTTTAGCAAGTCTTGCTGCACTGGAGCATTTATATATTTTTTATTTGGAGAGCATGCGAACAACATCTGATACCACAAGTCGGGTTTTCAATATGGATAAAGAGGAACTTGCTCGCCCATCTGTGACGTCTTTGTTTAAGAATCAAGGGATTTACAATGCCTTGATCGCTGTGTTCCTCTTATATGGATTGTTTGTGTCCAAGAATATTGAAATTGTGACGATTTTTGTGCTCTTTATTATTGGAGCAGCGGCCTACGGTGCGATGACAGCCAATAAAAAGATTATCTTGACCCAAGGTGGGCCTGCTATTTTAGCTTTGTTGAGTATCCTATTTTGGGGATAAAAAGGTAGAACCAATTGGGAGATCTGAGCTGCTTTTATGACATTAGTGGAGAAAAAAGTATAAAAAAAGACTAAAAATTTTATTGACTTTCTAAGAAAAAGGGTTATAATGGTAGCAACAGAAAAGTAATGAGTCGGCTATTTTCAGGGAGCTTGTGGAGATTGCGAACAAGCAATAGCGACTGATGAAAATTGGACTGTTGTTATGAATGAATTCTAAACCATGTGGATTCGGTTGGCACCCCTTACCGTGCAACTCCTTGATAGAGGAGATAGAGATATAGGGAAGAACCAGCTATTTTTACCTATAAAAGAGGTGGCACCGCGGACATTACGCCCTCACACAGTTTTTTGTGTGAGGGCTTTTCTATGTGCCTTAGCAAGCGAAGTGAGCTTAGGCACATAGATCCCAAAGCGAAATTTGAGCGTGGGATATCCTTGAATGCCTTAGCAAGCGAAGCGAGCTTAGGCACATTGATCCCAAAGCGAAATTTGAGCGTGGGATATCCTTGGCTGCCTTAGCAAGCGAAGTCACGATTCATTCGAATAAAAGCGTTCTAGAAGAGAGGTTTCTGATATGAAAAAAGTTTTATCTGCTGATGTTTTGAGTCCAATTTTGGCTTATATGCGTTTGGATGCACCCCATAAAATGATCTTGGAGTCAATTCCTCGCGAAAAAGAGAATGCGCGTTTTTCAATTGTGGCCTATCGGCCGGTCAGTGAAATCAAGTTTGAAAAGGGCATCCTCTATTACAATGATCAAATTGTCAAAGAGGATCCTTTGGACTTTTTGAATCGCATCACAGTCAAAACGAAAACTTCAGAAGAGCTTCCTTTTAACGGAGGAGCGATTGGATTTGTCGGCTATGACTTGATTGGTCTCTATGAGAACATCGGTTCTATTCCTGAAGATACGATCGGCACTCCAGATCTCCACTTTTTCTTATATGAAAGTTATGTGATGTTTGATCATAAAAAGGAAAAGGTCTATGTGGTGGAAGAGAACCTCTATAGTGGACGCAGTGAAGCAGAGCAAGCCTTGAGCTTGGAGCAAGTATTAGTGCAGTTGGCAACATCTGCAAAGGAAGAGTTTCAGGAGAAGGACCTACACGCTCTTCATTTCCACAATCATTTGGAGCAAAAAGAGTTTGAGGAAATGGTGGCTCTAGCACGGGACTATATTCGAAAAGGAGATCTGTTCCAATGTGTGCTCAGTCAACGTTTTTCAGCTGACTTTTCAGGAAAACCGCTAGATTATTACCGCAATTTGCGCGTGACCAATCCTTCGAATTATCTCTACTTTTATGATTTTGGGGACTATCAAATCATCGGTGCCAGTCCAGAAAGTCTGGTATCGGTCAAGGATCGAGTGGTGACGACCAACCCTATTGCCGGCACGCGTCCAAGAGGGATCGATGAAGAAGCTGATCGGCAATTGGCAGCTGATTTGACAGGGGATCCAAAAGAAGTCGCAGAGCACCGGATGTTGGTAGATCTAGGACGAAATGATATCGGTCGGATCGCTCAAAATGGGTCAGTTGAAGTGATCAAATATATGGAAGTAGAATTCTTCCGTTATGTCATGCACCTGACCAGTGTTGTCAAGGGGCAATTACTTCCTGGGCTAGCCTCGATAGAGGCTCTGAAGACCACTCTTCCGGCAGGAACTGTTTCAGGTGCTCCGAAAATCCGAGCCATGAAGCGGATCTATGAAGCAGAAAAAGAAAAACGAGGCGTCTATGCGGGGGCTATTGGCTATCTTTCGGTGACGGGGGATCTCGATTTTGCTATTGCGATTCGAACCATGATCCTCAAAAATAAGAAGGCTTATGTCCAAGCTGGAGCAGGAATCGTTTATGATTCCATCGCAGAAAATGAATACAAAGAAACAGTCAATAAGGCAAAATCGATGACAAGGATTGGAGAAGAAGGATGATTTTATTAGTCGATAATTACGATTCATTTACCTACAATTTAGCACAGTATATCGGGAAATTTGATGAGGTCCAGGTGCTTCGAAATGATGATCCAGATTTGTACCAGCTTGCCCAAGAAGCAGATGCCTTGGTCTTTTCTCCAGGTCCAGGTTGGCCAAAGGATGCAGGTAAAATGGAAGAGATGATCAGAGATTTCGCGGGGATCAAGCCAATCTTGGGGATCTGCTTGGGGCATCAAGCGATTGCGGAAGTTTTTGGGGGACGCTTGGGATTGGCGCCACAGGTCATGCATGGCAAACAAAGCCAGATCCGGCTAGAAGATCCCTCTCCGCTCTATGTGGGTGTCGCAAAAGAAGTTCCAGTCATGCGCTACCATTCGCTTACAATTGAAGATATGCCAGAGGATTTTGTCATTACCTCTCGGACGACAGATGATGAAGCGATTATGGGGATTCAGCATCGTAGCCTACCGATTTATGGCTTTCAATACCATCCAGAAAGTATCGGGACGCCAGATGGGCTCAATACCATCGAAAATTTTGTCAAACTCGTCAAGGAGCGGAAGATGAAACAAGTGCTTGCAAAGGTAGCGGAAGGAAAAGATCTAACCGCTGCAGAACTAGAAGCGGCCATGGAAGAAGTCGTCGCTGGTCGTGCTTCAGAGGCGCAGGTGACGGCCCTTCTGCTAGGTCTCAAAATGAAGGGGGAAACGATTGAAGAGCGGACGGCTATTGCAAAAGTGATGCAGGCTTATGCAGTCGCTATTCCTACAGAAGTTCAAGGAGCAATGGACAATTGTGGAACGGGGGGCGATCGTTCTTATAGTTTCAATATTTCAACCACAGCTGCCTTCGTTCTTGCTGGTGGTGGCATCAAGATGGCGAAACACGGAAATCGTTCGATCTCTTCTAAATCTGGTTCTGCGGATGTGCTAGAAGCGCTAGGGATTAACCTTGATTTGGGCCCAGAAGACTTGGGACGAGTGTTTGAAAAGGCGGGCATTGTCTTCCTATTTGCCAAAAATTTGCACCCTGGCATGCGCTATATTATGCCAGCTCGCTTGGCACTAGGAGTTCCGACGGTGATGAATTTGATCGGTCCTCTCATCAATCCGATTCCTTTAGAAACCCAGCTATTGGGAACCAGTCGTCCGGATATGCTGGAAAGTACAGCGGAGATATTAAAAAATTTGAGTCGAAAACGCGCAGTGGTAGTGAGTGGACCACAAGGTTTGGACGAGGCGGGCCTCGATGGAGAAACCCAGCTTGCTATTCTGGAAAATGGACAGGTGACCTTATCCAGCTTTCAACCAGAAGATATGGGAATGGAGCGCATCGAAATTGATCGAGCACGTGGCGGGGACGCCAAACGGAACGCGGAAATTTTGCTCAGTGTCTTGAAGAATGAAGCGAGTCCCTTCTTAGAGGTGACGGTTTTAAATGCTGGCCTTGGTTTTTATGCCAATGGCAAGGTGGATTCTATCAAGGAGGGAATTGCCTTGGCACGTGAAGTGATTGCAAGTGGGGCTGCCCTCGAGAAATTGAGATTATTACAGGAGTATCAAAAATGAGTCAAGAATTCTTGCCAAAGATTCTAAAGGAAAAGGCGCGTGAAGTGGCTAGGATGAAAGAAGAGGAACTCCAACCTTTGCGCGAAACTTACCGCTTGTATGATTATCTAAAGAGTCATCCAGAAAAGCTTCAGGTCATTGCTGAGGTGAAAAAGGCTAGCCCTAGTTTGGGGGATATTCATGTGGATGTGGATATCGTCGCGCAAGCAAAGACCTATGAAGAAAATGGGGCCGTGATGATTTCTGTCTTGACCGATCAAGTTTTTTTCAAGGGCAGTATCGACTATCTCCGGGAAATATCCAGTCAAGTAAGCATCCCCACCCTCAACAAAGATTTTATTGTAGATGAAAAGCAAGTGATTCGGGCGCGAAACGCAGGGGCAACCGTTATCTTGTTGATTGTGGCAGCCTTATCAGAGGCTCGTCTGAAAGAACTCTACGAGTTTGCGACCCATCTTGGCCTGGAGGTCTTGGTGGAGACCCATAATCTAACAGAACTAGAGGTAGCTCACCGGATTGGGGCTCAGATCATAGGGGTCAACAATCGCAACTTGGTGACCTTTGAGACAGATCTCCATACTAGCCTTGAATTGGCGGCCAATTTTGAACAAGAACCGGTCTACATCTCTGAGTCTGCTATTTTTACAGCAGCCGATGCGCGCATGCTCGCTCCTTATTTTAATGGCATTCTCGTTGGGACAGCCCTCATGAAGGCAGATAATGTGGCTGAAAAAGTAAAGGAGTTGCAGATTGACAAAGGTTAAAATTTGCGGATTATCCACCCCAGAAGCTGTCCAGACCGCTGTTGAAGCTGGTGCAGATTACATTGGTTTTGTCTTTGCACCGAGTAAACGTCAAGTCACGTTAGAGCAAGCCCGGCAGTTGGCTACAGGCATTCCAAAGGAAGTTCAAAAAGTTGGTGTTTTTGTATCACCACAGAAAGAAGAAGTGGAGGAGGCCTGCCGAGTTGTGGGTTTGGACCTGATACAAGTGCATGGACCGATGGATGAAACCATCTTGCTAGAGTTTCCTTTACAGACGATCCGCGCTGTTCAAGTGGAGAAAGACAGACCTCTTCCTGAGACCGGTGCAGAATATCTGCTCTTTGATGCTCCTGTAGCAGGAAGTGGGCAGACCTTTAACTGGCAAGAACTCGACACCCAAAAGGTTACAAAGCCCTTCTTTATTGCAGGAGGCTTGACAGCAGACAATGTAGTAGATGCCATTCGCTTCTTTCATCCTTATGCGGTGGATGTGTCCAGTGGGGTCGAGACAAATGGAAAAAAAGATCAAGAAAAGATAAAACGATTTATAGAAAGGGTCAAACATGGCATATAAACAACCAGATCAAAACGGGTTTTACGGGCGGTTCGGGGGACGTTTTGTCCCTGAAACCTTGATGACAGCAGTTTTAGAATTAGAAGAAGCCTACAGAGCAAGTCAAGCGGATCCTTCATTTCAAGCAGAATTGGATCAGCTTCTGAAACAATATGTCGGTCGGGAAACACCGCTCTATTATGCTAAAAATCTAAGCAAGTATGTCGGCGGAGCCAAGATCTTTCTTAAAAGAGAAGACCTCAACCACACAGGGGCTCATAAAATTAATAATGCCCTAGGACAGGTTTTGCTGGCCCACCGGATGGGCAAAAAGAAGATCATCGCAGAAACAGGGGCTGGTCAGCACGGTGTTGCAACGGCAACGGCCGCTGCTTTATTTGATATGGAATGTACCATCTACATGGGGAAAGAAGATGTCAAACGCCAAGCCCTCAATGTCTTTCGGATGGAGTTGTTAGGTGTCAAGGTTCAATCAGTAACAGATGGGTCGCGTGTCCTCAAGGATGCAGTCAATGCTGCCCTGAGAGCTTGGGTAGCAAACGTAGAGGATACCCACTATATCATGGGATCCGCTCTAGGCCCCCACCCATTCCCAGAGATTGTCCGTGATTTTCAAAGTGTTATCGGTCGGGAAGCCAAGCGCCAATTTGCAGAGCAAAATGACGGTGCTCTACCAGACGCCGTCCTAGCCTGTGTAGGAGGCGGATCGAACGCCATTGGTCTCTTTTATCCTTTTGTGGAGGACACATCTGTTGCCATGTATGGAGCAGAAGCGGCTGGACTTGGGGTAGATACAGACCGGCATGCAGCAACCTTGACCAAGGGACGCCCGGGAGTCCTTCACGGAGCCTTGATGGATGTTTTACAGGATGCGCATGGACAGATTTTAGAGGCCTTCTCAATTTCAGCAGGTCTAGATTATCCAGGAATTGGGCCAGAGCATTCTTATTTCCATGACATCAAGCGGGCAACCTATGTACCTGTGACAGACCAAGAAGCGCTGGAAGCCTTTCAATTACTCTCAAAAGTAGAAGGAATCATTCCAGCTCTGGAATCGAGCCATGCGATCGCCTATGCGGTGAAATTGGCCAAGGAAATGGGGCCAGAAAAATCCATGATCGTTTGCTTGTCAGGTCGTGGGGACAAAGATGTGGTACAAGTCAAAGAACGCCTAGAACAAGAGAAAGGAGAGTAAGATGGGAAAGACCTTAACAGAGCATTTACAAGAGCTGAAAGACCAGCAGCAAGGGATCTTTGTTCCTTATATCATGGCAGGAGATCATGAAAAAGGCTTAGCAGGCTTGCAGGAAACCATCCAATTTTTGGAAGATCTTGGTGTCTCAGCCATTGAAGTTGGTATTCCTTTTTCGGATCCGGTGGCAGATGGCCCTGTGATTGAAGAGGCAGGACTACGCAGTTTAGCCCATGGGACGACGACAGAGGGGCTGGTTCAAACGATCCAGCGCCTGAAGACAACGATGCCTTTGGTGATCATGACCTATTTCAACCCCTTGTTCCAATATGGGCTCGAAAACTTCTTTAGAGATTTAGACGGAACAGCTGTTAAAGGTGTGATTATTCCGGATCTTCCTCATGAGCATGCGGATCTGGTAGAACCTCTATTAGCAGATAAAGACATCGTTTTGGTTCCGCTAGTGAGCTTAACGACAGGAATAGAGCGTCAGAAAAAATTGATCCAAGATGCAGAAGGCTTTATCTATGCTGTTGCCGTCAATGGAGTGACGGGGAAAGCTGGTAGCTATCGAGAAGATCTGGACCAGCACTTGGTCCAATTACACGAAATAGCTTCCATTCCTGTTTTAACAGGTTTTGGAGTTTCCAGTATGGAAGATATTCACCGTTTTAACAAGGTCTCAGATGGGGTCATTGTGGGGTCCAAAATCGTTAAGGCTCTCCATGAAGGGGAGACAGACGCCATCGCTCATTTTATTTCTCAAGCAGTGAAGAGCTAGCCAGTCTATTCTATTTGTAATCGGCTCGATTCTCCTAGATCAAGCTCTTTGTCTACTATTTTAAATATTCCCCTCGTTTGTCTTTACAAACCAGAGTTTCTCGTTACAATAGAGATAGTAACAAGAAAAGAGGGGAAGAAAATGATAAGCCTTGAGGAGATTGATCAAGTCATCCAGTCAGGCCCTTTTGAACCAACTTGGGACTCTCTTAGCCATCAAGTCTGTCCAGACTGGTATCGGGATGCCAAATTTGGAATATTTATCCACTGGGGCGTCTACAGTGTGCCTGCCTTCGGTTCGGAGTGGTATTCACGAAATATGTATATCCAAGGGAATCCTTGCTATGACTATCATCGAGAGCATTTTGGAGACCAGGCTAGCTTTGGCTACAAGGATCTCATCCCTCTGTTTACAGCAGATCGATTTGATCCGGCGTCTTGGCTGGATCTCTTTCAAAAAACGGGGGCCCAGTATCTTTTCCCAGTTGCGGAGCACCACGATGGTTTTCAGATGTATGCCTCTCACCTCTCGCCTTATAATAGCCTAGAAATGGGACCGAGACGAGATGTCTTAGGAGAACTGAGAGCGGAAGCAGAAAAACGTGGTCTACACTTCTGTACGTCTTCTCATCGGGCAGAGCACCAGTTTTTCTTTTCACATGGCAAGGAGTTTGACAGTGATATTCCACAAGAAGTCCCAAGAGACAGCCTCTATTGGCCAGCGGAGCCAGAGCCCAAAGATCATTTTGATCTCACTTCCAAGCCCTATCCAAGTGAAGAATTCTTGGAAGATTGGTTGTTGCGAACCTGTGAACTGGTGCGGGACTACCAGCCAGAGCTCCTTTATTTCGATTGGTGGATCCAGCACGAGAGCTTCCATCCTTACTTGATGCGCTTTTTGGCTTATTATTACAATCTAGCGACGCAAGAAGATCGCAAGGTGGCCGTTTGTTACAAACAGGATGCCCTGCCTTTTGGATCAGGAATTGTTGAGATGGAGCGGGGAGGCTACGGGGAAACCCAAGCTTTTCCGTGGCAAATGGATACTGCGATTGCCCGTAATTCTTGGAGCTATACCCAGGGTCTAGCCTACAAGACCAGCAAGGAATTGCTACAAAATTTAGTTGATGTTGTGGCAAAAAATGGCAATCTTCTTCTCAATGTTGGGCCCAAATCCGATGGAACTATCCCTAAGCAAGACCAAGACATCCTCGCTGAAATCGGGGACTGGCTGGCGGTGAATGGAGAAGCTATTTATCAGAGCCGGCCTTGGCGGGTATCGTCGGACGGACCGACTCAGGCCCAGGAAGGTTCCTTCTCAGATGGACAAGCGCCACTCTATACCAGCCAAGATTTCCGCTATACCATGCGTGAGGGCTTTCTTTATGCTATCCAGCTGGAACCAAGTGGAAGTACAGAAGAGCTGATCTTGCCGTCTCTCGCCTATGATCTCAAGCAACCGAGAATTCTTCATGCGCGCCTTCGAAAGGTAGAGCTTCTTGAAGAAAGTCAGCTCCTTTCTTGGAGCCAAGATGAGACAGGGCTCCATCTTCGGTTACCTGCCTGCAGGAAACAACAACCACGTGTTCTGCGTCTCAGCTTTTAGTTTTCTTGAAGCTTTCTATAAGGAATGGTTTAGGTTTCTCTTGTATACTGTACTCATCCAATAAGAAATGA
>ERZ773066.1373-NODE-1373-length-12519-cov-3.415035_pt1 | contig 12519 bp, 7 predicted proteins | sample MGYA00580573_ERZ773066 | MGnify/ENA primary metagenome ERZ773066 (study PRJEB29015, sample SAMEA2738128) | human oral metagenome | biome: human oral; feature: human-associated habitat; material: saliva | place: China | collected 2203 ... | reverse complement strand
ACGCCCATCAACCCCGAGCCGATCTGCGTCGCGAGGCGGATGCGCTGAGCCTCCCCGCCCGACAGTGTCGACGCTGCGCGCGAGAGCGTCAGATAGTCGAGTCCCACATCGAGAAGAAAATGCAGCCGCGCGTGAATCTCCTTTAGAATCTCTCCTGCTATTTTCGCCTCACGCGGCGAAAAATCCTGCTCTGCCGCCGTAAGAAATGCGTCCGCCTCACGAATCGTGAGTGCCGTGAGTGCGGCGATATTCTTCCCGCCGACCGTCACGGCGAGTGCCTCGGGCTTCAGCCGCGCCCCGTGGCACGCCGAGCACGGCGTATCCGTCATATAGTCCTCGTAGCTTTCGCGCATCTCCTCCGAGTCCGTCTCGCGGTAGCGACGCGTGAGCGCGGGCAGAACGCCCTCGTACGGGACATGGTATTCCTTCTCCTCGCCGAACATATTTGTGTACTGAAAGGAAACATACTCATCCGACCCATAGAGCAGCATCTTCTGCGTCTTCTTGTCCATGCGGTTCCACGGCGTGTGCGCGTCATAGTCGTGCGCCGCCAGGAGAGCCGTGATCGCCCGCATCCCATAGGAGTTCGGATTTTTCGAGAGCGGTGCAAAGACACCGTCTGCCACGCTGAGCGTCGGGTCGGGGACGACGAGCGCAGGGTCAAACTCCTTGTGACTGCCGAGTCCTGTACAGACAGGGCACGCGCCGAACGGACTGTTGAACGAGAACATGCGCGGTGCGATCTCGGGCAGCGAAATGCCGCAGTCCACACAGGCGAAATTCTCACTGAACATGAGGAGCTCGCCGTCCACCACCTGTACGTAGACCACCCCCTCACCTGCGTGGAGCGCTGTCTCCAGTGAGTCTGCCAGACGGCTCTCCATGCCCTCGCGGACGACGAGGCGATCCACGACGATCTCAATCGTATGCTTTTTCTGCTTTTCGAGCGCGATCTCCTCGCCGAGATCATGCAGCTCCCCGTCGATGCGCACGCGCACATAGCCCTCGCGGCGAATCTGTTCGAGCACCTTCTTGTGCTCGCCCTTCTTGCCGCGCACGAGCTGCGCCATGATGAGGAGCTTTGCTCCTGCGGGCAGCTGCATGATCCGATCCACCATCTGATCGACGCTCTGCTGCGTGATCGGCTTGCCGCAGTTCGGGCAGTGCGGGCGTCCCGCGCGTGCATAAAGCAGGCGCAGATAGTCGTAGATCTCCGTCACCGTCCCGACCGTCGAGCGCGGATTGTGGCTCGTCGTCTTCTGGTCAATCGAGATGGCAGGCGACAGTCCCTCGATATTGTCCACATCAGGCTTGTCCATCTGCCCAAGGAACTGCCGTGCGTAGGCAGACAGCGACTCCACATAGCGACGCTGCCCCTCGGCATAGATCGTATCAAATGCGAGCGAGGACTTTCCCGAGCCGGAGAGCCCCGTCACCACAACTAATTTATCGCGTGGTATCTGCACGTTGATATTCTTTAGATTATGGGCGCGTGCCCCCTCGATCTTGATGTATTCGTTCATTGTATCTGTATGTCCTTATTTTTTCTTCTTCGGCAGTTCGCCCTCGAGCTCGACGATCATGTCACGCAGCTCCGCCGCACGTTCGAATTCGAGGGCGCGAGATGCCTGCTGCATCTCGCGCAGGAGGCTCTTGACGAGGTTCTCGCGCTCCTTCTTGCCGAGTTTTTTCTTTGCCTTGCCGTCCTTCTTCCCGTACGGGCTCTTATCCTCAGCCGCGACAAGCGTCATCTCGATGAGCGGGACGATGGGCTTTTCGATGGTCTTCGGTACGATGCCATGCTCCTCGTTGTACTCCTTCTGTATCGTACGGCGGCGCTCCGTCTCGTCGATGGCACGCTGCATCGAGCCCGTAATGACATCGCCGTACATGATGACGTGCCCGCCAGCATTGCGGGCGGCACGTCCGATGGTCTGGATGAGTGCGGTATCGGAGCGCAGAAAGCCCTCTTTGTCCGCATCGAGGATGGCGATAAGTGACACCTCTGGCATATCAAGCCCCTCGCGCAGGAGGTTGATGCCGACGAGCACGTCGAACTCACCCGCGCGCAGATCGTGAATGATCTCTGCGCGCTCGATGGTCGCGATATCCGAGTGGAGGTAGCGCACCTTGACGCCCGCCTCCCGCAGGTACTCGGTGAGGTTCTCTGCCATGCGCTTGGTGAGCGTCGTGACGAGAACGCGCTCATTGCGCTCGATGCGCAGGCGGATCTCGCCCATGAGATCGTCGATCTGTCCTGCGAGTGGGCGCACCTCGACCTCTGGATCGAGGAGACCCGTCGGGCGGATGATCTGCTGGGCGACCTGCTGTGCCTGCTGCATCTCGTATTTTCCGGGTGTCGCGGAGACATAGACGATCTGATTGATACGCGCCGCGAACTCCTCGAACGTCAGCGGACGGTTATCGAATGCGGACGGCAGACGAAAGCCGTTGTCCACGAGCGAGACCTTGCGGCTGCGGTCGCCGCCGTACATGGCGTGAATCTGCGGCAGGGTCACATGCGACTCGTCGATCATGATGAGGAAGTCCTCGGGGAAGTAGTCGAGGAGGGTGTACGGTGTCGCGCCCGCTGCACGATGCGTGAGGTGACGTGAGTAATTCTCGATGCCGGAGCAGTAGCCCATCTCCTGCATCATTTCGAGGTCATAGTTCGTGCGCTGCTCCAGCCGCTGTGCCTCAAGGAGCTTGCCCTCACCCTTCAGTACGGCGAGACACTCCTCAAGCTCCGTGCGAATGTCCGCCATGGCGATCTTCATATCCTCATCGTCCGTGACGTAGTGGGACGCCGGGAACACCATGGAGTGAAGCCGCTCGCCGTAGACCTCGCCCGTCGTCACGTCGAACTCGATGATGCGCTCCACCTCGTCGCCGAACATCTCGATACGCACGCCGCGGTTGTTGTACCCTGCGGGGAATATCTCGACCACATCGCCGCGCACGCGAAAGCGACCGCGCTCAAATGCGATATCGTTGCGCTCGTAACGGATGGAGATGAGCTTCTGTAGGATCTCCTCGCGCGTGATCGTCTGCCCCTTGTGCACGGAGAGAACCATCTCGTGATAGCTCTCCGGCGAGCCGAGGCCGTAGATGCACGAGACGCTCGCCACGATGATGACGTCGCGCCGCTCAAAGAGCGAACAGGTCGCGGAGTGGCGCAGCTCGTCAATCTCATCGTTGATCGACGCATCCTTTTCAATATAGGTATCCGTCTGGGCGATGTACGCCTCGGGCTGGTAGTAGTCGTAGTAGCTGACAAAGTAGCCGACGTAGTTGTCGGGAAAGAAGGACTTGAACTCGCTCGCGAGCTGTGCGGCGAGGGTCTTGTTGTGTGCGATGACGAGGGTCGGACGCTGAACGCGCTCGATGACCTTTGCCATCGTGTAGGTCTTGCCCGTGCCCGTGGCGCCGAGCAGCACCTGAGCCGTCATGCCGTTCTCGATGCCGCCGGCAAGATCGGCAATCGCCTGCGGCTGATCGCCCATCGGGTCAAACGGCGCGACGACCTTGAACGGGATCTCCCCCTCGAACTGCGTTGTATTGAGTTTTGGCACCATCGCCATGCGTCCCCCTCCTTCACAAAAAGCTATTCCTTCATTATATCGTATCCGTCAAGGGATGCAATAAAAGCGCAGAGATTCTCCTATCGCATCAGCGATTTCCACGAAAAAAGCACCCATACGGGTGCTTGAGCATCATCTTTTTACAGCTTGCTGACATCACTTGCCGTCATGATCTCGACGACGGTGAGATCCTTGACGGTGTTGAGGTCGATGAAGCCGCCGTCTGCGAGTTGAACAACAGGCATCGCCGTGACACGGGACTCGTCGATGTAGACGATGCGCCCGGCTGAGCCATCTGAGAGACGGAGCCAGCAGCCGTTGAGTGCGGCGTTCATCTTGTGCATGAAGAGAACGGAGTACTCCGAGTCGAGTTTTCCGTCCAGTACATCGGCATAGAGCACCTTGAACACCTCGAACGGAGAACGCTTCTCCGCGTAGCTGCGGCTGGATGCCATCGCATCGTAGCAGTCGAGAACAGCGAGCACCTTGCCGAAGGTCGTGATCGCATCTCCCTTCAGCCCCGATGGATATCCCGTTCCGTTGTTGCGCTCATGGTGCTGAATGATGCCGTTCATGAGATCAGTGCGTCCCGCGAGTTCACTGCCTTCGACGATCTTAAAGCTGTCGACAACGTGATTCTTCAGGATATCAAACTCTTCTTCCGTCAAAAGCCCCTTCTTTTCAAGAAGATCCTTTGGAATCATCTGCTTGCCGATATCGAGAAAGAGTCCTGCGAGCACCATGTTCTGACGATCGATGCCGGTAAGTCCCATCCAGCGTGCCATAAGGCCGCCGAGGATAGCGAGATGCACACAGTGATGCAGGTTATAGTCGCCCTTCTGGTTCATGCTGTACATCATGGAGACCGCTGTCGCCCCCTCCTTGTAGAGGTCGCGCAGGCGGCCGCTCGACATCACGCTCTGCAAAATGCCCATATTGAGTTTTCCGGTCTCTGCCGCTTCGGCAAAGAGCTTCTCCATCTCACCGTAGACGTAACGATAGTCCTCTTCATACTTGCTGTCCAATTTCACACTGCGTTCGGGTACCGGAGCCTCCGCTGCCTTTTCTGACTCGCGCTTGATCTCTTTCTCCTTTTGGACAGCAGCAAGGATACTGTCCTCATCAACATAAACAGAAGCAACGCCCTTTTCCTTGAGCATTTTGATTGTGTCACGATCCAGCACCGTCCCGCCCTCGACGAGCACGTTCTCACTGTCACCATCATAAACCGTACGACCGATCAGCATCTCCGGCAGAAGGCTTCGTACTGCAAACGCTTTCAGCATGATGTTCTCTCTCCCTTATCTTCTGATGTTACCTTCCCTGATGTTACACCTTACTTCACAACAATATTGACCAGCTTGCCGGGGACACAGACGACCTTGACGATGGTCTTGCCCGCCGTGAGTTCCTTCGCACGCGGCAGCTCGGCCGCAAGCTGCTCCAGTGCCGCACGGTCAAGTCCCGTGGCGACCTTGACGCGGTCGCGCACCTTGCCGTTGATCTGCAGGACAATCTCTACCTCATCCTGCACGAGCGCCGCCGCATCGTACTGCGGCCACGTCTGTGCGTGGACGTTCCCACCGAAAAGCTCCGCCCACAGCTCCGCCGTGATGTGCGGTGCAAACGGTGCGAGCATCCGCACGAGTACACTCGCCGTCTCGCGCGCAAGCCCCGGCATGAGCTCCTTGTCCTGAAATGCGTAGAGCGCATTGACCAGCTCCATGATGGAGGAGATCGCCGTGTTGAACATAAAGCGGTCGCGCACATCCTCTGTGACCTTTTTGATGGTCGCGTGAAGCACGCGGCGGAGCTCCGCCTCCTCTGTGCTGAGCGTTGCCGCATCGTAGGACGAAGGTGCGCCCTTGATCGTCTCTGCGAACTGCCCGAGGATGCGCCACACGCGCCCGAGGAAACGGTATGCCCCCTCGACGCCCTGATCGCTCCAGTCGAGGTCACGGTCCACGGGCGCGGCAAAGAGGATAAAGAGTCGTGCCGTATCCGCACCGTAGCGGTCGATGATCTCCTCGGGCGAGACGACGTTGCCGAGCGACTTCGACATCTTTGCGCCGTCCTTGATGACCATGCCCTGCGTGAGGAGATTCGTGAACGGCTCGTCGAAGTCGAGCATCCCTGCGTCGCGCAGTACCTTTGTGAAGAAGCGTGCATAGAGGAGATGCAGGATCGCGTGCTCGATGCCTCCGATGTACTGATCGACAGGTGCCCAGTAGTTCACCTTGTCGCGGTCAAAGGGACGCTCCGTGTTCTTCGGATCCGCATAGCGGTAGTAGTACCACGAGGAGCATATAAAGGTGTCCATCGTATCCGTCTCACGCGTCGCATCACCGCCGCATGTGGGACATTTGCAGTGGAGGAAGTGTTCGCTCGACGAGAGCGGTGAGACGGCCCCCTGCTCAAATGAAACATCCTCAGGGAGACGCACAGGAAGCTCCGCCTCTGGGACGAGTACCTCACCGCATTTCGGGCAGTTGATGATGGGAATCGGCGCGCCCCAGTAGCGTTGGCGCGAGATAAGCCAGTCGCGCAGGCGGTAGTTGACGCGGCGCTTGCCCCAGCCCTGCGCCTCCGCCTCGTCCATGATCGCCTGCATCGCCGCGTGCATCTCCATCCCCGTGAACTTGCCGGAGTTGATGAGGATGCCTTCCTTTTCGGTGTATGCCGCCGTCATGTCCTCGAGACGCAGCTCCCCATCCTTCGGGCGGATCGTGAGGATCTTGCGGATGCCGTATTTCTCCGCGAACATCCAGTCACGCTGATCCTCTGACGGGACTGCCATGACCGCCCCCGTGCCGTACTCAAAGAGGACGTAGTTCGTGACCCAGATCTCAACCTGCTCTCCGTTGAACGGATTCGTGCAGCAGAGCCCTGTATAGATGCCCTCTTTTTCCGACTCGCTCGAGGAGCGCTCAATGTCGGACTGCTTTTTGACGCGCGCACAGAACGCACGGATCTCCTCTGCCTTGTCGCTGACGGCGCAGATCTTCTCGACGAGGGGATGCTCAGGCGCGAGCGCGACAAAAGTCATGCCGAACACGGTGTCCGGGCGCGTCGTGTAGACAGGAATCTCTGCATCGAGCGCAGGTGCTGGCAGGCGAAACTCGAGCCCCTCACTGCGTCCAATCCAGTTTGCCTGCATCGTCTTAACGCGCTCGGGCCAGCCCGGGAGTTTGTCGAGATCAGCGAGGAGCTCATCGGCGTAGTCCGTGATCTTGAAGAACCACTGTGCGAGATCCTTCTTGTGCACCTCGGACTTGCAGCGCCAGCACTTGCCGTCCTCGACCTGCTCGTTCGCGAGCACCGTGCCGCAGGTATCGCACCAGTTCACGGACGCTTTTTTCTTGTAGGCAAGGCCTTTCTTGTAGAACAGCTCGAACAGCCACTGCGTCCAGCGGTAGTAGTCCTCACGGCAGGTGATCACCTCGCGGTCCCAGTCGTAGGCAAGCCCCAGCGCACGCTGCTGCTTCTCCATGTTCGCGATGTTCGCGTACGTCCACTCCGCCGGATGCACCTTATTCTTGATCGCTGCATTCTCGGCAGGCATGCCGAAGGAGTCAAACCCCATCGGATGCAGGACGTTATACCCCTCCATCGTGCGGAAGCGCGCAATCACATCACCGATCGAGTAGTTGCGGACATGCCCCATGTGAAGTTTTCCCGACGGATACGGAAACATCTCAAGCGCATAGTACTTCGGTTTCGTCGCATCCATCTCCGTGTGGCAGCTGTGCTCCGTCTCCCAGATCTTCTGCCACTTTGCTTCAATCTCTTGCGGACAATATCTTTCCACTCTGCTCGAGCTCCTCCCAAAATAAAATACTATAGATTTACACTTTATTATACTTCATGCGGGCGAAAAGCGTCAATGTTTATTGATTTTATCACAAATATCATGAAAAAGCCGCTGTGCGAAGTGTTTCGCGCAGCAGCCCAAATCCCATTACTCATCGAATGGAGCGAATTACCGCATCCAGTTTCTCAAGGCGTTTCGATAGCGATGAACCCAATGCCGCGGCCTTCTCCAAGGAGCCGCTCGACTTCTGAATTGCACCGACGCCGCTCAAGAGGCTGGTCTTCATATCCGTAAGGTGCCCGTCAAACCCCTGCTCGAAGTCCTCGACCTTCGTGTCAAACTCCTGATTCTGCGCGAGCATCTGGTCGATCTCATTCACATCATGCAGAAGCTCGCGAATTGCCTCATCAGATGCCTCAAGGCGCTCGCGTGTATTCTCGGAGAGTTTGCGCACCTCCCCGGCAACAACAGCGAACCCACGTCCCATCTCACCTGCACGAGCCGCCTCGATCGCGGCATTGAGTGCGAGCAGATTGATCTGTGCGGAGATCTCCGTAATCATGTGCATGACCTGCTCGATCTTCTTCGTGCTCTCGGTCAGGTGCTCCAGTTTTGGCGTGATCAAGGCATTTCGTGCAAGCAGCTCCTTGGTCATGTCCCCCTGGTCGCCGATGCCGTCGCTCATCTGACTGACGAGCCCGGAAACGCTCTCCACGCTTTTCGTCACATGCTCCATGACGTCCAAGAGTCCTGCCATCTGCCTGCGATAGCTATCAAATTCCCGAATGATGCCCTCACGCAGGTTTGCAATGATCGCACGACGGCTGATCTCATGTTCAAGGTACGATTTCTGATACAGCGCATACTTCGATGGGAATCGATCCATGTAGCTGTCATTGAATGTCCCGCCTGAGAGCTGATAGAAGAAAATTGCCGTCAATGTCTCATTGATGTGCAATCCCGCAATTTCCCCAAATGCTGAGAACCCCGCAAGGGGCATCCCATCGAAGAGATCCGCGCCCGCGAGTTCCGCTGCAAAGGTCAGGCGACGCAGGATGCAGTCGTTCAGCACCGCACCGATCGGCGTTGGTTTTCCCTTTGCGTATGCGGCATACTCATCCTTCAGCGTCTGGATGAAGTTCTCCCGACGCATGAGAAAGATCTCCTCACCCGCCGTAATATCACAGTAGAAATGGAATCGTTTTTCCGCCGCGTCAAACTTCTGCAGCGAGCGGATGAAATACTGCTTGCCGACATGCGAGGCAAAGGTATAGCCGGCAAGCGCATCGGAGAGTGCATTCACGTCGGAGACATGGAGATGCTCCATCAACACATCGGCAAAGGGCACGGGATGTCCCTCTGCATCGGCAACCGTATCCACCGTGCGAAGCGTCGCATCCGAGCCGATGATCGTCCACTTATCCCCCGTCGACTCTGCCGCCTGCGACTTGAAAATAGAGTAACGATAGTCGTCGGCGAGCCGGACAACGAGCACCACGGCGTGATTCTCAAGCACCTGCCTGCCATTGTAGATATAGGTGTGGGAGAAATCGAGTGCACCGCTTGCGCTCCCGCCAATGTAGGGGCAGGGCAGGAACTCACTGTCATAGAGTGCCTTCAGCACGAACGACTCGCACGCCGTCACACCGTCCACATAGACAAAGGCAAAGGTATTGTCAAAGCGCACGGGAAATGGAACACGCTGTGCGTCAACATCTTCGCGGATCTTCTTAACCCGCTCGTCAGGAGGCAGCTCCACCGTACCGCGCCGTATGTCCTCGTTGTGCAGGGGAATCGTCATCATGTGGGTCTGTGCGATCATTCGCTTGCTGTAGACCTGCAGCAGGACCTTTGCGCGCCCGTCCTTCGCGTCCATGTAGTAGGAACGCGTCCCCTGGGTATGCGTCAGCTCTCCGCACGAGGAGACGAGCAGGAGCTGGACGTCGGGAGGCGATGCCGCCTGTACTGTTCGCGCAATCTCCGCCATGGGAAGATCGGACGAGACGAAGCCGAGCACGATCGCAGGGCCGCCCGGCACATCATAGAGCTCTCGCAGGTGCTCTGCCGTCAGTTCACTGCGTGAAAGGTAAGCGGACTTCATATCCCCTGCACCGACACTGCCAAGAGCAGCAAACGGCACACGAGCATGCCCGCTCTCATTCTTCCGTACGGAGCTCACAGCAATTGGCTTTGCCGCAATGCGGTCAGCGAGCGATACCTCCGCCTCTTTCTTCTTTTCGAAAAGCCCAAACATTATATTCCTCCCTACGAAAAACTCCCTATTTTTCAATTATATCATGTGCCCTGCGCATGCGCAAGAAGCGGTAAAGAAGCATTGGGACGATGAGCATGGGTACACCCAAATAAAGTGCAGAGCGCAGCTCAGGGGTAAATACCATAAAGATAAGACAGAGCACCTGCGCCCAGATTCCAAACAACGTGACATACGGGAAGAGCGGCATCCGATAGCGCAGAAGCGATACCGTCCCTGCCTCCTCTAGTCTGCGCCGCCGCCGGTACTGGCTCCAGCAGATCGAGATCCACGCGACCGCCCCCGAGAACCCCGAGAGCGCGAGCAGATAGGTATAGAGCGCCGCATCTGGACGCAGTGCATAGAGCGCGATCACGCCCCAGCAAAAGGCGATCGAGGCATAGATGGCACGCGAGGGAACCCCCTTGTGGCTAAGCCCGCCGAGCGCACAAGGCGCCATCCCCATCGTCGCGAGTGCGTGCACTGTGCGTGCCGCGCCGTAGAGTCCTGAGTTGGAGCAGGAAAGCGCCGCCGTCAGAACAACAAACGAAAACAGTGCCCCCAGATGTGCGAGTCCGTGTTCGGCAAGTGCGGCAGCAAAGACACTCTTGGAGAGTGACGCGTGATCCCACGGCAGGATCGAGACGAGCAGCGTAATCGGGATGATGTAGAGTGCGATGATGCGCCACGTCACGTTGCGCACCGCCGTCGGTATGCTGCGTGCGGGATCCGCCGTCTCCCCCGCTGCAAGGCCGATAATCTCCGTCCCTTGGAAATTAACGAGGATAATGACCATCGTCAAAGCAACGCTTGCGTATCCGTGCGGGGCAAAGCCGCCGCTGCCGAGCAGAATGTCCGTACCGATATAGCCCTCGTCACCGATGAGCCCGAGGCAGATCAGGAGTGCAACGACACTGAATGCCACAAGGGCGATGATTTTGACAAGGGCGAGCCAGAACTCACTCTCACCGAATTTATCGACACGAAACAAATTGAGGAAGGTGACGAGCAACCCGAACAGCACCGCCCACCAGATTGTCCCGACCTCCGGCAGGAATGTATTCATGATGATGCCCGCAGCAATCATCTCCGAGGGTACGTAGGACACCCACGTTACCCAGTAGGACCAGCCCACACCGCACGCCCACGTCGCCGAGATATTCTCACGCGCGTAAACGACGAACGAGCCCGAGAGCGGCTGCTCTACCGCCAGCTCTGCAAGACAGAGCATCACGGCGAGCACGATGATGCCGCCCAGCAGATAGGAAATCACCGCCGCAGGCCCTGCCTGCTCGAGGACGTAGCCCGTCCCCAAAAAATATCCGCTCCCGATCACACCGCCGAGAGAGATGAGCTGAAGATGTCTGTGCTTCAGCCTCCGTTTCATCGTCGACTCGCCCATTGGCTCCGTAACACAACCTTTCTTCCCATCAAAAAACATCTTCATCATACTACAAGAGGACTTCAATTACTATCATTTATTTGACAAAGCCGTAAATTTTTTATATCATCTGATTAAAGGATAAAGGAGGAGCTATTATTATGAAATTCAGAGCCTTTCTGATTGCCCTTGCCCTCGTTGTCGGCGTTACGGGAACATCATCTGCCGCCCTCAGCGAACATCGGGAATCAACGCAGAACCTGTCCCTCGCCTACCCTGTCGTCACGCTCGACGACAGTGCCATCGCTGACCGCATCAACGCAGATATCCAAGCGTTTGCAGCAAATTTCCGCAGTCAGTATCAGGACGGTGCATTCTTCCGCGGAGAGCTTGGCTATCGCGTGCATCTCGATGACGAAAACTTCCTGTCCGTGACGTTCACGGAGCTGCGCTATGACCTGCACGCCAACCAGCCCGCGCGCCACGACTACGGCATCGTCTACTACAAGAAGACGGGACAGCGCCTGCCGCTCTCCTTCTTCGTGCACGTCACGCCGTCCGATCTCGACGGTGAGGCGGTAAACGGGCATCTCTACAATGAGTACGGACGCAACACACCGATTCAGCCCGAAAAATCTGTCCGTCAGATTCCGACGAACTACTTCCTCGGCGGACGCGGCTTCGTCTGCCCCATCTTTCAGCCGGGTGAGCTGACCGCGAGCACGGGGCCGACTTACGTACTGCTCGATGCGGGCATCGTCGAGTACTTCAACCGCAAGAACAAATGAGTACGGATCGTGACTACACGACCATCACAGGGGAGATACCGGAGGGCGGTGTCTCCCCTGTTTCGTATGAGATCCAGCGTTCCCGCTTCCTCGCCTACGTCATACACGCGGAGGACGAGGACGAGGTGCGCACATGGCTTGCCGCACTGAAAAAGGAACACTATGATGCGCGCCACGCGCCCTACGCCATGGTGCTCGACGCGGATGCCGCGCGGCAGCGCTCGAGTGACGACGGCGAGCCGGGCGGGACGGCGGGCAGCCCCATCCTCGAAGCAATCAAGGGACGCGGCATCACGGATGTCACCGTCGCCGTCGTCCGCTACTTCGGCGGGATCAAGCTCGGTGCTGGCGGACTCATCCGCGCATACGCCCATGCGGCGGGGTTGGGGCTCGACGCTGCCCCCAAGCTGCGCATGACGCTCCTGAGCGAGCTGTCCGTCACGATCGACTACGATCTTCTCGCCGCCATCGAGCGCTACATCCGCGCAGAAGAACTAATCGCAGGGGAAACAACATACGCAGAGCGCGTCACGTGCATCCTCCGTATCCCGCCCGACGACATCACACGCCGCACGGCGGCACTGACTGATCTCACGGCGGGGCGTGCCGTCTGCACCTGCGGCGTGACGGCGTATCAGGGAATTCCATGCGAATAGACACAGAGAAGGGGCTGCTGTACGAAGCGAAAAACTTAGTGCAGCAGCCCC
>ERZ773066.1367-NODE-1367-length-12550-cov-4.121809_pt1 | contig 12550 bp, 10 predicted proteins | sample MGYA00580573_ERZ773066 | MGnify/ENA primary metagenome ERZ773066 (study PRJEB29015, sample SAMEA2738128) | human oral metagenome | biome: human oral; feature: human-associated habitat; material: saliva | place: China | collected 2203 ... | reverse complement strand
GCGACCTATGGTTCTCCGAAGAGAGAGGGGAGTGGTTAGCCATGGAAATGGAGGAGGTCATTTTGGGGTTAATTGGGGGTGACGATAATGTTGATAATGAAGCGTAAAATAAGTTGGGCTATTTTATACGATGATTAGCCTCATTTTACACGATGAAATGACGCAAAACATTGCGTGATTTGTGGCACTTTACAACGCGGGGAATAAAGGAACATAAAACAAAGGGAAATGGGGTTATGATTCTTCTGTGGCAAAGCGGTTTGTATCGGCCATGAAACACCTGACTGATTTGAAAAACATGACCCTGCAACCCCATTTATGTTACAGGCTATATCCCATTTCTTTCCCTACTAACGCTATCCCACTCATCAAACTTTATGACTTATAGAATATGCCCATTTTTCGCCTTTTTCCACTTGATTTCTTTCTTTTTATCCAAAAATATACGTACTTTTGCGAGCGTATGTACTACAAGTTTTACTTGATTATGTTGCTTTTTTGCCTGTCGTTACCATTGAGTGCGCAGACAAAAACAGATGGGAAGCGCCCTGAAAGCGTTGCTCCCGAGGACCGAACTGTCGATATGGATGACCCTACTTTCGTACCAATGGTGCGTGTAGGAAAGGTACTTCAGGGGCGAGATTCAATCCAATATGTAGAACTTAACAATGTATATGTCTACCCACAACCCGTATTTGAGAACGCACAACAACGCATGGCATACAACCGTTTGGTTTATAATGTCAAGAAAGTGCTGCCGATAGCCAAGGAGGTTAACCGCATAATTATCGAAACTTACGATTATATTCAGACGTTACCCAACAAGAAAGCCAAGGACGCTCACCTCAAATATGTGGAACAAAGCATTAAAGAAGAGTACACACCACGCATGAAGAAGCTCACTTATCAACAGGGAAAACTGCTCATTAAGTTAGTATATCGCGAGTGTGGAAGCTCTGCTTATGGTGCACTCCAAGCCGTGTTAGGCCCTGTTCGCGCGGGATTTTGGCAAGCGTTTGCATGGACTTTTGGCGCCTCTTTGACGAAGAAATATGACCCGAATGGCGTAGATCGCCTCACCGAGCGTGTGGTGTTGATGGTTGAAGCCGGCCAATTATAACCGAGAAAATGAAGAAATCAATGAAGATAATGCTTGGAGTTGTCGTGGCTGCAGTGGCTATCGGTGGACTCCACTATTACAAACAAGGAAGCAAGAGTGTTGAAAACACGGAGGAAGTAGAGGAGATTGAGAAAGTCACTCCCGTCGGTCCATCGTTTAATGCCGATAGCGCTTACAGCTTTGTAAAGGCACAATGCGACTTCGGTCCACGCGATATGAACAGCCGTGGGCATGAACGTTGCGCGCAATGGATAGTGAAGAAGTTCAAGGAATATGGCTGTAAGGTGACCACCCAGGATGCAACACTCACCGGATATGACGGCACCAAGCTCAAGAGTAGCAACATTATAGCCAGTATAAACCCTGAAGCCACCACCCGAATACTGCTTTGTGCGCATTGGGATAGCCGTCCTTGGGCCGATAACGACCCTGATAGTACGAATTGGCACAAGCCAATTCTTGCCGCGAATGATGCCGCAAGTGGCGTTGCAGTGATGCTCGAGTTGGCACGAATCATCCATAACAATAAAGGCGATAAAGCCTTAAACGCTCAACTTGGCATTGACTTTGTGTGCTTTGATGCCGAAGATTGGGGGACACCTCAATGGGCAAATACCCCCGATAATGCCGATAGTTGGGCACTCGGAGCACAGTATTGGAGTAAGAATTTGCCGCGAGGTTACGAGGCACGTTATGGCATTTTACTCGATATGGTGGGTGGAGTTGGCGCGCGATTCTATAGAGAAGGCATGTCAATGCAATATGCTTCGGCGATAGTAAACAAGGTTTGGCACGCTGCAAAAGCAGTTGGTTTTGGAAGTTATTTCCCTCAACAAGATGGAGGAATGATTACAGATGACCATGTGCCTATTAACCAATTTGCCAAGATTCCGACTATAGACATTATCCCATATTACCCAGATTGTCAGCAAAGTAGCTTTGGACCAACGTGGCATACGCTTGCCGATAATATGGAAAACATTGATAAGAACACGCTGAAAGCCGTGGGGCAGACAATGGTTCAAGTGATATATTCAGAGAAATAGTTGCACATGACAACATGAAATACGTCAACAGGGATACACAAAGCGTGCATCCCTGTTTGTCTTTTCTATGGATTTCAATGCTACTATCCTACTATGTATATAATGATTGCATAGCGTTGATAACGACAATCCACACATTTGAAGTTAGCTTTGCATTGATTTAAGCTCCTTAAAACGTTACTTCGGCCTGGTCTTTTACGGCTTGCATTACCCTAAGCCAATTGCCTCCCCAAATCTTTTCGATATCTTCTTCGCTGAATTTACGGCGTAACAATTGGATAGTAAAGTTGATCATTTCGGATGCATCGGCCATACCTACGATACCACCATCACCATCAAAGTCGGTGCCTACACCCACATGGTCGATTCCCATGACGTCGATTGCATGCTCAAGATGGGCCACTGCATCGAGTATTGTGGCTTCAGTTTCTTTCCGAAGGAAGCCATGATACATCGTGGTTTGCGCCACTCCGCCTCTTGCAGCGAGTGCTCTCAGCTGGTCATCGGTTAGATTTCGTGGCACATCGCAAAGCGCTTTACAGTTGCTATGACTACAAACGATAGGCGTTTTACTTATCTCTAATGCGTCATAAAAACTCTTTTCTGCCCCATGACTAAGGTCAACCATAACCCCAAGTCTATTCATTTCATGAATAACCTGCTCGCCAAAAACACTTACTCCGTTATGCGTTCCCGTGCCACGAGCACTATCACAGATGTCGTTATCGCCGTTATGGCAAAGCGTGATGTAAGTAATTCCACGACGAGCAAAGTGCTCTACGTTCGCAATATCATTTTCAATAGCCAGTCCATTCTCTATACCGAGCATGATACTCTTGCGACCTTGCGCCTTGTTTAGATAGAGATCGTGAGGTGTTTTCGCGATAGAAACATACGCGTTTTCACGCTTAACAATGGCCGATATCTGGTCAAATATGCTGTCAGCATATTGCTTCGGCGTCATGTTTTCAGGGATTTCACCCGGCTTTGGGTGCTGAGGAATGTAGGCAACCATCGTCACTGCATCTTGTCTTCCGTCTGACATCTTGTGGAGATCATATAGGATTCGTGGATCTCTTTGCTCGAAATGAATGCCTTGAGGGAAGAACATTGGCGTGTCACAATGGCTATCAAACGTGAGGATTCGACGGTGAATGTCTTTTGCTTTGCTGAATTCTGCACTGCGATGGATGAGCCATTGGAAGAGTTTTAGTCCCTCTTCTTCAAGCCATTCAGGATGCCATTGCACCCCAATGATAGCCTTTTGCTCACTACTTTCAATCGCTTCGACGATTCCATCGGGTGCGGTTGCCGTGACACGGAACTTATCTCCACATTCAGCTACAGCCTGATGATGGAATGAGTTGACATAAGTCTTCTCGCCATAAAGGTCAAACAACACACTGTTCTCACGTATGTTTATGCTGTGAGTAGGCTCTTCTCGCACTGCATCTTGAACGTGTTTGAGTGGTGTTTTGATATCTTGTGTCAGCCGACCTCCTAAAGCTAAGGCGATGGTTTGCATGCCACGACATGTTCCAAGAATAGGAATCTGTCGGTTATATGCTAATCTTGTGAGCAACAATTCAGGCAAATCACGCTCTGGATTAACGTGACCTAACTCTTTAAGAGGCTCCTCATTACTCCATAATGGGCTATAGTCTGCGCCACCAGTAAACACAAGTCCGTCGATGCGATCAAGCATATTGATGATTACTTGATGGTCGGCCACTGGCGGAATGATAACAGGTGTGCCGCCCGCTTTAACGATTTGACGATAGTAAACGCTTCGTATCATGGCATCACCATCAGCATAATTGGCTGTGATTCCAATCATTGGGCGCTGTTGAGCCTCGGGAAATGAGGAATAAATCTCGTCAAGATATGTTCCAAGTTGATATTTCTTTATCATTTTTTCAGTTCAAAAATTGAGTTCAAAACATTTATATTCTTTCCTGTTTTCAGGGTGTTCACGCTATCATAGAATACACATCCGTACTTCAACACGTTGGAAACATCCCTCAAAATCATTTGAAAACAAAAATAATTAATATTATTTGAATCGACAAAAAAAGCGCGGAAATCTTTCAATCTCCGCGCTTTCAGTATGAGGAATAAATGATTTTACTTTTCTATACCTACCAATTCAACGGTGAAAATGAGTGTAGAGTAAGGCTTAATCTGGCCTGCTTGTCTTCCGCCATAAGCCAAATTCTCTGGTATACAGACTTCCCATTTGCTGCCAACTGGCATCATTGTGAGCGCTTCTGTCCATCCTTTGATGACTTCATTGCATCGGAACGTGTTGGTTTGAGGGTCGCGTTTGTAGCTACTATCAAAGACAGTACCATCTATTAAGCGTCCTTCGTACTTCACTTTTACCTTATCTGACTCCTTAGGCATAGGGCCTTTACCTTCTACAAGCACTTTATACTGCAGCCCAGAAGGCGTAGTATGCATGCCCTCTTTCTTGGCATTAGCCTTCAACCAGTCTGCATTTTCCTGTTTGTATGCTGCATTTCGCGTCTCAACAACATCCTCCATACGCTGACGATAGCGCTTAGTTGCCTCGTTTTGCGTAAAGAAAGTCGTGTCGTTTTGCAGTGCAGCAGTGAATCCATTGATAAACATTGCATGCTCAATAGAATCTTTTGATCCAGCGAAAGCCTGCTTCATATTCGGCAAAATACGGCTGTTGACCATCTCAGCAATCTGCATTCCCGCAGCATAAGCCTTGAAAGCAGGGTCTGAAACGCGTGTCTGCGCTTCACGAAATCCTTTCAGGAAGTCAGCCATATTCGTTGTATCAACCTGGAAACTCTGTTGAAGATAAGCCACAAGTCCTTCAGTTGCCGACATGCCGGCAAGGTAACTAAGCGTATCATTCGGTGAAACGAGCTTCACTGTTGACGCTGGCGTTGTGGCAACAGGCTTCTTTTTCTTATCCTTTGCCTGTGTAGTAAGCGTAACGCCCGCCATGAAGACGAGCGCTAAGAGTATTAGTTTTTTCATTGTTTACAATCTTATTTTCCGCCAACCTTTACGAGTTCAATCTTAAAGATGAGTGCAGAGAATGGCTTAATCTGGCCTTGTTCGCGGTCGCCGTAAGCCAGTTGTTGAGGAATATAGACTTCCCATACAGAGCCAGCAGGCATATGTACGAGCGCATCGGTCCATCCTTTAATCACCTGATTGGCTTTAAGTGTGATAGGTTCTCCACGCTTATAGCTGCTATCGAATACCTTTCCATTGATTGTTTTGCCTTCATAGTTGACAACAACTGTTGAAGTATCCTGAGGCATTGCACCCTTTCCTTCTTTAATTACCCTATATTGTACGCCAGAAGGAAGCGTCTTTACGCCTGCCTTTTTCTTGTTTTCAGCGAGCCATTTCTCACCAGCTGCCTTGTTAGGACCATATTGTTTCTCCATGTTCTTGCCCTTAATAGCCATCATTTTGGCTTGAGCAATCTGCTGAGCTTGCTCAGCTGTCATCTTCACGCTACCTGTTTTACCCGTTGTTCCGGCAATAAAACCAGCCATAAAGTTCTTTAATGAGATGCTCTTTGTAGAGTCTTCACCAAACACTTCGCTATTAATGCCCTTGATCATCTGGTTAGATATCTGCTGACCTATTTGTATTCCAGCGTAATAAGCGGCCTTCTTCTTGTCGTCACCAGCGTTAGCTCCATCGTTAAGTCCTTTGATAAACTCGTCCATATAGGTAGTATCGATCTGCATACGACCTACGAGGAAGTCCTTCAAACCTTGTGTTTGAGCCATACCCATGGCGTAACTCATCGTGTCAACATCGTTTTTCAGATCGGCCTTTGGAGTCGAATTGCCACACGCAGTGAATGTTGCGGCAGCGATAGCCATAGCGGCTACGATTGCGATTTTCTTCATTTCTAATCTTATTATAATGTATATTATTTCACTGATACAAGCTCTACATCAAATACCAACGTAGAGAATGGAGGGATAGATGCACCTGCTCCGCGCTCGCCATAACCGAGTTCATAAGGTATAAAGAAGCGATACTTGCCGCCTTCTTTCATGAGTTGCAAGCCTTCTGTCCATCCGGCAATCACTTGATTGAGTGGGAACGTGGCGGTTTGTCCGCGATCATACGACGAATCGAACTTCGTTCCATCTATCAAAGTGCCTTCATAATGACACTCAACTGTGTCGGTTGCCTTTGGACTTTGACCGTTTCCTTCACGCAAAACCTGGTATTGCAGCCCCGAAGCTGTCGTAATAACACCTTTCTTTTTGCCGTTTTCGGCGAGGAACTTCTCGCCATCTTGCTTTGCAGCCTTACCCTTTTCGGCTGCCTCAGCCTTTTGTTTCTCCTCTTGTTTTGCAAAGAACTCCTGCACAATCTGTTGTGCTTCAGCGTCGCCGAGCTTCAAATCGCCCGCAATAACGTCTTTAATTGCCTGTGCAAAATCGTCAATATTAAGGTCTGCGGCACCCATCTGAGACAATTGTCTGCCGATGCCTATGCCGAGAGCATAGCTTATTTTATCCATAAAATCTTAAATCAATTGGTTTAAATGATACTATTTTTCGAAATCAAATGCAAAGATAGCAGAATAAAACTGAATAGAAAAGAAACGATGCTTTAATTTTATTAAAATGTAAAGGGCTTCACATAATTTTTATATATATTTGTAACACGTTTACATTGTTAGGCAATACGTGCCATGACAAAGCGGTAAACACATAAAGAAAAGATACAAAAACAACAAAGAAAGATGACCAATAAAATCTCAAAAATAGTGTTTCTTACGGGTGCTGGCATGTCGGTTGAGAGTGGATTCAAGACTTTTCGCGGCAGCGATGGCCTTTGGGAGAACTATCCTGTGGATGAGATTGCCACACATCATGGCTGGGAAGACAACCCCACTAAGGTGACTAACTTCTATAATATGCTACGAAAGAAGTTGTGGAATGCCTCACCTAACGAGGGACATCGCCTCATTCAGTCGCTGGAACAGCAGTATGAGGTGACTGTTGTGACGCAGAATGTCGACAATCTCCATGAGCGTGCCGGCTCAACTCACGTCATTCATCTGCATGGAGAGTTATCAAAGGTGTGCTCAAGTCGCGACCCTTACAACCCTGAATACATTGAAACATTAACGCCAGAGCATAGTGATGTTGAGCCAGGTACACTTGCTAAAGATGGTAGTTTGCTTCGACCTTTCATCGTTTTCTTTGAAGAAAGCGTTCCAATGATAGCCCCGGCAGCGCATGAAGTGACGTCGGCTGACCTGCTCGTTGTTATCGGAACAAGTCTCAATGTCTATCCCGCTGCAGGGTTGTTACAATACTGTCGACCTGGTGTTCCGATTTATCTCATAGACCCGAATCCCGTGAACACCAACGCCTTTCAACATGTAAAGCAGTTGCAAATGGGGGCAAGCGAGGGGATGAAACGGCTGACAGAGTTGCTCAACTCAGCTTCATCGAAAGAGACAAAAGATTGAGATTCAACCCCTGTTAAGGACTAAGTAGAGGATAGTCAGCTGTTTGTAATGGTTCGCTTTGCAGGCGTTTGACGACTGAGTGCTTATAAACAAAGCCTCATTTCCAGCTCCTTGCCATCCTCGTTTCACTGACTCAACGAACAATAATCTTTGGTTCTCCAAAGAAAAAGCAGATTAGTTAGCCTTTGAAATAGAAGAGGTTATTTAAGGGAGATTAGGGAATATTGGCGTTGTTGATAATTCATGGTAAAATGGTTTGGGGCATTTTATCGTATAAAATACGGCAAAACACTGCATGAAATGTGCCACTTTACCGCATGAAACGACTGAGATTGCCGCGTGATATGAGGCAGATTGGAAAAGGGTTTGTAACTCGTTAATAATAAAGAGGTTATTCATGAGAGTATAAAAGCCATAGGAGGATGTTGACTTTCAATATCAATGCCCATTTGGAATAGCTGTTTTGAGTTTATGTTTTCTTTCCTTTGAAATCAAGGAATAATAGGTTTTAGTTGATGCGCAAAATCATTCATATCGACATGGACGCTTTCTTTGCGAGCGTAGAGCAAAGAGATCATCCCGAACTTCGCGGCAAACCAATCGCCGTGGGCTATGATGGTGCGCGCGGAGTTGTGTCTACTGCCAGCTACGAAGCACGCAAGTTTGGCGTTCATTCGGCCATGTCGGTGCAGATGGCCAAGCGATTATGCAAGGACCTTATTATCGTAGAAGGAAGTTATCAGCATTATAAAGAGGTGTCGGCACAAATACATCGCATCTTTCATGACTACACAGAACTCATCGAACCCATATCCCTTGACGAGGCTTTCCTTGATGTTACCACAAACAAGAAAGGCATTCCACTCGCTGTAGACATAGCAAAGGAAATCAAACAACGCATAAAAGACGAACTGAATCTTACGGCTTCGGCTGGTATTTCGTATAATAAGCTCTTGGCAAAGATAGCTTCTGACTATCGAAAACCCGACGGAATATGCACCATTCACCCTGACAAAGCGTTGGACTTTGTGGCAAAGCTGCCCGTAGAAGACCTCTGGGGAGTGGGTCCAAAGACGGCTTTGCGCATGCATCGCATGGGAATCTTCAACGCTCTTCAACTGCGGGCATGCTCTTTGGAGCATCTAACGATGGTGTTTGGAAAGGCAGGTCCTTCGTTCTATAACTATGCACGAGGTATTGATGAGCGTCCCGTCATCACCCAACGCACGCGGAAGTCTGTTGGCTGTGAGCACACTTTTCTTGAAGATATCAGTCTACCTTCGGCCCTGTTGATAGAACTTTATCACCTTGTTGTTGAACTTTCAGCGCGCATAAAGAAAGGAAACTTTGAAGGAAAGACCTTGACTTTGAAAATCAAATATGCCGATTTCAAACAGATAACGCGTAGCATCACGAGCCATAAGCTATTGAAAACAAAGGACGAAATATTGCCTTTGGCCAAACGTTTGCTACAATTGATTAGCTATGATAATGCACATGCCATTCGATTAATGGGTCTTTCGGTGTCTAATCCGGGAATAGATGACAATGAAAATAAGGCTGAATGGATACAGTTGGAATTGGAATTTAAAGGCTATCTCAATCCCTCTAAGAAGAGAAATGCTGACAAACGAGTTCCATAAGGTATGGTTTCAGGAGATGTGTGGCATTTAAGCATGCCGCCATTCTGCATTTTTCATGACGCGGGATGAATGAAACCTCATGACATTATGCCTTGCCCTCCCCTATGTTTATGCGCAAATGAGCGGCATCAAAGGTGATGTTTCCTTGCTCAATAAAGTTTCCCAACGAGCCATTGTCAGCCAAGTCGCGAGGCGTTCCGACATGAAGTTTGCCATCATCTAACAGCCATAGGCGGTCGGCAACCTGCAAAGCCTGTTCTATATCGTGGGTAGAGAGCAGAATAGTTTTGTTGAGTTTGTGGGCCAGTTGATGCAAGAGCTGCATTGTTGCCACCTTACTGGGATAATCGAGAAAGGCAGTTGGCTCATCAAGGAAAATCACAGGGGTTTGTTGAGCAAGTGCTTTTGCAATCATAGTCTTTTGCCTTTCGCCATCACTTAGCGTGTGGATGAGTCGCGATTGCAGTGGTTTGACGCCCGTCATCGCCATCGCTTCATCGACAATCTGTTGGTCGTTGGCCTTCAAACGGCCAAAGAAGCCCGTGTAAGGATAGCGTCCCATGCCAACAAGTTCGGCCACAGTGATGTTTGCAGTGTCTAACTTTGTTGTCAACACCACGCCTATTTGCTGCGCACATTCATAAGGTTTGAGTTGTGAAATGTCCTTTCCATTAAGTTCAACACAGCCTTTCAAGGGTGGAATAAAGCCCGAAAGGGTGCGCAACAACGTTGATTTGCCAATACCATTCGGACCCAACAAACACGTAAATTCGCCTGCATGTAACCCCGCCTGCAAGTCAGTTGCCACAACCTTATGCTTATACCCAATAGTTAAATGATTCAAAACGATTGATTCCATGCTGCAAAGATAATGAGAATTCATGATAGTTTTCTTAATTTTGCACGCGAAATGAGGATGCAAACTACAGCAATTCAGGAATTACAACGCCAGAAGATGCTTCTTCAAATGGAGTATTACACCGAGAAAGAAGCCTTTCGCAAGCAGACCGAAGCAATGGGACTCTTGCGAAAAGTGAAGCGTGGCGATGCCTGGTTTCCATTGTCTGTGGGGCGAAGTTACTACAATTCGATGAATCAAATGGCCTTAGAGGTCAGGCGAACTGCCGACCAAGACATCGAACATAACTTTGAATTTGGCCGTCCGGCGATATTCTTCACGCTACAAAAGGTGAATGGTGAGGCCAAAGAACGATTGCACTATTTCAACTTTTCGTGTGTGGTGTCGTATGTAGATGGCGATAACATGGTTGTGATTCTCCCCGATGCAGGACGTGTTATCGACCTTCAGCACGCGCAAGGACAGGTGGGTGTACAGCTGTTTTTTGATGAAACAAGCTATAAATGCATGTTCGATGCGCTCGATCGCGTAATCAACGCCAAGGGGAATCGATTGGCCTACCTGCGCGATTTGTTTTATTCGGGCCAGCAAGCCCAGCGATTCAGCTTCGACAGTCAACGCTTTCCGTGGCTCAATTCCACACAAGAACGTGCCGTAAACGAAGTGTTGTGGGCCAAAGATGTGGCTGTGGTGCATGGACCACCGGGCACAGGAAAGACCACAACCTTGGTCGAAGCAATCAACGAAACCTTGATGAAAGAGAGCCAAGTACTTGTGTGTGCACAAAGCAATATGGCTTTAGACTGGATATCAGAGCAGTTGGTTGACCGCGGGATTAATGTCCTTCGCATTGGCAATCCGACGCGAGTGAACGACAAGATGTTAGGCTTTACGTATGAAAGACGCTTCGAAAGTCATCCTGACTACCCTCAACTTTGGGCCATTCGAAAGGCTATCCGTGAGCTGAGAAACCATCGCAAACGAGGCGATGAGCGTTTCCATCAGAAGTTTGAGCATTTGAAAGCGCGCGCCACCGAACTCGAAATACGCATTAACAGCGCCTTGTTTGACGAGGCACGTGTCGTGGCTTCAACGCTTGTTGGGTCTGCAAACAGAGTATTAGAAGGCATGAAATTCGGCACACTCTTTATTGATGAAGCCGCCCAAGCCTTAGAAGCGGCGTGCTGGATTCCCATGCGTCGTGTCACAAGAGTAGTCCTTGCAGGCGACCATTGCCAGCTTCCGCCGATGGTAAAGAGCATAGCTGCGCTCAAAGCGGGATTGGGAAAGTCTCTCATGGAGCGTATCGTTGAGCACAAACCCGACGTTGTTACCCTACTTAAAATACAATATCGCATGAACGAAAAGATAATGAAGTTCTCAAGCGATTGGTTCTATCATGGTGAAGTTGAGAGTGCTCCGCAGACACGAAATCGTGGAATTTTAGACCTCGATGAACCGATAGAATGGCGTGATTCAAAGGTAGATGACGAAGAAGGTGATAGCGGAGAGTCGTTTGTGGGTGAGTCGTTTGGTCGTATCAACAAAGCCGAAGCCCAGTTAACGCTCGACACTTTAGAAGATTATTTCAAGAAGATTGGCAAGCAACGCATACTTGATGAGCATATCGATGTAGGCGTTATTTCGCCTTATCGCGCCCAAGTGCAATATCTAAGACGGCTGATTCGCAAGCGCGAAAGCTTCAAACCATATCGTCATTCCATTAGCGTGAACACCATAGATGGCTTTCAAGGGCAAGAGCGTGACATCATTTTGATATCTCTTGTGCGTAGCAATGATCAAGGACAAATAGGTTTTCTCAACGACCTTCGACGCATGAATGTTGCCATAACGCGTGCCCGCATGAAGTTGATTATCTTAGGTGACAAGGCAACGCTTTGCCGACATCCATTTTATCGCAAGCTGAATGAAGCAATAGAAAGCACGAATGAGCACGCATAAACTCGCTGTTTGTGGCCTCAACGCTATTGAAGAAGAAGACAAGATGGTTTTTATTATAATAATATATAAAGGTAAAAAGATTATGATTGCCGCATAACCATGATTTGAAAGAACAAAATGCAATAAGCATGAAATAGAGAAAAAAGTGCTTCTGACAACGACATAAACACCAAATGGAGAAAAAAGTGCTTCTGACAATGACATAAGTATGAAAAAGGGAATTTTCATGCTACATACGACGTATCAAGCACTAAAAAGTGAAATTTGGAGTTAGATACGACGTATCAAGCACAAAAAAAGGAATTTTGGAGTTAGATACAACGTATCAAGCACTAAAAAAGGAATTTGGAGTTAGATACAACGTATGAAGCACAAAAAAGAGAAATTTGGGGTTAGATACAACGTATCAAGCACAAAAAAGAGGAATTT
>ERZ773066.1366-NODE-1366-length-12555-cov-2.885760_pt1 | contig 12555 bp, 14 predicted proteins | sample MGYA00580573_ERZ773066 | MGnify/ENA primary metagenome ERZ773066 (study PRJEB29015, sample SAMEA2738128) | human oral metagenome | biome: human oral; feature: human-associated habitat; material: saliva | place: China | collected 2203 ... | reverse complement strand
AATATAATACCTATTGATAGCCAGAACACTGTATAGTAGAAACTTAGATTATCTAATAGATTTAACATGTTAATCTTAAATGGTCTACTGATGATAAAGCCTATTAATAAAGAAGCTATTGGATATAATAAGATTACTAGCTGACTAACAGTAAAACCATTAGGTACAGCTATACCAGCAATAGAGTATAACTTATGTTCACGCTTGATACACTTTGTATAATTAATTAACCTCATGATTACTTCCTTTCTTTTTTAAAACACTAATTAGTTATGGACATCAGATGGGAAAATGTCATTCGAGAGTAAAAACGTTCTCTCATGAATTTTCTCCATCGCAAGTCTTGCTAACGCAATCTTGCACTTGGTTTTCTATAATAAATTGATTGTTGAAATAGATACCTAGAGTTGCTACAGGGATATAGTAGCTACTTCTCTAAGTTAAAAACTACTCTTCTCTTCAATAAATAAATAACATAACTCAGACTATAATCTCTACGTTAAAGACTATACTTATAACAAGACCTTTCTTATCTCTAGATTATAATACTCCCATCTTATGATATAACTCTATCTTATAACATATAACTTATAAGACTATCCTACACACGTTCATGTTTCAGGACCTATCGGTAAAACATTCAATCAACTAAATGTCAGTTCATTAAAAACCTAGCAGGTCTAGCCTACTACGTATGTAGACACAGTAGTGATATATACCCATTTCACAAATTTAATGTCTACGATTTCGGTAAATAAATCCATCTTTATACATATAATGTTTCTTCAAGTATAACTTTTCTGCTTCTTTAAATGGGATATTCTTTTCGGTTGCAAAATTTTGAATTTTTTGTTTAATTTTCTCATGTCTTTCTAAGAATGAATCACATCTCTTTTGCACCTTTTCTGGAGAATAATGTTTATTTTCATAGTAAGAAATAAAGTTAAGATAATCTCTCTTTGTCTTAGCCATACACTTTAACCAAATCTCTTGATAGCGTTGTTCACCAATCTTTTCATCTATATACTCTTCATCATAGATGTTAAATACTGTGTAACCTAACTCGGTTAGCTCTTTCATGATATAGATGTGTAACAAACTTTCCCAAATAAATATCTTCTTTCTAAATCTATCTGAGTGACAGTAACCAATCAATACCTCTTTATACAATTCATAGAACAATTCAAAATCTTCATACTTTGGTTCTAAATCACCCGTTAAAGACATAATAATTTCTGAAATTACTTCATAACTATCATAGTACCCATTATACCATACCATACCTAAAGAATCAAAGTAGTCAGACATTGTAGAGTACTGATTTCTAAGTTCCTCACTATTGAGATATGTGATAATATACTTATAAACTTTTACCTTAAACGTTGTTCCATAATCTCTCATAAATACTGGCAACACCGTTTTCTTAAACTTCTTTCTGAATCTATGATTTGATAATAAGGCATCTGTTGTTTCATCGTCACAATTATATTTTCTAGCAACCTTACCACCAAGAACCTTATAAATGTCTTTGTGGAAACTTTCTGGTTCATCATTCGTTAAGGCGTAAGAAACTCTGATAATACTAGCATTAGTATCATAAGAGTATAATTTCTTTGTTCCACCACTTAATATACGTAATTCCTTCTGTCTTAAAGTTGCATCACTTGATGTATTACAAGCATTGTTGGAAAAACGATATTTTCCTTCTGCAATCCAACCATTACAGCCCAAATTAGGATGTTGTTCTGAATACTCCTTAACAAACTCAAGGGCCTCTGAACAAGCCTTACTTTTAACTATTTCCTCACAATACTTAGCATTTGCACTTTCTCGAGTTCTAACAGCATTTTTCCTAAGAAGCAACTTAGCCTGTTGACAATATTCCCATGTAAAGTCAGGATATTCTATTGAAGGTGCTTTGCCTTCTCTAACCTGTTTACTATTGTTAAATTTATCAATAACCTCATGATTATACGCAATAATATCCTCTTCACTACCAATTACATCATATAGGTTGTATCTATGAATTGACCTTTTACTCTTAATAGCTGCCTTTCGATTAACTAAATTACGTTTTACAAAGTTATTTATCTCTCGAATAACAGTTGTCTTACTAGAAAGATTGCATGCCTTAGCTATATCAATAACCTGAAGGACAATATCATTTGTTCGCCCTGCACCTAATAGACAACAACAAATTGCTATATTCGCATCTACTCTACCAGAGATAAATGCACCTACTCCACTAAACTTACCTTTTTTGCTCATCTCTAACCTCTCATTGTGTCTAGGACACTTCTATGTTGAAACAAATGTTATATAACTCTGTTATATAAATTTCTATTCAACAACAATCTTGCTCTTGTTAATCGCAATCTTGTGGTAATTATTATTTTATTAGTTAATTCATAACATAGTCCTAGATTTGTAACAGACCTATCTTTTGTACTTCTCTTTAAGATAGAATCTCTTAGCCCTATGACACAATTATCGTGTATTACACCACTTATAAATCTTATATACACGTTCGTATTTCATGACCTAACGGTAAAATACTCCCTTAACTTAAATGTCAGTTCATTAAAACCTTGTAGCCCAACCTACTACGTATGTAGACACAGTACTGGTACAACTAAAAAGTAGGAAATTTTATCCCTACTTTTGTTTCACACTATACTAGATTACTTAACTTTCTTATTAAATAATAATCTGTTGCGAGTGGATTCCACTGATTCATCTTCGGAAAGACCAAATTCTCTACAATAGTTGTACACTTCTCGTACTAAATTAAACCCAACTCGCTCAATTACAGTAGTGCCATACATTTCCTCTTCTTCGTCTAACGCCCACTGTGGATACTCAAATTTATAATCATCCTCATCTTCGTCATCATCCATGCACAATAAAGCCATAAGCATTGTCATGTCATCTACCTTTGGTAATTTGCTACTCTTAGGTAACTTCTTCTTATTCTTAGCCATAAATTCCTTCCTCTCTCATAATATAAATAGAATAACTCATCAAAAACTCTCATAACACTATTCTAACTATCTATGTCCATCCCATTTGATATTAAACAGCACTCTATCACGAGTTGCATTGACAGCCTCTTGTTCAGAAAGCTTATATTCTAGATAAATGTTGTATAAATCCTGTGTCACTTGAAATCCCACTCTATTAATTACATTTGTACCATACTTTTCAAGTTCTTCATCTGATGCCCATTGTGGATATTTTCTCTTATGTTCCAAATGAGCACGAGGTGCTAACTTCATCATTAAACGAAGTTCCCAGTCTGGTTCTGGTAGTCTTATCTCTGACATATATTGTCTCCCAATTACTTTCCACATATAATTATAACACGAACTTATTATTCTGTCAATGTGTACTAGTACTTCTTCTCTCATAATATAAATAGCACAACTTTAACAACTTATGTTGTGATAAATATTGTTTCATTACGTTACACAAATTTCTCCCAAACAATCTTGTTCACGCTAATGCTTATCACAATCTTGTGGTAGTTATCTTATTTAAGTGATTATACCTGTGATAGATTTTATTACCAAAAAATGATAGTTATTACCATTACCCAAAGACAATTCATTAAACACCTAGTAGGTTGGACTACTACGTATGTAGACACAGTAGTGGTAGCAAAGAAAAAGTAGGGTATAAACACCCTACTCATTCAACTACTGACCAATAACTACATAGTAATCTGGCATCCAACTACTAATACTTTGTGTGGTTACTCCAACACTCTCATTCATTGCCTGGACTGTGCCACCATTACCTGTGGCAATAGATACGTGTGAGTCATTATTATAGAAATATAATGCTCCTGCAGGTGCGTTCCATACATCATAACGATGTGTTCCTAAGTTTCTTTGGTCATAGGTTGTTCTAGCACTAATACCATAACAGTATTGTACTAGTCCAGAACAGTCAAATCCACCATTTGCAGGGTTATTACTTCCCCAAATATATGAATATCCTATATAAGCCATTGCTCTATCAACTGCCTCATTTCCTGTAGCAGCATAACTAATATTTTGAACTGGTGCAGAATATGGACTTCTCTGTAATAAAGATTGTTGTTGTCTTTCTTGTGCAATTCTTTCTTCTTCCAGTCTTGCTTCTTCTGCTATACGTTCTTGTTCCAACTTCTCCACTACTTCTGGATGTGTCTTAACAGTCACCTTTAAGATTCTCTCAGTTACTTGTCCCTTTAAGTCAGTTACCTTATAGTTTACTGTGTATTCTCCATCCACAGAAGTATCTACATTAGATTTAATCTCTAAGACAGGTAAGATATTTGAATCAGTGTTAATATAAGAGATATAACTATTAGGATTAAATGGGTCACCATTATTTACCACAACACTATCTCTCTTTAACTTAATAACTGGGGCACTTTCAACAAATCTAACCATGACTTTCTTTGTTGCTGTTGGAACTAAGTTCTTTTCCTCTGTGCCACCTTTATAGATTTCAACAAGCATTTCCTCCTGTAATTCACTTTCGGAAGTTATAGTGTACTTAACTGTTACATTTTTAGCTTCTTCCTCAGTCATGTCTTTAGTAAAGTACTTCTTTAATTGTTCTGAAATATCTTCTTGCCTGTTTAGTCTAATCGTCTCTTCTATCTCTGTTACTGTATTCGATTGTTTAACTTCTTCTGCTAATACAGGTGTAGTTGCTAAACCACTCATAATCAGTATGGATAGACTAATATTTCTTACAATTCCTCGCAATAAAATTCCCTCGTTTCTAAAGTTAGTTTTCAGACTTACTTACGGTCCAACAACTAAAAGGGGAAGTGACTTCTTCCCCAATACTACATTTCATTATACTTACCAAGTGCTATCTTGGATTTCATGGAAGTTGTTTCAAATTCATCTGCATCCAATAAATTCTCTAATGTATTCTTGTTTGGTCGATAAATCCAAACACCAAATAGGTCAGAGTAATCTGTCATAGATGTTTCTAATGGTCTGAAATACCACTTTCTAGGTGATTTTCTTAATCTTGAAAGTAAGATAATCTCATAATGTCTACTTTCAATCTCTTCATCCCACCCAATTTCATCAATAACTTTATTGATTTGAGTGATAGTATCTTCATAAGTAGAACATTTTGGCAATTTCTTCTCTAAAATCAAGTTAAATGGGGCTTTTGCACCCTTATTCATACTATCTAACGATGCTTGTGTAGCCTTTTCACACACCATTAAACAAGAGAATAGCCCAATATTCTTAGGTACAAAAGATGTGTCATGACTTCTTCTATATAACCCAGCACACTTCTTACAAAAGTGTTGATGATTTTCTACATCTTCCTCACAGGTTAAATATGTTCTAACATGGATAATAGACATATTCACTGTTTTGTCTAAGAAGTCCTTGTAATCTTCTATATATTCATTTAATTCTGGAATAAAGTGGTTTCTAACCTTATATAAAAATGTAATCTCGTCAATAGGTAGTACATATTCAACACCTACCGAACCACAATCCTCTGTGTCGGTAATTGTCATACTATCTGTTGAACTGGTAGCCTTCTTATATAAATAACCACTATCTTTAATAGAAGTAATGTTAGCAGAGATAACATCGTTCATGAACTTTCTACTTTCTTCCTCAGTATAAAGGTCATCTTTTCTAGTAAGAGATTTATCAATATCATCTTGCTTACCAGTAAAGTTAGTTACCTGCTTAATTCTATTCATAGCCTCATCTGATTTATCATTGTGTTCTCCATAAGCATTAGCAAAATCTGCTACATTAGGGATATAGCAGTTAGAGAACATTTTAGAGCCTAGGAACTTATACACTTCAAAGTACTTATCCCTAGGCAATTTTTCTAATTTTTCGCAAATCTCATTATAGTCCATAGAAAAACCTCGTATTAATAGAAGAAACACACTAATCCTAATAGGATAAGCCCACTCACACAGATTGTAGCAACAATGGTAGGGATAAACACGATACCGTAACTTACTATAAAGAGCATGATGACATATAGGAATAGCCCTGTTAGAGATAGTCTAGTGCCACGTGGCAAATCTTCTAAATCCTCAAATAAGAAGTTCATCAACTTGCCTGATTTACCAACTAACACAGCAGATACCAGAGTTATGATAGAAAGAATAGCAAATACAGATGTTACTTCTGGAAATGTTCTAACCGTCTTATAGGATAAGATAGTCATTACTATAAAACTTAATACAGATAAAATTTTCTTTACCATAGTATTCACCTTAGAATTTGACCTTTCCACGACACTGATTCTTACTTGACCACTTTTTCTTATCTTTTACAACCTTATGACCGCAAGCACGTAGTTGTTGATTTAATTCAAAGTTTCTCATTTTTGGCATTTTAATCTGCATAGTTCTCTTACCTCTCTTCATGACTATATATTATCACAAAACACCGTAATTGTCAATACCTTGATGTACAAAAGAAAAACACCGTATAATGTGTCATACAGGTGCTTTCTTATTTTAAGATATAATTCACTACATTTTCCTTAAAGACATTATTTCAGGTCTTTATTCTTATTGCGTGGTGCTTTATCGGTAATAATATTCGAAATAAGATAAAACTTATTTGGGATAAGTTGATTAGCAAAGTAATTCATGTGATACTCGAAATCATTTTTATCAGATGATTTTTCTAGTGTATAATAACTTACTTTTCCACCATTAGTGAAGAACTGTAATTCTTGTTTCTGTGGCACGTATCTAATATATAGTTCTTTCTCAAACTTAACGTACTCGTTTAACTTAATCTTAACAGTTGCAGGACAATCGACCACGTGATTGGAGATTAGATAATCTTCACTATCAAGTTTTCTGTATATGTATTCAATATTACTTACATCTGAACCCCATGCCCAAAAGAAAGCAGAGGCAAAGATAAAGAAAACGAAAGCACTTGCCATCACACACTCAAGAATAACTCCGTGTAGGTTTAATGAGATGAAAATAACTGCAAAAAGGATAACAAATGAAACACTTACCCCAACGATAGGAATTATAAATTTATTTCCTATCCAAAGAAGAATATTTTTAATACCAACCCATGACAGTATTTCACCTTTACTCTTGAAAGGAGTTGTTTTAATTTTAGGTAATTCACGTAGAAATTCTTGTATATCTATTTGAACTTCTTTTGCTTCTAAATCTTCTTCAAACTCCTCGTCGGCTTTTATACATCTATCAAACGGTAGTGTATCTTCTAAGCCATTTTCTTCATCGTCTAAATATAAAGGACTACTTGTTTGTTGTGCTTGTGATTTACCCATCATCATAATGTATACCTCTATCTAAAGTTATTAATGTCTAAACTCTTGTCGAGTTCAGGAATATCTTTCTTTAATCGAATTTCGAGTTCTTTAATATCAGAGTTGATACTATCTAACTGTTCTGACACTTTCTTTTCGTTTTCTTCTTTTAATTGAAGTTGTTTTGTATATTCCCTAACATCTACTAACTTATTATACAAATCATTGATATATGTTAAAGACTTTTCTTGAATATCCTTTGTTTCTTCTATTAACTTCCGTAATTCTCTGACCTCTGACATCTTTTCAGCCACAAGTTTGTAATCATCTGAAATCATTAAAGACTCAACATCATTCTTTCTGATTACAAAAGTACATTGCGCTTGTACAAGTGTTTCAATTTCTAAATGAAAACCTTGATATGCTTCTTCGAACATATTTTGCAATTTTGCCATTAATCCAAAACAGACATTAGCCCCACCATATAAAATTAATTTTGAATTGATGTGAAATTGGATAATATTATCCTCATTGTACTTAATATAAGTTATATCCGAACTTTCATCTTCGGTTACAACATTGAATATCTTACCTTGCTTTGCTAAATCTTTTAATATATCAACTGTTAGTTGTTTCATATGCTTTATTTCTCACTTTTTGAGCTAATACCAATAATACTACAAAGCATAAGAATAACAAACAAGGTTTGAAATAAAGGAAATCCTAAGAAAGTAGAAATCCCAAACAAACCAAAGAACCATACAAAAGCATAAGTGATTCCTAAAATGAATAACACATTCAATGCAAGTACTAGTACAATAGCACAAATAGCAGATAGTACAATTAATAGGTTTTTCATATTTCTTATTCTCCTTTAAGTTTACTACTTTATCATAGCACAATTTATAAATTTTGTCAAGAAAAAGAGTTGTTAAATTTAACAACTCAATCATCTCGACCATGAAACATTATTCTTTTGTTAATTTATATACACAAGCACCAGATACTAAAGCAAGACCTACATAAGATAAGAAATAGGATTCAACACCAGTAGGAATGTTTTCTTTCTTACTAGATTTAACTTCTTTCTTTTCTTCCTTTTTACCTTCTTCTGGCTTAGTTTCTTCTTTCTTATCCTCTGGTTTAGGAGTTTCCTCGTTTGTAGGTTTTTCTTCCTCGTGTTTAGGTTCTTCTTTCTTTTTAAGAACTTCCTCTAATGAAACATCATGTCGAACAACATAAGACTCATTAGTGATGCTTGCAAGGCAGTCCTTCATTGTAGCAATAGCAGTATTAATGAAATCAGACACAGTTTTAACTCGGGTTTTTTGGTCTGCTAATGGTGTCTCTAATGCAGTCTTATCTGTCGCATTGTCATATTCCTGTTGCATCATTTCTAACTTAGCAACCATTTCTTTCTGAGCTTGTTCCATTGCCTTTAAGAATGACTTATCATTAATATAATTTTTAACATCTTCAAGTTCCAATGGTGTATTTACATCTACTGCGTTATAATGTGCATACATATTGGTCATAGTATTCTCTAAACTAGCCTTAAGTGTTTCATTGTTTGTTAAGTCTGGAAGTGCAGGTGATTGGCTCTCATTTAAAGCCTGTTCAATAAATTCTAAATTCTTGCACGCTGTAACACTCACATCAAAATACTCTTTAGCTTTATCGTACTTAGTCTGTGTCTCATCTAACATACTTTGTAGTTCTGTCTTATCTTCTACCAAGCTATACTTTTCTTTTGCTTTATCTAGTTCGTCTTTTGCTCGTGATAGTTCTTCTGCAATTACTTCTCGTTGTTCTTTTAGTGTTGCGATTGTTTGCTTATCTGCATCAGTTAGGTCTACATTTAACATGGCATGTCTAAATACATCCGACCCTTTTTCCCACGTCTGTTGAATATTATCAGTGTAATCCTCTGCAAATACTGTAGTTAGTTGAGCAACTTGACCAGTTAATACTAAACCTGCAACTGCCACTGTTGATAATACTTTTGTTAATTTAGTCATTTTCTCCCCTTAAATTTCCCATAACGCATTTCTTACCTTTTCAGGAAGATTGATAATTGTCTCTAATACTTCCTTTAATTGCGAAATGCTTTTTACTTCTTTAGATGCGATATAATCTTCACAATCCTCTAATCCATAGAAAGTTGAAATATATCTAGTTACTTCCCACTTTCCATCTTGTTCGCATTTATTGACTTGAATATAGCACTTATAACCTTTTCCGTTCTTGTACTCACCCTCAAGGTCTGGATTTAACCAAATGCCATAGTCATCAAATGTATCTCTAACCTCTTTTTCTGTCATATCTCTAATACCTCTTAGTCAGTTGTTCTATAGAAATAAGATAATTCTTCACCCTTTAGATTTTCGCAAGCATAAGCATCTGCCTTTTCCCATAGACTGTTATATAGTGTTGCTAATTCATCATTTTTTTCATAGTGTTGCCAGATTTTCCAGTTTAAAATCATGACAAGTTCTGTTAAATACTTGTAGTTTGACTTCCATTCCTTAAATGCTCGGTTATAGGTATCCTTTACAGCATCTAACCCAAATTTCTCTGCAATTGTGAAATCTTCAAAGAATGTTGTAAAACACTCATATCCTGTTTGGTTAAACATAAGCTCTTTAAATGTCATATAATATCTCCTTTTTAAATATTTTACTACAAACAACCTCTTGTTGTCAATGAAAAGAAAGGGAGAGGTTTTAACCCTCTCTCTTCTTCACAATATTCGTCAATGCTAGTCCAATGGAACTAATCAGAACCATAAACATACTAATTAAACCATTGGTATGAACACCTGTAGGAATATTATCTTTCTTTTGTTCTAACTTCTTATAGATATGTATAATATCGCCATTATCCTTTACCTCAGTTCTAACAAAAGTATAAGACTTGATTTCCCCATGTTCCTTTACAAGTTTGTTATCTCTCTTTAGTTCCTTGTTTGTACCTTCTTCTATCCAAGTTGTTTCATAAGGTCTGTAGATATGTGTTCTTGTACTACCTACTTCCCTTGTTTCAACAAATTGGTAGTTCTCAAATGTCTTACTATCTTTAAATTCGTCAGTCTTTATTGGTTTATCCAATTCTTCTAAACTTGTAGTTACCCACTTTGTAGTGAACTGTTTAAAGATATGTTTAACATTTCCTTTTTCGTCTGTCTTAGATTCAACAAACTTATAGTCTTTAATGTCATTACCCTTTTCAACTGTGCTAGAACCTTTTACACTGTCTTTTAATGAATTGCCATCTTCATCAACCCATTCAGTTATATACTGTCTAAACACATGGGTAACATTACCTCTTTCATCAGTATTTGTAGTTACATAAGCATAATCAGGAATCTCTCCATGTTCTTTTACGGAATCCCCTTTCACTAAAGGCTTTAATTCCTTGTTATCCCCATCTACCCACTTAGTAGTATATTGACGGAAGATATGTGTTACATTACCATTGTTATCAGTTTCACTATTTACATAAGAATAGTCTTGAATAGTTCCATGTTCCTTAGTGTCTTTGTCTGTAACCATATCTTTTAGTTCTGTTCCAGATTCATCAACCCATTTTGTAGTGTATTGTCTGAATACATGAGTAACGTTTCCATCATCATCTGTTCTACTCTCTACAAATGAATAATGTTCAATATCACCTGCGGGTTTAGTTGTTGTATCGGTAACAGGAGTTTTAAGTTCCTTGCCAGATATGTCAATCCATCTTGTATCAACCTGTTTCACAGCAACCCTATTATATGTAATAGTATTTGCAATCTCACCTACTTGTGGATAATTGACAACCGGTGGTTCTGTTGGTTCTTCAATGAGTGGTTTAGGTGTAGGTTGTACTGGTTCTTCTGGTAATGTTAGGTCTACCTTACCCAACTTAGGAATATTGATAACTGAATATCCACCCCAACGACTATCATTTGTTTCAAAAGATACATTTAAAGTATTTCCTGCAAACAATGTTAGTCCTTCACCATAAGGAGTTGTCTTTGTATCATCAATACCAAAGTCTGTCTTACCTTTATATGTTACACTTGTACCAGTATTACTTTCAATTGTTGGATATTTTGTACCAGTTTCATTTGCTGTACCAACATCGGAAGGTAAAGTAGGAATAATTCCCTTAGCACTTTCTGATGATACAGTAGATTTCTCTGTTTCGCCATCTAAGTCAATTGAAAGAATTGTATTCGCTAATTTAATTGGTTGACCAGTAGCATCATCGTAGAATTGAATTTCATAATGACCCCCTTGCTTATCTGCACTGTTGTCAGACTTAGGCATCCAATACATGTGTAATAAGCCATCTTTTACTACATTGATACTTCCCTCTGCATTAGCTACTGGAGTATCATTTGTTGCATAGTCAAGAACGAACTTAACATGTGCAGAAATAACCTTTCCACTATCTGTTTCTCCAATGTTTCTTAGGTTCATATTTAACAGTTCTCCTGCTGGAGTTCCTGCTTTAATTCTCCAAGATTTAATTGTCTTAATTGGATAGTTATCTAAGGTCATTCCACCAATATATCCATTTGTATTATCAATTAATGCAGGTGAAGCATTAACAACTTCTACAGTAGAATTAGCTGACATCTTAATAGATTTACTTGTTGTTTCATATCCACCGTTATCTAACACCTCTTTACTGGCGTTGACAGCAATATTATCGAAGTAATTAATAGAGTTCTTCTTTGTTTCATCATAGTTACCACGTAATTCGATACCATTATCTAGTGTAGTAATAACTGGGTTAGCATTTAACCATGCTTCGTTTTGTGCCTTCTTTGCATTATAAGCAGATAATTTACCCTGATATTCCTGTTCCTTTTGTAAATTCTCTTGCTTGATTAACTCATTTCTCTCAGAAACATCTCGTTTATCTTGTTCATACTTTGTGTTTCGTTCTTCTACTGCTTGTTTATAATTAGCAATAGCTGTGTTAATTGCTTGTTTTTGTTCTGCAAGATTTGCTAGTGCTTGTTCTTCTGATTCAAACACCTTTGTTTCACCTTGATTAAATTTAAAGTCAGGGTTCTGTTCCTTTGATTGATTGATATAGTCCAAAAATTCTTGACTTGTAACTTCCTTATTCTTTTGTTCTGCGTAAACTTGCACAATGCTATTTTGCATTGCTACTACTGTTCCAGCACATTGTCCAAAGACCAATGTACTTAATAAAATTGATTTACTTAATTTATTTCTTTTCATTATTCTCCTCGTTATGAGGGGGGGGGAGTTT
>ERZ773066.1365-NODE-1365-length-12562-cov-3.202047_pt1 | contig 12562 bp, 7 predicted proteins | sample MGYA00580573_ERZ773066 | MGnify/ENA primary metagenome ERZ773066 (study PRJEB29015, sample SAMEA2738128) | human oral metagenome | biome: human oral; feature: human-associated habitat; material: saliva | place: China | collected 2203 ... | reverse complement strand
TACCGTGGGGCACACGGTAAGTTATGCCTGTGGAAAGTTGTCCAAGTATAGTACCCGACGAAGTAGTTTTTCGTATGGGTGCTATACCGGCATCTTGAAGAATCAGGAAGCCCATGGCTAAAGCCATGGAGTATGTCACCATGATATCGTTAATGATGATGAAGATGATATAGTAGTTGATATCAATACTAAAGAGGCAGCTATCTTTGAAGAGGAGGTAAATGCTAATGGGGACATTTGATATTGAGAAACAAAATGCGCGCCATAAGTATCGTAAGCATTCTAAGAAAAAGAATCGCAATGTACATCATGATAATGATATAAAAGAGTATGAATGTAACTATGATACTATTGATGACATAGATCCCAACATCAATAACATTCGTTATGGTTCTTATAATACTATTCATAAAAAGAAGAAGAAAGAGAAGAAGAAGCAAAAGATGCATAAAGATAGTACAACCAATTCATCTTTTGATTATAGTAAAAGTAGTAAGACTATCGCTACCAATAAGAAGTTAATAGATTCTACTATCAATAGTAATGATTCACAAAAGTTATATAAATTAATTGATATGCTATGTAACATTATCGCTACTAGAGATCGCAATGATGCATATCATAGAAACTTAAAGGCACAATATAAAGAAGATGATCAAAGTTATAGGAATCTAAGGCAGATTGTGATATCGATTATGATAAGTTGTATGATTATGATCTTATCACTTTTTTACTTTATTTATAAATACAATGTTGAAGAGTTAAGATCTGTTCGTGAGCAGAATAGTGAGATCATTAATACAGTTAGATATGAATCTGACTTACTTAACAATAAGAATGAGCAATTAAGGCAGATTCTAGCATCCATTAATGAAAATAAAAAAGGAGAATGATGGTATATGGATGTTATTAATGATGGTGGTCTTCATTACGATAAGAGTAACAAGATAGTTACTACTACCAGGATCTTTGATTTTGCATGCGCGCATAATCTACAGTATCATGAAGGAAAGTGTAGATTCTTTCATGGACATAACTATAAGATGCATGTTACTGTATCTATGTTTGATAATAGCAGCGGCGCTAATGATAAGAGTCAACTTGGTATGATTACAGATTTTGGTAATCTTAAGAAGATTGTTAATGAGGTTATTATTGATAAATATGATCATTCTCTAATGATTTGGAGCGATGATCCTAATCTAGAAGATTGTAATCTTATTAAAGACTTTAAGAAGGTGATCTTTGAGAGTAGCGAACACGATCTTATAAGAAGTAACATTCATATTATACCATATAGGCCAACTGCAGAGAATATGGTAATTTACTTCTTTGATATGTTAGAGAAGCCATTAAAGGATCAATTGAATGTAGATCTTGTTGCTATTAGGATATATGAGACAGATAACAGTTACGCCGAATGTATTAAAAGGGTGTGACAATATGAACGATCACCTATATGTTGATGAGATCTTCGGGCCGACTATTCAAGGTGAGGGTGATTTTGTAGGTAAGCCATGTTACTTCATAAGACTTAATGGCTGTGATCAGAATCCACCATGTAAGTGGTGTGATACTATGAAATCCTATTCTAGAAGAAACGAAAGTCTTATAAGTATTGAAGATATCATTAAGCATATAGATTCTCTATCTGATGAATTGGATCTCTTTGTTAATAGGTTTGTTATTACTGGTGGTAATCCTTGCGCACAAGATTGTAGTACTCTTATTGATACACTAAAAAAATGCTATAGTAGCGAACCATACTACACTGATTGTGAAGTTAACATAGAGACTCAAGGAACTCAGTTTCCAAAGTGGTTAGATGATGTAGATTATGTAGTAGTATCACCAAAGCCACCAAGTTCTTCTAAAGACAATATTGGGCAAGATATAACAAATCTTATCAACTATTGTAAAAGAGCATCTTCTAGAGATCACTTAATGGAGATCAAAGTAGTAATCTTTAACGAAGACGATATGCAATATGCAATTGATGTGTTTGTTACTACATTCAATGCAATACATGGTAATACTGGCTTTAGTAATATACATTATACATTGCAACTTGGTACATCAATGAATGCAATAGATAGTGTATATAGTGTGGATGATATATTTGCTGCTATAAAGAAGAGTAGTTGTCGTATTCCAAGGATGTTAGTTAAGGATATGAGAGTGCTTCCTCAGGTTCATAACATTTTAAAGGTTCGTTAAGTTAAAGAAAGGGGCGTATTATAATGACATGTAAGTGTAATCACCATAATGATAACGATATTAAGGATAAGAATCATGTTTGTAAGTGTAGTGGCGCCAAAACTCAGAAGAGTATTGTATCTTCTTGTATTGACGACGAAGATGAGTTTTATATGGGAGACGAGGATATTGAAGTAACAACTAATACCAATAGATGCACTTTATGTGGTATACCAGTGAAGGATTGCACTCCATTTAAATATGGTGTATGCGTATGCGATGGATGCGCTGCTAAGTTTTCTAAAGAGCTTAAGTATGCTGATAATTGTAATGGTATTTTAGATCTAGTAGAAGGCAGTGCCCAGATTATTAAGGGTCTTAGTAAGCTCTACCATATTAATCCAGATGATGATAATTTTAGGGATACTCCTCGTAGAGTAGCGAGACTTATGATGGAGCTTAATTATGGTAATAATCTTCAGGCCGCAAAAGATATCCTAAATGTATCATTCCCAACAGAGGCTAAATATGATGGCCTTGTATCATCTAATAACATTAGAGTAAGTTCTCTTTGTCCACATCATATGGTAGTAGTAGATTATGATGTTTCTATAGCATATGTACCTAGTGGTGGTCGATATGTTGGCCTATCTAAGCTACCAAGAGTTGCTAAAGTGTTGGCTAAGTCTATGTGCTTGCAGGAAGATTATACTAAGAGAATTGTTGATGTTATTGAAGAGGTACTTAAACCTGCTGGATGCGCCGCATATGTAAGAGGTATCCATAATTGTATCCAGGCAAGAGGCGCTGAAATGAGAGATGTATCCAATGTTACAATTGCTCTTAGAGGTGTCTTTGCTATGAATCCAACACTTAAGGAAGAGTGGCTATTTACAATTAACGACTCTCATAAACAGTAAGAGATATATATCTATAGTATTAGCATAGCAACTGGTGTATCTATATCAATCTATTTGTGGCATAAACCCGTCATTTATGGCTGGGGTAAGCCACAAATAGATTGATCTTATCCGAACTGCGCTGCAATTCATGACCGAAATATCAACGCCGCAAAGAATATCTTACGACAAGCGTTGAAGAAAATCGTGACGCAATAATAGTTACACTACCGTGGGGCACACGGTAAGTTATGCCTGTGGAAAGTTGTCCAAGTATAGTACCTAACGAAGTGGTTTTTCGTATGGGTGCTATACCGACATCTTAAAGAAGCAGGAAGCCCCTAACTTTAGTCATGGGGTATGTCACATTATATGCTATAATAGATGGTATATTGATCATTCATCATTCTTTTTTGCGAGGTGCTGCATATGATTACAGATATCTTGCGACCAATCGGATCAATCGATAATAGTGCTTCTTCTTTAAAAGAAGAACAGGCACTTACACAATCACAGCAAATTAACAATAAACGTTCACTTCTCCACAACTACATTACCAATCCTAATAGTACTGATGAAGATTTCAATCGTATTATTGAAGAGTATCCTGATAGTGTACCATATAGTATGATAGAAGCTCTTAACTATTGCATAAATAATCCATCAGTCTTTCCAATGATTAATCGTATGTTTAACAATCCTTCTTATTACTATAGGAAGGATATGGGTCCATATCTTCTACAATATGCAAAGAACCATAATCCGCATAACTTTACATTCACTAAGAACACTTCATATAGTAACAATCCATATTATAGCCAAGGAGTTAGTAATGCGGAGTTTGATAGCATTTGGAAAGAGTTGCGCCGCAAGTATCCTACTTTAAAAAAGGATGATAAGGATCAGCTAATTGCGATCTTTCCAACTATTGATGATCTTAAGTATGAGCTTGGTTATAATGGTGACCAAGTAAAGAGTAAGATTACTGATAACGATAATGACATAGTTGCACCAAAGATAGACCTATCCACTCCTACTACTAAAGGTGAACTCTATCGTTATTATAGCAATCTAGCTGTTCTATATAGCAACTTCAATGATAACATTATTGGCAATATCAATAACACTAATTGCAATGATAAGCTTAGTGATCTTAGATGTCTCTTTGTATCACTATACAATGATACAAAGGATCTACAATATATGCAGTCTCTGTATGGTACTGAATATGGTCAAAGTGTATACAATATAATCATAAACTACCTTAAGTTAACAGATCCTCAATACTTGATTACAACTATCTGTTTATCTCCAACGCATAAAGATGCTAATATTATTGAAAGTTCTTTAGTTAACATCTTCGATAAAGTTCTTAGTATATTACCAAAGAATCTTATAATCGTACCAGTTGATATGGATACTTGTAGATTCTTTGGCGCCGATGATTTTACTAAGGTATCATTTGCTAAGTATAATAAGCATTTGGTATCGAATGCGATGATTGTTAATAATGAGACTTCTTATAAAGAGTTAATGAATGTAGTTAATGGTACTATTAAGAAGGTGTCAGTTAAAAGAGATGTTACATACAATACGCATAACCTTCTTACTAGATTTAAATCATTAGATCTAATTACCACTATATCTGATGCTAATAGTAATGTAGAAATAGCAGATGCATCTACTTCTATTGATACATTGAAAGATCTTACGCCAGAGTCTTCATCATTTCAATATACTAATAAAGAGTACACTAATGAAGAGTTTAGGCAGATTCTTTCAACTTTAGATAAGTATAATATTATGTATATTGCGCGATCTATCAAGAGCCATAAAGATGGATCTGCCTCTATGAATGGTACTCCATATATAGTAATGCGCAAAGGTAAAGATAAACGTTTCTATTACCTAAATCCTGCGATAACTGTAGGATACTCATTACAAAAAGATTACAAAGTTGAAGAGCCAAGAGAGCGGCTCTATTGTCAAGATAATGTATTACTAAAGGATGTATATAACTTTAAGCGCAAATGCAACGAGCACTTTCAGAATAGTAATCATCAACCAATCTTTTATAATACAGATTTTGCATATAGTACATATATAGCATCTCAAATTCGCAATAGGGATCATTATGAAGAAGGTAACAATACTCCTAGAATTCTAGTATTGGATTTTGAAACAGAAACAGATGCTATCAAGGTTAGAGATACTAGTAAAACCAATGACGCCAAATGTAGACTTATCTCTCTCTTTGATATTATTGATAAGAAGTTCTATTGCGCAGTACTTAAAGATCCAACACATCATAGTAATGTAAATTTATCTGACTTTACAGAACATGATGGATATAGTGTTGTTATTGATGAGTTTACTGATGAAAAGGATTTATGGCATTGGTTGAATGATAAGTTCTCTATGATTGATCCAGATATTATTACTGGGTGGAATGTAGAGAGATTTGATCTTACATATGCTATAGTAAGATGTAGAACTCTTGGTATACAACTAAGAAGTAAATATGGCCCATTTACATTTGTATATAGTAGAGACAGTGCTGGTAGAAGTAAGTACAATGTATGCGCCGATGGTTTAGTAGTATTAGACTATCAGAAGCTGTATAGGGCGTGTCAGTTTATCAAGCGTGAAAACTACAAACTCGAGTATATATGTCAGATTGAACTTAAGCGTGGTAAACGAGAACTTATAGTTGATGATCATAACATAATGTATTATAAACATTTGCGCGAATATATCATGTATAACATTGAAGACGATGAACGTATACTTGATCTAGAGAACAAGCTCAATTACATTAAATTTCAATTTGAGATGTGCAATGTATGTAATATCTCATGGAACGAGATCTTTAGTAAAACTAAGCTAATTGATGGACTAGTATACAATCATGCATATGATCTCAATCATAGTTATCTTAAAGAGCGCAATATAGTAGATAAGAGTAATCTCAACCTTAATAACATTCTCAGTAAGGATATACAGCAATATATTTTACATTCTGGAGATCAAACAATCAATGTATCTACTACATCTAATGATAATAATGGCGCCGATATCTTGGATCTTACAGAATATGCAATTGAAGAAGAAGTTGAAGATGGTGATAAGGGATATGAAGGCGCAGTAGTTCTTGAACCACAAAAAGGCGTTAAAGAGTTAGTAGCGGATCTTGATGCATCTCAAATGTATCCGCGCCTAATGATTAGAAGTAACATCTTCAAAGATACTCTATGTGGTATTATAGCTATCGATTATGAAAAGTATGCAGAAGCTTGGCTCTATAATAGAGATGCCTTTCCAAACGAGATATTAATTAAGTTATTTAACACTGGTAATGATAAGATAGTTAAGATGAGTAAGGTGCAATTTGAAGAGTATCTACAAGATAAGATTCTTACACCATTTGGTACTATCTATTGGAAACCATCTGTTAAGCGATCATTAGTATCAGATATCTTAATTACTCTTATAGCTAATAGATCTAAGTATAAGAAGCTTAGAGATGAAGTTACTGAAAAGTATACTATTGCTAAAGAATCTAATGATGTTGATAATATGAAAGAATATGCAAGATTGATGGATCGGTATGATAATCTACAGACTGCATATAAATCACTTATTAACTCTTTCTATGGAGTAATGGGTATGTTGATGTATAGACTATCTGATATGTTTAGCGCTGCTTCTATTACTGCATCTGGTAGAGAGCTTACTAGAATGGTTGCGCATTATGGTTCTAAGTATATGGATACTATGATTCAAGAGAAGAACGCAAAAGTACCATTTGATCATGTACTTATTGATTGTAAGACTTTGGTTGGCATGGAAGATATAGTCAATCGTCCGAATATTCTATATGGTGATACCGATTCAGTGTTTGTACATATTGGTAAGGTTGTTAATGGTGTATTTGGTTCAGATATATCAATGGATGAGAAACTTGATCATAGTTGGCAAATAATCGATAATGTAGCAGATTATCTTAATAATTATGTCATTAAGGACATTCTTGAGCGCAAAGGTATCGATTTCAATGATTCTGATAAGAAGTACAATTATGAGTTTAAGAAAGAGCTTATAATGTCTAAGATACTGTTTGGATCACAAAAGAAGCATTATGCTATGCGATTGGTTATTAAAGAAGGTAAGCGCCTTGATAAGATTGTTATTAAAGGAATGTTGGCTATAAAGTCAGATACACCAAGATTCTCTAGAAATTTACTTAATGATCTAACAGAGTATATTCTTAAGGGATACGATGCTAATAACATAACAGCTAGTAACCAAGTTATGATGGATAAGTATAATGATGCTATGAAAGAGATAGTACCATTAATTCATAATGGTATAATTGATATTGGGCGCCCTGTTTCTCTAACACAAGATATCCAACATTATACTACTATACAGGCTCATATCAGGGGAATGTTGTTATATGATATTATCTATAACCATGATTACATGTTCCTAGATAAAGCATATCAGTTTTATGTAACTGATATCAATTTTAGTAAACTTGGTATAACGGAAGCGCAACTATTAGAAAAGTTTAAGCATAAGTATGGTCGTATGAAGTGGTATGATCCAATGATGCGCACTTATAAAAAGGATACATTCTTTGGTAGTATATGTATACCAACTGATTCAGAAGCTCTTGATACAAACATCTTTACTGTTGATGAAGAGCGCACCAAAAAGACTGTTATTAAAGAAAAGGTGCAGGATCTAATGAAGCTTGTTGGTATTAGTATTCTTGATGAGGAAGATCGTTTCAAGGCAAGAAAGAATGCTGCCAGAAAGTTTGACTTTGGTAAGTTTGGTAATCCATTTAGTAATGATAGAGATGGTCATTTGTATGAAATTTAGTAGTTGCTTTATCTATACAAACATCTTATAATAGATAGATAGTAATGGCGCATACAGTATCAATTGCGCCGCATATGATTGAGGAGGTTGTACATATATGGGCGCAAACATTAAAGATGGTTTGATTCTTGCTGGTTTTGATACATTCTCGACAAACTACAAGAATCTAACCACTACTACATTCCAAAAGACTGATCGCTTTTATCATAATAAATATCTTAATGATATGCAACCTCCTCTAGTATGTTATGGCGCAGAGATTGTTAAAGAATCTATGGCTACTAAAGGATTAGAGTTACATAATGCTGCTAGCAATAAGATTCTTAATATCTATAGAGAGTTCAATAGAGATCAACAACCATTCTTTATAGATAGCGGCGGCTTTCAAATCTGTAGAGGTAAAGTATCTCCAAACTATGTAGATATCTTATCAGAGTACTATACAAAGTTTATTGAAGTTACTACTAGTGATATAACGTACGATAACATGTTATATCTATATCTTGATGTTATTCCTACTAATGGTATAACGCCAGAATTTGCTATACGCAAAATGATGGAGTTTCAATCATTGTTAATGAAGAGAACTAAAGAATCTAAAGGTAACGAGAAGGTATATCTAGTATTACATTGTAATGCTAAGAGCAGCTATGATACCTTTACTAAGTTCATTAGAAACAATAGTATACATGAGGAGCTTAACTCTCATAAATATGCTGTTGGTGGTATGGTGCCACTTAACTTTAACCAATCTTCATATTTGGTGCGCCCTTATATGATAGCAATCTTTGATATGATTGATCTAGAGTTATCTAACATTAAGAAAGGTATACCTGTATACTTTCACATACTAGGCACATCTTCTTTATTTGAGATGATATGCATATCATGGCTCAATATACTAGTAGAATACTATAATCTACCGTTAACTATTACATTCGATTCTACTACTCATATTGGTAACTCTACTAGGCAGGGTGTTATTCATTATATCAATGATGGTAGTAATCCAAATGATCCTTATCCAATAGCATGCTTCTTTAGTAAGTATGATACGATCTATAAAAGCGCATATAATAGGCCAATAGAGCTAAATAACTATTACTATTTCAATAAAGTTAGAGACGATGTACTATCTATAGTAGATGTAATTGATCCAAATGATACATGGTTTGATGATACTAATAATCATCGATGGACTCAACAAGGTATCGTTGGTATGAATGTATATGAAACATGGGCATTTGGTAAAGTTTTTCAATATGTTAAAGAAGTATCTAATAAGAAGCGCGATTGGATTATCAATAAGGATAAACGATGTTATTTGAAGCAATTAGTATATGAGATACTATCGATACTAGATAGTAACTTTATCTTCAATGGCGGGCGCAAAGCATTTGATAGTAGGATTTGTGGTAGGATTATACAATCATTAGAGTGGTTTGAATTGGCTATTAATAACAAGCTGCCAAATACTATGAAGAGTTATCATCTAGTGAATGGTATGTTTCATGATAATGATTTTCTAATGACTACTCCAATGATTAAGTTCAATGATACTATGATTACAAATGAACATGATCGTAAGGTGCTTATTGATAAGAAGAAAGAAGCAAAGAAAGCAAAAAAAAGTAGCAATAATGGTAATTTAAGTGTATTGCGGCGCTTTAACTTTAATAACTCAGCTGGTGGTGATCATAATGGATGATAATATGAAGAATGTTACTAATGATAGTAATGAAGTTATTAGTAGTAATACTAATGATCCTAATGATGAATCTAGAGAGTTTACTACTGAGCATTCTCAGATTATAGAGGATGATGAAGGTAAGATTATCTCCATTACTACCACTGATATCGATGACAATGATGAAGAGTTACAAAAGGGCATCGCAATACTATCAAGGGCTATATCGATGACTGATGATGATACTCTACAGATACAAGCTATTAAAGAAGAATCTGAGAGGATTAGAGAAGCTGTTGAAAAAGCTATAGAGAATGAAACATTAGATGATATTAACGATGAAGAACTTGAAGACGACGATTCTATCATTATTAATAAGAATCTAATGCCACTTGAGCTTAATGCTTTTGAGCAAGTTAAGCTCTTTCTAACAGATTCAAAGAACTTCTTTAATAGCTCTTTTATACAATCAATAGGTGCAGCTTCTATTAGTAGTTCTTCAATGACTAGTCCTGATATACAAAAGGTTGTTGTTGATACTATTATCATATTTAGCCAAATCTGTAAAAAGTTTAAAGATATTGAATCACAATATGGTAACTTCTTTAAAAGAGATGCACTAGATACTGCTGTTATTGAATCTATGATGGAACTCAGTGATAAGATTATTAACAGTGAGCCATACTCGCCATATATTGCACGCAACATTCTCTCGCGCATTGGTTGGGGTATGGATTACTTTGGTAAGATTACTGGTAATAAAGAAGGTACTGAGAGGTTTGAGAAGTACTTAAATACTGATATTAGCTTTGATCTTAAATATGCAATGAATCTACAAAGAGATGCAGAGTCTAAGATTAAGATTCTTGATGTAGTTAAGAGTGTACAATCGTATTCCAAATTTCTTAGCAGAGACGCCGCCAAATGTAACGATATGAATGATTTTATCAGAGGTTTCTCTGATATCATCAATAATGCATCTTCTAGTCTCTCTGATATATTGGATGAAGATAATACTGGTATCACTGTTAATGAAGTACTTAGTAAGTCTTTTTTTGAAACAGTAGTACGCACTAAAGATGTACATATAAAGAGTGGTATTTCGATGTTTGACTCTATTACTAATGGTGGATTTGAGAAAGATCGTGTATATCTATTCTCTGGTAAAACCGGCGGCGGTAAATCTACCGTACTACTTAACATAGCATATGGTATGTATAAGGTTGGTAATGGATTGGTGTTTCCAGAAGTACCAATACTTCAGAAGTTTATCGAATCTGATCGCAATATTAGGATCTTTAAGCAATTCTATAAGTCTAATGTTAATCAGCTTATCAAAGATGATATTGAACGATATGGTCAAGAGAAAGGTCAAAAGAAGCATATAATACTATATGTTACATTAGAGAACACTGAATACGAAACAGTTAAACGCTTTATGTGTAGAATGGGACTAGTATCACATATTTTTTGGATGTTGATAGAGAGAGATCCTGCACTATGTCAATTAGTTAAAACAAAGGGTATGAACTTTGAGATTCAAGATCTACCATCACTGATGCCAATAGAACTTAAACGAAGGCTCTATGCTATTGCATCGTATATTAAGATAGTTAGTGAGAATAGTAGAACAGAGTTTAAGGTATTTTGGCGCCCGCCATATACTATCACTACATATGATATCTTTATGGAGTGCAAAAAACTTGAGCGTGATGGGTATATTGTTGATGCGGTTTTTGTAGATTATCCAGATAAGATGAAACCTATTGATCGGGATGTTAGTAAGAGTGATCAATCATGGGATACACTTGGTAAGATTATTGATAACTTAAAGGGATTCTCTAAGCAAGCAGGAGTACCTGTAATAGGAGTATCACAGTTAACACGACAGGGTAATAGAGATAGTGGTAGTAAGTCTGTAATCATTAAGGGTGGGTCTACTGCAGGATCACAACAAAAGGAAAGTAATACCGACTTTCTTATTAATATGAATATTCACGCCAAGGATGATACAGAGCTTAATATTAAGGTTGATATGTTTAAGGGATATCAGCGAGAGATCAATAGAACTAAATTTGGCGCAATTAATAGCCTCTTTAGTAATCAATCTGGTGCATCATCTAAAGCAAATTATAATAACAAAGACGATGATGATACTATTTCGCCAGAGAGGATGCAATTTTTTAAAGAAGTAACTATGAAAGCAGAGAGAGCCAGTGATATATTACAGTTATCTTTTGCTATGCCAGATGTACAAAGTATTAACAACTATATAGTTAAAAATAGAGATGGTACTAGTGATATCATGTTTGATACTTATATAGTATATGGTATGTATATGGTTACTGATTATGATCAAGAAGCAGTAGACTCTGCTAAGTTCTGCGCCGAAACATTCTTACAAATTGCAAAGTATATGAATAATAGTCATATGATGAATCAACATGCAAGTCAGGTATGTAATGGATTACAGTATTGGTTTAATCAAAAGATTTCGCAGATACAATTACAAATAGATGACTTAATTAGGGGTCAAAGTGGTAAACCATTGAATACAGTATCAGTCACTAATAACACTAGAAACTTTACTTCTGCTCCAACTAATAATAACAGAAGCAATATTCCACCAGTTAATAAAGGTATTCCACAAACGCCAATGTTTGAGCGGTTTACTGTAGGTAAAGGTTCTGGTTAATTGCGAGAAGAAAGGTGGAGAAGGCGCTAATTTGCACCTTCTCCAATAGGAGGGTTTATGGAAGAACGATTAGAAACGACGGCTATCGAGGATTAGCACATTATATTAGTGACATACCCCATGTCTAAAGCTAAGGGCTTCCTGATTCTTTAAGATGCCGGTATAGCATCCATACGAAAAACCACTTCGTTAGGTACT
>ERZ773066.1363-NODE-1363-length-12563-cov-4.740726_pt1 | contig 12563 bp, 8 predicted proteins | sample MGYA00580573_ERZ773066 | MGnify/ENA primary metagenome ERZ773066 (study PRJEB29015, sample SAMEA2738128) | human oral metagenome | biome: human oral; feature: human-associated habitat; material: saliva | place: China | collected 2203 ... | reverse complement strand
CGCCGAACTGGGTCTGACCCGCCAGTGGCTGCACGCGCACCGCCTGGGCTTCGATCACCCGGGCACCGGCGAGCGCGTGACCTTCACCAGCGAGTACCCGCTCGATTTGTCCTACGCGCTAACCGCTCTGCGTGAGGGCAAGGTCCAGCTCGGCTAGAAAGCTCGACTAGATAGCCCGGCAACTATAGCCGCCCGCCGCACACAGCTTCACATTCACCGCCCATCCTCCAGCCCACACCTCCAGGAGATATCCGTGGCAACCAAAGAATTTACGCACCTGCACGTGCACACCGAGTACTCCATGCTCGACGGTGCCGCGCGCCTGGGTGACCTGTTCACCTACGCTAAAGAACTCGGCATGAAGTCCATGGCGACCAGTGACCACGGCTTCCTCTTTGGTGCCTTCGACTTCTGGCGCCAGGCCAAGGCCCACGACATTAAGCCCATCATCGGCGTGGAGGCGTACCTGACCCCCGGCACGCACCGCACCGACCGCTCCCGCGTGCGCTGGGGCGATGGCTCCCGCGATGACGTGTCCGGCGGTGGCGCCTACACCCACATGACCATGTGGGCTGAAACCACCGAGGGCATGCACAACCTGTTCCGTGCCTCCTCGATTGCGTCGCTGGAAGGTCAGCTGTACAAGCCGCGTATGGACCGTGAGGTGCTGCAGACCTACTCGAAGGGTCTGATTGCGACCACCGGCTGCCCCTCCGGTGAGGTTCAGACGCGCCTGCGCCTGGGCCAGTTTGACGAGGCGGTCCAGGCGGCGAGCGAATTCCGCGATATTTTTGGCAAAGACAACTTCTACTGCGAGGTCATGGACCACGGCCTCGACATTGAACGCAACGTCCAGGAGGATCTGCACCGCCTCGCCAAGAAGCTGAACCTGCCCTTCGTCGCCACCAACGACCTGCACTACACCCGGCAGGAAGACCACACCGCCCACGCGGCGCTGCTGTGCGTGCAGTCCGGCTCGACCCTCACCGACCCCAAACGCTTCAAGTTCGATGCGGATAACTTCTACCTGCGCTCGGCAGAAGAAATGTACGCCCTGTTCGGCGATATTCCCGGTGCGTGCGAGAACACCCTCGAAATCGCTGAACGCTGCAACGTGGAGTTCAACACCAAGGCGAACTACATGCCGAACTTCCCCGTGCCCGAGGGCGAAAACGAGGAATCCTGGTTCGTGAAGGAGGTCGAGAAGGGCCTGCACTACCGCTTCCCGCAGGGCGTTCCCGACGCTGTGCGCAAGCAGGCGGAGTACGAGGTGGGGGTTATTACCTCCATGGGCTTCCCCGGCTACTTCCTCGTGGTCGCCGACTTTATCAACTGGGCGAAGCGCAACGGTATTCGCGTGGGCCCCGGCCGTGGCTCCGGTGCAGGCTCCATGGTTGCGTACGCGATGCGTATTACCGACCTGAATCCGCTCGACCACGACCTGATCTTCGAGCGATTCCTCAACCCCGACCGCGTCTCCATGCCCGACTTCGATGTGGACTTTGACGATCGTCGCCGCGGCGAAGTCATCGACTACGTGACCGAAAAGTACGGTGAAGAGAAGGTCGCACAGATCGTCACCTTCGGCACCATTAAGGCGAAGCAGGCGCTCAAGGACGCCTCCCGCGTGATGGACCAGCCGTACTCGGTCGGCGAGCGCCTCACCAAGGCGATGCCGCCGGACGTCATGGGTAAGAACATCGCCCTGGCGAACGTGTACAACGAAGAGGATAAGCGTTACGCCGAGGCGGCAGATTTGCGCGCCCTCATTGAGGACCCGGTCGATAAGATTTACGGCCAGGTGTTCGAAACCGCGAAGGGCCTGGAGGGTTTGAAGCGTCAGTGGGGTGTGCACGCTGCGGGCGTGATTATGTCCAGCAAGGACCTCATCGACGTGATCCCCGTGATGCGCCGCGAGGCCGACGGCCAGGTCATCACCCAGTTCGATTACCCCACCTGTGAGGGCCTGGGCCTGATCAAGATGGACTTCTTGGGTCTGCGTAACCTCACCATCATCTCTGATGCGGTAGAGAACATTAAGGCTAACCGAGGCATTGACCTGGACCTTGAGTCCCTCTCGCTGGATGACCCGGAATCGTACCGTCTGCTGGCGCGCGGCGACACCCTCGGCGTGTTCCAGCTCGATGGCGGCCCGATGCGCTCGCTGCTCAAGCTCATGGAGCCCGAGGAGTTCGAGCACATTTCGGCAGTGTTGGCGCTGTACCGTCCGGGCCCGATGGGTGCGAACTCGCACACCAACTACGCTCTGCGTAAGAACGGTAAGCAGGAGATCGAGCCGATTCACCCCGAGCTGGCCGAGCCGCTCAAGGATATCCTCGACACCACCTACGGCCTGATCGTGTATCAGGAGCAGGTGATGGCGATTGCCCAGAAGGTCGCGAACTACACGCTCGGTGAGGCAGACCTGCTGCGCCGTGCGATGGGTAAGAAGAAGAAGGCGGAGCTGGATAAGCAGTACGCTACCTTCCACGACGGCATGATTTCTAACGGCTACTCTGAGGGCGCTATTAAGGCGCTCTGGGATATTCTGCTGCCGTTCTCTGACTACGCGTTCAACAAGGCGCACACGGCCGCGTACGGTCTGGTGTCCTACTGGACGGCGTACCTGAAGGCGCATTACCCGCAGGAGTACATGGCTGCGCTGCTGACCAGCGTGGGCGATAACAAGGACAAGCTCGCGCTGTACCTGAACGAGTGCCGCGCCATGGGCATCACCGTGCTCGCCCCGGACGTCAACGAATCCGCCCTGACCTTCACCCCCGTGGGTGAGGATATCCGCTTCGGCATGGGCGCAATCCGCAACGTGGGCGCGAACGTGGTCGAGGGCATGGTCGCCGCCCGCGAGGAGAAGGGCCGCTACGAGTCCTTCAACGACTTCCTGAAGAAGGTGCCGCTGCAGGTGTGCAATAAGCGCACCATCGAGTCGCTCATTAAGGCGGGCGCTTTCGACGACCTGGGCCACACGCGCCGTTCGCTGTCCCTCATTCACGAGGCGGCGGTGGATGCGGCCGTGGCCGTCAAGCGCAAGGAGGCGGCGGGCCAGTTCGACCTCTTCGGCTCCCTCGGCATGGATGACGCCCTGGGCGATGAACTGACCGTGACCATTCCTGATGTTCCTGAATGGGACCGCCGCGAGAAGCTGAACTTTGAGCGTGACATGCTGGGCCTGTACGTTTCGGACCACCCGCTGCGCGGCCTGGAGCGTGCGCTCTCGGACGCTGCAAGCCATTCGGTGCACGACATCATCGGTGAAGACTCGCACGTGCGCGACGGCGAAACCGTCACCATTGCGGGTATGCTCACCGGCGTTTCGCGCCGTATCGCCAAGTCCAGCGGTAACCAGTACGCCTCCGTGGAGCTGGAAGACCCCTCGGGCGCAACCATTACGGTCATGTTCTTCTCCCGCGCCTACGAGACGATGGGCGCCGCCCTGGCGGACGACCTCATCTGCTCGATTCGTGGCCGCGTGCAGCGCCGCGACGACGGCAGCGTGAACATGAGCGCGCAGGAACTGCAGATCCTGGAAATCAGCGATGACGGCCGCGCCGCACCCATCACCATCGTGGTACCCGAGTACCTGGTGACCGAGGCGAACCTGAAGGAGTTGAAGGAGACCCTGCGCGACCACAAGGGCACCGCGGATGTGCGCATGCTCGTGCGTACCCGCGATAAGGAGCAGCTGGTGCTGCTGGACCCGAGTGTGCGCGTGGAGCCGAACCCGAGCCTCTTCGGTGAAATCAAGACGATTTTCGGTCCGAGCTGCATTCGACGCTAACAACGCGCGCTCATAACGCCCCCGTGAGGGGAATGACAGGGTGGATTCTGCATAGCAGAGTCCACCCTGAGCGTATATTCACTCACAACATACGGCGTCTGCGCTGTATATCACGGTAGAATAGGTATAAATATTCTTGAGCGCTGTATACGCGGGCGCTAGCGCCCAGCCAAGGAGAAACGAATGTACTGCCCCTATTGCAAGCACACCGACTCGCGCGTGGTGGATTCCCGCACCACCGATGACGGCGCCGCAATTCGCCGCCGCCGCCAGTGCACCTCCTGCGCTCGCCGCTTCACGACCGTTGAAACCACCACCATTTCGGTGATTAAGCGTTCCGGCGTGACCGAGCCCTTCGACCGTTCGAAGATTGCCGCCGGCGTGCGTAAGGCATGCCAGGGCCGCCCCGTGGGTGAGGACGATTTGGCGAAGCTCGCCCAGGAAGTTGAGGAGCTGATTCGTGCCCGCGGTCTGGCGGAGATTAACGCGCACGAGGTGGGTCTGACCATCCTGGAGCCGCTGTCGAAGCTGGACGCGGTCGCCTACCTGCGTTTTGCGAGCGTGTACCAGGCGTTTGAGAACCTTGAAGACTTTGAGGAGGCGATTGCGCGTCTGCGTGAGGACCGCATCGCCCAGTAGCTAACTAAACCGGTAGCCGCTATAGACGAGCGGCGGCATGCAGAAGGGACCGCCTTTCCGAATCATTCGGAAAGGCGGTCCCTTTCAGTTGCTTTTAGGCTTTACGCTTCGCCGCGGCGCTGACGCTCAGGCAGCATGCCACCAGCCCACAGTGCCGCACCCACAATACCGGCATTATTGCGCAGGGCAGCCATGACCATGGGGGTACGAATCTGATCCTCAAAGTAGGGCATGAACTTCTCCGGGTTCTTGGAGATGCCGCCGCCGATGATGAACAGGTCGGGGGAGAAGAGCATCTGAACGTGCTCGAAGTAGCGGTACAGGCGCTTGCCGTACTTCTTCCAGGACAGCTCGTGCACCTCGCGGGCGCGAGCGGAAGCCTGAGACTCGGCGTTGTGGCCGTCAATCTCCAGGTGGCCCAGCTCGGTGTTCGGGATCAGCTTACCGTCGTTGATGAGGGCGGAGCCGATGCCGGTGCCCAGGGTGATGACAGCGATCAGGCCGTCACGGTTACGGCCCTGACCGTAGGTTGCCTCAGCCAGGCCTGCTGCGTCAGCGTCGTTGAGGCCGTAGACGGTGCGGCCGTCCAGCGCCTCGCTCATGACCTGCTCCAGGTCGGTGTTAATCCAGGAGTCGTCCACGTTCGCTGCGGAGAAGACCATGCCGTTCTTCACCACTGCGGGGAAGTCGATGCCGACAGCGGACTCGGGGTCCGGTGCCAGGTCACGGCCCTGCAGCTCATCAACTACGCGGCGTACAACCTCAGCCACAGCGGCGGGGGTTGCGGGCTTGGGGGTGTCGATGCGGAAGCGGTCGGACACGAGGTTACCGGTGCGCAGGTCAACGATGCCGCCCTTAATGCCGGTGCCTCCAATGTCCACACCAATCTGCAGGTCCTTGGGGGTGGGTGCGGGCAGTTCGGTGATGACGCCGGGTTCTGCGTAATCGCTCATGGTTTTCTCTCTTTCGCCCCGCCTACTGCCGTGTAACTGGGGGAGTGGGCGGGTTTGTTAGTGGGTGAACTGATATAAAAGTGAGGTGCTGGGCTCGTACCGGCAAGGGTAAGAAACCCAGAAGTCTGCGCTTTAGGGCAGGGTGAGGATGTCCGCGCCGTCAGCGGTCACCACGAGGGTGTGCTCGAACTGCGCGGTGCGCTTACGGTCGCGGGTGACAACCGTCCAGTCGTCATCCCACAGGTCCCATTCGATGGTGCCGAGGGTCAGCATGGGCTCGATGGTGAAAATCATGCCCTCACGGATCTCGGTGTCGTAGGCGGGTGCCGCATCGTAGTGGGGGATGATGAGGCCCGAGTGGAACTCACGACCCACACCGTGACCGGTGTAGTCGCGAACCACGCCGTAACCGAAACGTGCCGCATACTTCTCAATGACGCGACCAATCACGTTGATCTGGCGGCCCGGCTTCACAGCCTTAATCGCACGGTTCAGGGACTCCTCGGTGCGCTCAACCAGCAGGCGGGACTCTTCGTCCACGTTGCCGATGAGCAGGGTCTTGTTGGTATCGCCGTGCATGCCGTCCAGGTATGCGGTGACGTCCAGGTTGAGGATGTCGCCGTCCTCCAGCACGGTGGAGTCCGGGATGCCGTGGCAGATGACCTCGTTCAGGGAGGTGCACACGGACTTGGGGTAGCCGCGGTAATCCACGGTGGAGGGGTACGCGCCGTGGTCGCAAATGTACTCGTGGACCAGCACGTCAATCTCGTCGGTGGTGGTGCCGGGCACGCAAATCTTGGATGCTTCAACGATGGCGCCTGCCGCGATCTTGCCGGCTGCGCGAACTCGCTCAACTTCCTCGGGGGTGTACATGTTCGAGTCGTTACCCTCGTTGGCGGTGGGCTTACCCACGTACTCGGGGCGAACAATGTGCGAGGGGACCGGGCGCATGGGGGTGACGCGTCCGGGGGTCAGGCAACCGACGGGTGCGCGACCGGGCTCTGCGGGAAGATTATGCGAAGTGTTCGTTTTGGTTGAAGACATAGTTTCATCTTACCGGGCGTGGGCGGGTTGTGTCCCTTGCGCGGGCGCTAAAAAGCGGCGGATACATAAGCCGTACCTTTTTCCCAGATTGTGAATAAAATTTCATGCTCACTGGGGTTGCGGAGGCGGAACCGAGGCAGCTCAGGGGAGGAGCGGGGAGAGTGCTGCAGAGCGAACAGCGGGTCAGAACACCGGCTGAGAAGCCGCGCCAGCCTCATTGCCACGAACCTGGGCGCGTGAGAAGCTAGAAACACCAACCCCTCACCGTCGAAGGAGAACCCATGAGTGAGAAGAAAAACCGCCTGAGCGAAGCCATCGAATCGGCGGTCGAAAAGACCCTGAACTCCGCGACCGAAGCCACCAGCCCGCACCCCGAAGAGTACTGGTACAACCTCAAAACCGGTCAGGTGGAACGCGGCCAGCAGAGCGCCGTCACCTCCCTGTGGGGTCCCTTCAAAACCTACGAGGAGGCGGCACACGCCATGGACCGCGCCCGCGAACGCAACGACGCCTGGGACAAGGACAGCGGCTGGCTCTAAAGATTCAACGTTCCTGGCGTTGTTTGAGGCTACCAACACCACAAAAAGTTTGAGATACAGAAGACCCCCGCACCCGGAAGCACCGGGTACGGGGGTCTTTCTTCATCAAGCTTTTTCTCAGGCTTTCTGCATAAGCCTTTTCTCAGCCTAAAGCCTACTCAAAGGTGTGCTCAGCCGCCGGGAACTCACCCGAACGAACCTGCTCACGATAAGCACGCGCAGCGTCCTCCATGACCTGACCGACCTGCGCAAACTGCTTCACAAAACGCGGTACGCGACCGGCACGAACACCCATCATGTCCTGCCACACCAGCACCTGACCGGTCGTCACATTCGAGGCACCAATACCGATGGTCGGCACGGCGCCCACTGCCTCATCCACCAGCTGCGCGGTCTGGTTGGTCACCATCTCCATGAGCACGCAGAACGCGCCAGCCTCAGCCAGCGCCACCGCATCCTCACGAACACGCTCAGACGCATCGCCGCGGCCCTGCACACGGAAACCGCCCAGGGCATGCTCCGCCTGCGGGGTGAAACCAACATGCGCCACCACCGGAATACCGGTACGCACCAGGGCACGAACCCACTCGGTCATTGAAGCGTCCGCCTCAATCTTGACCGCGTGCGCGCCGCCCTCCTTCATCAGGCGAACAGCGCTCGCCACCGCCTGCTGCGGCGACTGCTCATACGAACCAAACGGCAGGTCGGCAACCACCATGGCGCGGGAAGCACCGCGAGAAACCGCCGCAACCAGCGGAATCATCTCATCCAGGGTAATGGTCAGGGTCGACTCGTAACCGAGCACCACATTCGCCGCAGAATCGCCAACCAGCAGCATGTCGATGCCGGCACGGTCAAAAATCTGCGCGGTCAGGGCGTCGTAGCAGGTCAGCATGGAGAACTTCTGCCCGGTCGCCTTAGCCTGCGCCAGGTGAACGGTACGCACCTTCTTGACGGTGTCCAGGTCAAAAGCCTTCGATGCGTTAGCAGAAGCGGGAGCAGCCGCGGAGGTAGCGGCAGGCTGCGCCGCGTAGGGCGAAGAGATCTCGGAAGAACGCTCAGTAGTCATGCTGACTATTCTAACCCTGCACGGCTCCAACCTGGCGTACCGCTCACCCGACCCTAGTTCCAGATGAGGTTGATGTAGTAGGTCGGGAACGACGCATTCGTGTTCTTGCGCAGAAGCTCCGGAATGGCGAGGGCGGCCTCCTCGAACTCGCGCGGCAAATCGCGCTGAAGGAGCGCCTGCTGCACCATGGCATCCCAGTAGATCTGCATGACCGAGTAGTTGCAGACTTCCTGAACCACGTCCTGTGCGTAGGATTCCCACGCCTTCAATGCTTCATTCTCCGGACCGAAGAACCCCTCGTAGCCCTGAGAGAGGCCCTTATCGCAGGCGCTCACCGCGTTCTTCGAGTACTGCAACCAGTAGCTGCGGCTCAGCTCATCCGAACTGTTGAACGTAAACGCCTCATAGTCTGCCTTCAGCAGGGCGTAAGACGCCTGAATAGAACCGGCAAGCGGGGCGTGCGAAGAGAAGACAATAACCTCCAGAAGAGCAGCGATGTACTCCATCTGCACCTTCTCGTACGCAATGCCGGAAGGCTGAACCGGACCGGAATGCATCTGCACCAGGGCATCTACCGCATTGATGAAACGCTCAATGTCGGTGGTCGCCTTCACCATCAGATTCAGCAGACGCTGAACACACTGATAATCCTCAGCGATCTGCGAGAACAAACCATAGGGCAGGATGCCGCGCTCAGAAGCCGCCGCCGCCAGAATCTGGCTCGTCAACCGCTGGCTCTCCGCCTCCGCCTTCGCCACGCTTACCAGCAGGGCACCGCAATACGCCAGGGCGCGGCCGTCCACCAGCTGAGGCTGCTGCTGATGCAACGGCAGAAGACGCTCATGAATCTGACGGAAAATCGCGCTCTGCGCCAGAGCCTTCTTGCCCAGCTCCTCAGTCTTCAACAGCACAGTATCTGCTGAGAAATCACGCGGCACGAAGCGACGAGCATCCGGCGCGGTAAACGGCGAATAGGGGCGACCCATCACCGGATGCAACAGCGACATCGTGGTAAACAGCGAAAAACGAGCCGCCACCGGGTACAGCGAATCCGGGTAGTTCGGCGCATCCGGCGCGTTGACACGCTCCGTGCACAGCGTCAGCCAGGTCTGCTCCACCGCCCGATCAGACGCAATGCCAACACCCATACCCAGGATGCTCTCACCGAACGCCTCCGACGGAAGCTTACCGGGGTTCATGGCACGCGCCTGCATGAGCGCCACAGCCAGCTCCACCGTATAGTTCGTGCGGCGCTTCTTGCCCGCCTCGTCAAGGTTCTGGAACGGACGCATGCCCGCAATCTTCTGACCGCGCGCCAGCGTATGCAGCTCCTTGCTCATCGCGAACTGCTGCGGGTTACGCTGCATCATCTTCGACACCTCGTAGGCGCTCTTACGGTTCAGCTTCTCACGGCGCTGAGCACCCTCAGCAGACAGCGCATCATACTTGCCGCGGCTTGCGTGAACATACCAGGCACGAAGTAGCTGAAGCGGCAGGAAGAAGAAAGTGTACTTCCACGACCACGTGAAGAGCAGGATCGGAATGACCGCCATCGACCCCACGCGCCCCGTATAACCGAGCCAAAGAAGCTCTACAAACGCGCCAATCAGCGCCCACAACGCCAAAGTGCGAATCCTAAACGCCACACGGGAGGGGCGGTCCAGCAGGTAGGTCGTACCGCCAGACTTGCTGTTCTTCATGACTGTCGGGCCAAAGACCGCAACCACAAAAAGGCAGACCAGGTACAACACCAAGAAAACAATGGGGGCGGCAATAAGTAGTAGCCACTCTAAACCGGTAGGATCAGCGGCAACGATGCTGGTCGCCAGCGGAAGCTGCGCCAATGGAAACTGCTCCGACGGAAACTGCACAGTCGAGGGAAGAATGGAATGTAGCATACTCCCATTATCGCAAGGCGACCCCGCTCCCCGCCCCGAGAACCGTCATATGCTAGGTATCTGAACCTGCTTGGCATCTGAGTAAAACCCACACCGCAGAAAAAGTGGGGGAGCGCCCCTCCTCGCATCGCCCAGAATCTGAGCTACCGCGGCGCAGAAAAAGAGAATTTACACAAACGAAACCTCCCACCCGCCCGCCACACAGCAGAACCCGATAGGCTAGATAACAACAGGACACACGCCGGGGCAAGGAGGCGCCAGCACCGCTGGCACGCCGCCCGCCGCAATCCTCTGGAATCCTTTGGAATCTTCTGGAACCCATGGGACATGAAGGGTCTTCCACAGCTGGGCCTTTCGTAGCAGGGTCTTCCGCACCTCGGCAGCAAATTTAGCGCGCCTCCGCCACCCACAGACGGGTACCACGCGGATGCGCGCCCGCACCGAGAGGGCAACTCATGGACCGTCAACAGGAATTCGTACTGCGCACCATCGAAGAGCGCGACATCCGCTTCATCCGCCTCTGGTTCACCGACGTGGTCGGCACCCTCAAATCCGTTGCGCTCGCACCGGCTGAAGTAGAAAGCGCCTTCGATGAGGGCTTGGGCTTTGACGGCTCCTCGATTGAGGGTTTCTCCCGCATCTACGAATCCGACATGCTGCTGCAGCCGGACCCCTCCACCTTCCAGATTCTGCCCTGGCGCGGCGAGGAAGACTACACCTCCCGTATGTTCTGTGACGTGCTCACCCCCGACGGCGAGATCAGCGCCTCCGACACCCGCGGCGTGCTCAAGCGCGTGCTCAACAAGGCAGCGGAGATGGGCTTCACCTGCTACACCTCGCCCGAAATTGAGTTCTACCTGCTCGAATCCTCCAAGCTCGGCGCCGACGGATTCCCCGTGCCCGTGGACCACGAATCCTACTTCGACCACACCCCCGGCGGCATCGTGCAGGACTTCCGCCGCAAGGCAGTGACCATGCTCGAAGAAGTCGGCATCTCCGTCGAATTCAGCCACCACGAAACCGGCCCCGGCCAGAACGAAATCGACCTGCGCCACGCCGACGCCCTGCAGACCGCCGACAACGTCATGACCTTCCGCACCGTCATCAAGGAAGTCGCCTACTCGCTGGGCATGTACGCAACCTTCATGCCCAAGCCCTTCACCAAGTACGCCGGCAGCGGCATGCACACCCACTTCTCCCTCTTCGAAGGCGACACCAACGCATTCTTCGAAGCCGGTGCCGAATACCAGCTGTCCAAAACCGCACGCCACTTCATCGCCGGTGTGCTCAAGCACGCCCCCGAATTCACCGCGGTCACCAACCAGTTCATCAACTCCTACAAGCGCCTCTGGGGCGGCGGCGAGGCACCCTCCTACGTCTCCTGGGGCCACAACAACCGCTCCGCCCTCGTGCGCGTGCCCCTGTACAAGCCGAACAAGATGCAGTCCGCACGCATCGAGTACCGCGGTCTGGACTCGGCATCGAACCCGTACCTCGCCTACGCGGTGATTCTCGCCGCAGGCCTGAAGGGCATCGAAAACGAGTACCCGCTCATGCCCGCCGTGACCGAAGACCTCGCCGCCATGACCAACGCCGAACGCCGCGCCATGGGCTACAACCCGCTGCCCGCGTCCCTGCGTGAAGCCATTAACCTCACCGAAGAATCCGAGTTCATGGCGGAGGTTCTGGGTGAGCAGGTCTTCGAACAGTTCCTGCGCAATAAGCGCGCCGACTGGGACCAATACCAGGCTCAGGTGACCCCCTACGAGCTCAAGAACAACCTCGGAATCCTCTAACGGCTGGCTCTTCTCACCTCCTCTGGCGGTGAGTGAGCGCTTCAGGGCGGTACCCGCTACCGGTAACACGCCGGCGGGTACCGCCCACAGGTCTATCAAATGCACCTATCGGTTGCACCGTTCACCGCCGATTTTTGCCGGCGAAATTTATACTTTCCACCCACAGTTCTCTAACCCAGTTCTCTACCCACGGTTCTCACGCTATGACTGACAGCTCCCGCTACCCGGCCACCGGGCTCATCCGCATTATCGACCCCGCCAAAGAACCCAAACCGCTCACCGACATCGCCCCCGACGCACTCGACGACGAGCAACGCGCCGAAGCCGAACGCAAAGCCCAGCTGCGCCTGCGCACCCGCATGATTGCCACCGGCTTCCACGACCCGTCCAAGGCAGAACGCTGGCTCAACGCACCCGAACTGAAGCATGTCTCGCAGGATGCGCTCTTTGCCGGGCTGTGCCACGCACCCTCACCGGATATTGCCCTGCCCGCCCTCGTGCGCCTCATCGAGAAGCACCCGGCGGTTGCCGAGCGCGCCAACCGCGGCAAAGAAGAATTTGGCATGTACCGCCTGCTCGGTGCATCCCAGGCGATTGGCGATTTTCTCTACCGCCGCCCCGAACACATTGACCCGCTTTTCGACACGCAGGTGTACCCGGCTGAGAGCGCGCTGATTCGCTCCCAGCACCCGGCGTCGATCCTGCCGGAAACTGACGGGGAATTCCTGACCCCCATCGCACCGCTGGACACCCCCTACCGTCGCGATATCCTCACCGCCCTCGGCGCCGACCCATCGCGCTCACCACGTTTACCCCTCTCTGCCCACTC
>ERZ773066.1359-NODE-1359-length-12577-cov-4.710190_pt1 | contig 12577 bp, 8 predicted proteins | sample MGYA00580573_ERZ773066 | MGnify/ENA primary metagenome ERZ773066 (study PRJEB29015, sample SAMEA2738128) | human oral metagenome | biome: human oral; feature: human-associated habitat; material: saliva | place: China | collected 2203 ... | reverse complement strand
TTAGTAATAAATCAGGAGCATTTGTAGTCTTACAATCTAGTTTATCAATTTTGACGATTACAAAATTATCCTTTAGAATTTATTATGAATTTTACTGCAAAGTTTCGTTTGACAACGTACTACGTTTTAGTCGGAAACTGCAGAAGTTATATTAAGTAAATACAAACATATTAGTCTAAAAGTGTATTACAACAGTTTACATTGTGAGATGGGCAAAAAGTAAAGGGAGTAATAAGTATGAAAAATAGAAATATGGGCGTGCTTTCACGTATTATGACAATCGTCTTAATGTTGAATATGGTGATAACAAATATCTTACCAGCTTATGCAGTTGGTGCTACTCCAACACCAGTTTCAGAGACGATTAACTTTGGGGCTAAAGGCTCATTGAAGATTAGTGTGAAACCAACGTCACCAACTGAAGTGAGGGGTATCGATAATATTTCTACAGGTATCGAAATTGATGCTACTGGTTTAACTCAACCTGTTGAAGGTTTGTATCTAGAAGTTGAAGTAAATACAAAGCAGTCGTCTAAGAATTTCAATGATACAAGAAATATTGAAAGTGATACTTACTTAGATAACTTCTCTACTCCAGCCGCAAAGACGCAACCTATTATTAAATCTGAAGAAACAATCGTTACAAATGATGGTAGAACAATTAAGCGTATTTATCTGAATAAGATTGATACAACAGTTAAATTGGAACTTCCTTATGTAATGAGTTTTTCAGATGGTATTACGCCAAAGGATTTTGAATTAAAACCAGTTGTACGTGTCTATGATAGCTCAAAGACTAATTTAGCAACACTAACAGAACAGACATATACAATTAAGTATAATAATCCATGGTTAATTAAGCAGGTTGCAGGTGAAGAAACAGATAATCAGCTTGTTTATGGTGGTATTAATAAGCAAGGGGATCCAAATTCTTTATCAGATGATAGAACATCTGATGTCATCTTTAATTTTAGATTGAATAAATACGAGCGTTCATATCGTTCTGTTGTCATCACAGACACACTTCCAACATATATTAACTATGCTGGCCAAACGGTGACGGCACACTTTGATCCTACAAAGAATCCAAATTGGACACTAGGTGCAGATGGTAAGACAGTAACATTGAGATATGATGTTCCGACTGGTACAGCGCATTTATTTGACAATTATCGTGATAACCTACCAGGATATTCAGAGTTAAGACTCTCTTTCCCGGGGGCGAAATATTTAAACGGTTCAGATCGAGTAGTATTTGAGAATACCGCAACATTACAGGGTTTACCATATAATCCAAGTACTGCGGAAGATACGATTGGCAAAGTTTCTGGAAATGAACATAACTTTGCGTCAGATAAAAAGAAGTTCCGTTTAGCAGGTGACGACTTTAGTGGTGATGGTATGCTTTCAAAGCGTGGACTTAAAACACTCAAGTTTGATAAGAATAGTTTAGCGGTACAAGAAGTTGACTATGGGGTTACATTAATCAATAAACTTGATAAACCTTTGACAGATATCGAATTTATTGAAGATGTAGCAAATACAGATAACCGACTATTCTTAACAAAATTCTACGGTAATCTGGTTGCGTTCGGTTCTAAGATTGGTTTCCAAATGAGCCAGGTTGAAATTAGAGGTTATAAGGATGATGGGACATATGATATTCTTCCTGTGACACCTGATGGACAAAATTGGTTGTTTAAGAGTGAAATGAATCAAACTGGTAAGACGCAATTACGGTCTTATCTTGATCAGATTAATGATGGTTCTTTAGATCCTGCTAATGCGGCACCGATAGTACCTCAGTATAAGAAGGTAGGTTTATATCTAAAGAATGTAACACTTCAGCCAACACACAGTATCATATTCAACTTGAAGATGATGTTCATGGATCCATTCCATGAGGAATATAGTGCGACAAAACCGTTAACGAATGTCATTAAATTAACTTCAAATAAGGTGAATGATGATGGTTCTAAGACACCACTTAACTTAAGTGGTGAGTGGAATACTTTCTTTACACCACTTAATGAAAAGGTACACCTTTGGAAACAAACCTTCTACCAAAAAGTAGGTATGCCGGGTGAGCGTTTTACAGCACGTTTGAATTTCAGTTTAACCGAATTATCTAGCGCGCGTTACTTTAAGAATCCAACATACATTGACTTACTACCTTTAGGTGTTTCTTTCGACTCACAAACATCTGTAACACGTGTGGTCAATCGTATTGAAGGTTGGTCATTTGAATTCATTAAGAACTACAATGATACAGGTCGTGATGCGGTTAAGATTAAGATACCATCAGGCTATGCATATCAATTTGAAAATATGGCCTTTGATATTAAGGATTTAGTTATCAACGATGATATCATTCCAAGTAAGGCTGAAAATGATGAGTTAAATAACAATAATGAAGTATATTTCTACGCCGAGAACTGGACAAATGGTGTTCCACCAGAACTAACAGCGCAATATGATCCAAAAATCTTTGTAAATGATGACTTGGATATCAATATGAACGGTGTTACAAATGAGAAGATCTTGAAGGCGACTTCTAAGATTTTGGGTAATAACGTTGAGAGTATTCAATCGGATAAACATATCCGTAGTTTAGAACCAAATATAGAAGGTGGAGCTGCTGTTTACGGTAGAGCATTCACAAATAAGACAATCACAACAGACTTTGCGGATGTTACAAATACAAGCGGTCTTTTCCAATATCGTATTAGTGTTCGTAACTACTACAACACACCAATGAATAAGATTGTGATGTACGACGTATTCCCATTTGTTGGAGATGGTAGAAATTCTGCTTTCAGTAATACCTTACAAGGTCCAATTGAACTAAAGATTGGTTCAACTGATGTAAGTAGTCAGTATGATATTTACTATCGTACAGATAAATATCCAAATCCAACAGATGTAAATGAGCTATCAAGCCCACTTTGGACTACAGCACCTGCTGATTATTCACAGGTTACAGCCATCAAAGTTGTTGGTAAGAATGGTACGATTCTTGAACCATACCGTGTTTTATCAGCTTATCTGACAATGAAGACTCCAAAGTATGATGCGACTCTAACGGAAGCAATTTCATACAATACTGCAAATGTTATCTATAACAATGAGGCAATCATGCGTCAGGCACCTGCAGTAGCAAACCAACTAATTGATGTGATGGATGTATCTGTAGAAAAGAAATGGTTAGATGCGGATGGTAATTTAATCGCTACACCAGATGTAAACTCCATTACAGTGAAGCTACTTGCGGATGGAATAGATACGGGTAAGACATTGGACATTACAGCTGCAGATAACTGGAAGGCAAAATTCACTCATCTACGTCAATACAATATTGAAACTGCAACTGATGGTACGACTACAAAGACACCAATTGTATATTCTATAGAAGAAGTTGGTGCAAATGATGATGGTCAAGTAACTTACAATGGTAAGAAGTATCAAGTAACTTCTACTTCTGGAAAGGTGAATAAAGATTCTCCAACAGATGCAGTTGCACTAGAGATTACAAATAAACTCCTACAGGAAAAGGTATCTATTTCTGGTAAGAAGTTCTGGGTTGATGATGAGGATAATGATGGTAAGCGTCCAACATCAATTACAGTACGATTACTCGCAGATGGTGTAGAAGTGCAAAATAAGTCTGTTACTGCAGATACTGATTGGGAATTTACATTTGAAGATTTACCTAAGTTCAACGGAACAACAGAGATTGTTTATACAATCAGTGAAGATGCAGTAGCAGATTACTCTACAAGTATTAGTAATTATGATATTGCGAATACACATGCACCTGAACAGCTTGTTATTCCTGTTAAGAAGGTGTGGGTAGATGATAATGATGCACAATCTTTACGTCCTACTAGCGTACATGTAACGCTATTTGCGGATGGCGAAAAAGTTGATGAAGTTGATTTGAATAGTACAAATAGTTGGCAATACATCTTTACGGGATTATCGAGATATCGTAGTGGTCATGAAATTCAATACACAGTGCAGGAAGATGCAGTTGCAAACTACACGACATCCTATTCTGGTGATATGACTACAGCTTTTACTATTACAAATACGATTGATGGTAAGGTTTCGATTCCTGTCACAAAGAAGTGGATTGGTAAGGAAGCAGAAAGTGCAACAATCCGTCTTTTAGCAGATGGTCAAGAAGCAGCGAATGTTACATTAAACGCTGAGAATAACTGGCAACATACATTTACAAATATGCCGAAGTATAAGGATGGAAAGCTCATCACTTATACAGTTGCAGAAGATGCGATTACTGGATATACAACAGCGATTACAGGTGATGCGACAAATTATGTTGTCACAAATACGAATACGAAGAAGATTGATATTCCTGTTACAAAGACTTGGGTAGGACCAGAAGGAACTTCTGCGGAAATTATTCTATCTAAGGACGGTACAGAGATTGATCGTGTAACTCTGAATGCAGCAAATAACTGGACACATACATTTACTGGCTTAGCTTTATATGACAGCACAGATGGCCATGAATATGCGTATACAGTTACAGAAACAGATATTGCAGGATATGACAAGAATATTACTGGTAGTCAAACAGAAGGTTTCAAAGTTACAAATACTTACAAGCCTACTCCAGTCACTGTAAATCCTGATCTTAAGAAGACAGTAGAAGGTAATCCAGCAAATCCGGCGAAGTTTACATTTAACTTTAAGGCATTAGATGCGAATAATCCTATGCCAGAAGGAAGTCTAAATGGTATTAAGGAAGCTACTATTACAGGTGCAGGTACAACTTCTATCGGTGAGATTGAATTCAAACTTCCAGGAACTTATGTATATGAACTGGCAGAAGTACAAGGTTCTACAAGAGGCTATACATATGACCAGACAGTATATACATTCACTTACAAAGTGAAGGATGTAAATGGTGATTTACAATCAGAACTTGTGATTACAAAGGGTACTGAAGAAGTTACTACAGCTGAATTTACAAACGTATATAAACCAAATCCTGTTCAGGTTGATCCACCTGTGAAGAAGGTGGTTGTGGGAAGTCCTACAAATCCATCCACATTCACATTCCGCTTGAAGACATTGGATCCAAATAATCCAATGCCACAGGGTTCTACAGCTGGTGTGAAGACTGTTACAATCACAGGTACTGGTGAAACTGAATTCGGTGAATATGAATTTACTGAAGTAGGAACATATGTTTATGAAATCAGTGAAGAGGTTGGTAGTGATCCAAATTATGCATACGATGCGTCCACTTATACAATTACTTACACAGTAACAGATGACAATGGACAACTCGTTGTAGCAACTAAGGTAGTGAAGGATGATGGTACACAGATGCCGGTTGTGACTTTCACAAATACTTATACAGAACCAAAGAAACCAACACCACCAACATCTGATACAAATGGAATTACTTCATTTGCGACGATGTTATTGATGTCAATCTTAGGTTTTGCGGTTGCATTGATTAAGAAGAATCAAATGTCTAGATAAATTAGTTGATATAACATAAAAGCGATTAGCAATGGATGCTAATCGCTTTATTACTCAGAATTTGTTTTATGTAGATATCTTTGATAGAGATATACACCAACACAAGTGCCAACGGTATTAGTAATTACATCACTAACGTCACTAACGCGATCAAACGAAAGTAATGGTTGTAAGATTTCAATACCGATACTTGAGAAAAGTCCAATGAGAATAACCTGCCATGGTTTGAGAGTTGTATTTTGCTCAATTTTTAACTAAAGTTCCCCATTTTTAGGGCTAAAGAGAAGAAATATTTTACTTGAGTAGTGTACTTATAAGGTTTTTGTGATATTGAATATGTGTAGTTAGTCGATTTGGGCATACGAAAACTCGGCCTTCAATGATGATTTAAATTTTTTCTCAACGAAAGTTCCTTTTTGTAGGTTAGGGATATGTGCCGGATCAGCTCGTGGATGATAGGTGTAAGCTTAACTTGTTCTATGTTGAGGTGAGTCAACTTGTTAAGACTTAACACCTTTTTGTTTAGTGATAGAGCAGCGATATCGATAGGTGAATTGTAGTTTAAGGACTTACGAGGGTAATTGTTTACCATGTCAGACACATAGTTGATGTCCCTCTGGGTCAATGTATTCATACTCTTGCCCTTTGGAACACATTCTCTAAAGTGTTCATGGTTCTTCTCACATTTACCTTTCTGATCGCTTCTTCTAGGCTTGCAGTAATAGATTGATACTAATTATTCTCCTGTATATGCATCGGTCTCTAGACTCAGAGGATCGTGGAACTCAGAACCATTATCGGTAAGAATGATTGGAAAGGTCATGGAGAATAGTTCAGGTCCCAGTACATCTTTGATTATTTCGAATACACGCTGGACAGCCAATATGCTTTTTTCCTTTAACAGAAAATATAACTGTAGATTTGATCTTGTATGCAGGAGTGAAAGGACACATTTCTCTTCATCGCCTTGCTTGCCGAGTATTGTATCCATTTGCCATATATTGATGGAAACGTCTTCGTTCTCGATACGTTCGAGATAGTCTTCATACCTTCTACCTTCGAGCCAATCATAGTTGATTGGTATCACGACGTGTTTGTTGGAAGAGCGTGTTTTATATTTGACCTGACGCTTGAGGTCTACATTGATGATGTCTGGTGAAAGGTTCTGTTTGACACCTTTCTCAAAGGCATCATCAATCGTCTTTATTTCTGCGTCTGATTTCTTTGGACTTTCCTTCCAACTACTGACATTGTCATCCCTCTGTTTTTGGGCAATGTCTGCCACATAGAATACTTTAGGCAACTTGCAGATTTTGACATCTGGGCAATTATTGCAGACATAGGGAAAACGAGATATATGCTTGTATATCGGTGTAGAGATGAAATCAGGGCATAGATTATTGCAGTTATCATGTTTACAGAACTTACAATGACCTTGTAGACAGTGAGTACATAACCGTGTGCGGATCACATTGATTTTGTCTACCGCACTTATTAGGATTATTAGCACGGATGACAATTCTAAGATGATGTGTTATCTTATAGCGAATAGCCTTGGGGCTTCTGTTAAGAGTAAGGGCAATCATCTTGAGTGTGATATTAGGATCGGACAATAGATTTTGAATGATGAGTCGTTCATCAAAAGAAAGTTGTTTGTATGTGCTAGTCATAAAATATTCCTCCTTTTCTCCACTTAACTAACACATATCCCTTGTACCATTATCATAAAAAGGAACTTTCACTAAGAAAATAGTGAAAAGAGGAACTATCAAAAATAATTGAGAAAAAAATTGAGGATTTTTTTTTTTACTAATTGACAAATAGTGGAGATGTAGTATTATCAGTATATAAAAAGGAGAGATAGATATGAATAAACTTTTTAAGATGGCTGGAAGCTTAGCTCTAGCCGCAGTATTAACTAGTGGAGTAGTTTCACCAGTATATGCTGAAGAACAACCAGTATTAACACTAGAACAAGCACAGGCTGCAGAAAAGGAAACAGCTGAAACTCTTGAAAGAGTAGAAGTTGAATTAAGCGTTGCTATTGCTAACAGAACACAAGCACCGGTAGATATTCAACAAGCTGAAGCTAAACGCGATAAAGCAGAAGCAGCATTAGCAAAAGCTACACGTGAAAACGACGACACAGCTGCTGAAAAAGCAAAGAAAGATTTAGATGATGCAGAAGAAGATATTGCTAATTTAACTGCTATTTTACCTATTCTTGAGAATTCAGTTAAGAGAGCTGAAGAAAATGTTGCTAAGGCAGAAGCAGCTCACGATGCAGCTGTTGCAGCATTGGAGAAGTTGACAGCTCAGGGAAACCCAGAAGTTAAACCTGAAGTTAACCCAGAAGTTAAACCTGAAGTTAACCCAGAAGTTAAACCTGAAGTTAAGCCTGAAGTTAAGGTTAATGAAAAGACTGCTGACGGTAGAAAAGCTGCTGTAAGCACATCAGTAAAGTAATTCTTAAAATCTCAAATTATAGTAGAGATAAATAAAGGGGCATTGTAAAATGTCCCTTTACTCATATTAGGGAGGAAATATTTATGGAAAAGCGTCGCTTAAAGAAATCATTTAAATTAGGGATAATCTTTGCGGTTTTAGTACTTGCTATTGTTGCGGTACTTCAGCTTATAAAGCGTAAGCCTATTGTTCATCAGGAACCATCAAACAATGTTACTGAAGTTGAACAGCCAAAAGTTGTTAGTGGATATAAGGAATACGAAAATGCTATAGACCCAAAGAAGGTGTTGCTTATGTACAATGAGCTTCAAAAGGCAAAACAAACTAATTCGGATGCAAAGGCAATTATAGCATTTAATAATGATATTATTCATCAACCGGTTGTTCAGGGTGAAACTAATGATACATATCTAAGAACTAATTGGACAGATATGAGTTATGATAGTTATGGATCTATTTTTATGGATTCGTGGAATAATTTGAATGCAGATGATAAAAATACTATTATTTATGGCCACTATATTTACGAATATCTTACATCTGATCGTTCGATTATGTTTACACCTTTAGAATTGTTTAAGCATCAGGAAAATTATGAACAAAACAAGTATGTAGCCTTAGTGACAGATAAAGAAGTTCGCTATTATGAAGTTTCAAAGGTGTTTGAATGTCCATTAGATGAAATTGATGGAGTTTCATATCCTGTTAAGGATGTTCCTTATAACTTTACCGATTATACAAAGGATGAATTTGAATCTTATATTGCAGCAATCGACAAATATCAGTATTATGATACTGGAGCTAAACCAATTACTTACGATGATCATATAATGACTCTTCAAACCTGCTTAGAAGGTGTTGAAACAAGTCGTGAAGTTGTTGTGTGTAGAGAGATTGGAAGAAATAGTATTGTTGATGTTGCAAAAAAGGTTACATCAGCAGAGTGAGGCTTAGTTAGTCTTAAGCAAAATAGGTCTCGTGCTAATCATGCATAAAAACTTGATAACTTAAGTCATTCAGAAATAGACTTAAGTAAAATCAGTCGGGGGGTCATTACTATTTTTTAGTTGAAAATGATTTTATTTTGGCTTAATTAACTGAAAGCGGACTTTATATCATTGATAAGCGTTCATATGCACATCAATATTAAAAATACATAATAGTCTCATGATAAAGGAGAAATCTATTATGCATGAGAAAGAATTAATCACTAACTTTAATAAACTAACACAATCACAACAGGACCGTATCCAACGAGAAATCATCGATTTCTGTAATCTAAATGTTTGCTTGGGTGATAACAAACCATCTCAATGTCCTTATTGTCACAAGAAGACTAAGATGATCAAGAAAGGCTATGCCCGTGGAAAACAACGATATCTCTGTATGGAGTGTTATCACAAGTTTACCTATGATTCACATATGATAACTTCCTTTTTGAAGATCGATGTAGATAAGTTTATAGAAATCTGTATCGACACATTGACGATGGTTCCAATCCATAATACTGCAGCACGTCTAAATCGTTCTATCAAATGTGTATTTCAAAATCGTCATAAGTTTCTTAGCATGCTTGAAAAGTATTTGGAATCAGAAAAGATACAACTATCTGGAACGATAGGGTGTGATGAAACATACGTTCTTGAATCTTCCAAAGGTTCCTCTCTAAAACACAGAAAAGCCCGCCATAGAGGCGAGCCTTCAAAGTTTAGAGGAATATCCCATAAACAAATATGTATCGTCACCACAACAGATAGAAATGCACACGAGATATTCTTAGCAGTTGGCCAATCCCGACTAACTAAAGATATTATACAAGATACCTTCAAAAATAACATTACACAACGCTCTATCATCTGCACAGACGGAACAGATTGTTATAACTCTTTGGCAGAATGTAAGAAGCGTAAAGTAGTACATCTAAAAGGACACCAAAGCTACAATCAAGTAGAACATCTAAACGTTGTAAACCATATTCACTCTGTCATCAAGAATAAACTTGCCCAATATCGAGGAGTGGCAACGAAGTATATCAACCGATATACTGCATTGTTTGTGTGTATGCGTAGATTTATGGAGATGGATCTTAATGATTTGTATGAAAAGCTTGCATGGATAATATGTTATCCATTTGCGATAACTACAAAAGCATTACGAAACCACAATTTATTTAGTTTCTCCTTACAAGAATAAGTTACAAGTCCACGGTAAGTTAATTAAGCCTTTAATTTAGCACTATTTAACTTTAGATATCTTCTGTGTACTATCTTTGTAAAGAACAAATGACACTGCAAATGATACGATTAAGGAAACTGCTAATCCTACAAAAGCCCAAATAATATTGGATGGATTTGTTGGATCTACAAACATTGCCATTCCAGCAAGACCTGGTCCCATTGCGACAAATGCCTTAACATGTGCTAATCCAATTACTAAACCACCAATCAACGCTCCTGCAACAACACCAGTCATAGCCTTACGATGTTGTAATGTTACACCATATAATGCAGGCTCTGTAATACCAAAAATACCAGAGATACCTGCAGAAATTGCTGCTGCACGCAAGTTTTCGTTCTTTGTTTTAAATGCTACACCTAAGCAAGCACCACCTTCAGCAATGTTATGTGCTAATGAAGCAGGCATATATAAAACTTCGAAGCCAGCATTTGTAATAGAGCTTACTGCATAAGGTAATAGTGCCTTATGCATACCCATAGAAATCATAAATGGTAAGATAGCTGCTAGTAATGCAACTGCAACCCAACCTAATGTGTTATATAACCAAAGAATAAATGTTGTAATCAATTGTCCAATATTGAATCCAAGTGGACCAAGTACAAATAATGCAAGTGGTGATACAATCACAAAGCACATCATTGGTACAAAGAAAATACGAATTGCTTTTGGAGAAATCTTATTAAAGAACTTTTCAACAAAGTAGAGTACTGTAACAATCAATAAAGCTGGGAATACCTGATATGGATATGCGATATTCTGTAATGTATATCCACCAACCACAAATCCCTCTGCAAGTGCTGCAGTAATCTTAGGTAAGATCGTTACACCGACAATGGCGATTGCTACAACCTGATTCATATTTAACTTTTTAGACATTGTGGCAGCTACCATCAATGGCAAGAAATACAGCGCTGCATCAGCCGCATTAAATAATAGAATATAAACAGGATTTGTATTCTGTAATAAACCTATTAATACAAATAATGATAAGAATGCTTTTAGAATACCTGCACCAGCGATTGCAGGAACAAGTGGTTGGAAAACACCTACTAAAAAGTCTAATGCTTTTGCACCTAATCCAACGTTCTGTTTTGAATCTTTATCATCCGCAACTGTTCCACCAGCCTCAAATGTTCCAAGTTTCAACACTTCTTCATATGCCTCGATGACATCATTTCCAATAATAACCTGTGTTTGAGTTCCAGTTTGCACTACACCCAATACACCACTAATCTTTTTCAATTCCTCCACATTAACCATTGCTTGATTTTTAATAGAGAAACGTAGACGTGTGCTACAATGTTCTAAATGTGATACATTCTCTGAACCACCAATATTTTTAACAATCCCTTCTGCTAACTTTTTATAATCCTTTGCCATAAAAAGCCCCTTTCTATTTTCTAATATATGCATTTTCTATATCTAAAAAGGGCATAATAATAAACGATATCAATGCCCAATTAAAACGGATATATTCAAAAATTCATTTAGAAACTAAATTATTATAAACCTTGACTTACGATTACAACTTAATCATGTTTCTTACGATGTAGATATGCTGCAATTCCCATAACTAATACAGCTCCGCCAAGAAGAACTACATACTTAATTACATTTGTTCTATCCCCAGTAGTTGGACTTAAACTTGGATGCGGAGTTGCGGGCGCAGGAGTAGGCGCTGGAACCACAATAGCCTTATAATACTTATTGTCAAATTCCGCACTTGGATATTTCTGCAAAGTTGGATCTCCAGAAACATAGACTGCAAAATCTCCAGTAAGCCCACCGGAAGGATCATTTACAATTGTTGCAACAACATGATATACCTTACTATCTAAAGTATACTCACTGCTTACTGGGGAAACCACCTTTAACTGATAGCCGTAGGTACCAACACTAGAAAAATTAATCGGTAATGTAACGGAAATATTATCCCCTTTAATCTTTATCTCTGATTCATCAGTAGATAATGATGAAATACTATAAGCAGCGGTACTTGTAGCGTTAGGCATTGGATTACCAACAACATCTGCCTTTAAAACATAAGTAATTTCATCACCACCTACTGGTACTGCATCGCTTCCTGAAAGCACTGTAAAATGTTGCTGCACAGGAATAGTACATGTGGCAACTAATGGAGCTGCATATGCTCTCAAACAAGAAAGGGCAAACAACGCCATAAATGCCATTGAACCTGTAACCAATTTTCTTATACTTCTCTTCATACTTTCTTTCTTCATCGTTCTTTACTTACCCCTATTCCTCTTTTTGCTTTATATTTTTTCTTCACTATATATCCTACTAACAACATTATCATAATACCATCTAATATCCAATGGATAATTGTTACCTTATTCCA
>ERZ773066.1357-NODE-1357-length-12597-cov-3.169431_pt1 | contig 12597 bp, 7 predicted proteins | sample MGYA00580573_ERZ773066 | MGnify/ENA primary metagenome ERZ773066 (study PRJEB29015, sample SAMEA2738128) | human oral metagenome | biome: human oral; feature: human-associated habitat; material: saliva | place: China | collected 2203 ... | reverse complement strand
AGCAATACATTGAAAACAATATGCTTACTGATGATGATGTAGTAACTCTTATTGAGAATTACCTTAAAGCCAATCTACTAGATGAGAACGAGCTTATTGAGATTATTAAGCGATATTTAGTTAATAATCCACAAACCACATTAAAGTGGATTGATTTGCGTTAATGAGGATGTGAGATTAATAGTTGAATCCCTTAATGAAACTTGTTAGATTGTTGAGGACTATGAATCTCAACATCAATAAATACATTGCTGTTAACGCAGATGGTGATGGATTTATCTTCAGGGGAATAGATGATCTGATTAATGAGATTAATAATCATAGCGGCGCATCTAATCTCAATGCCACTAAGATTGACGGCAAAACTATTGAAGAGTTTATCAATTCTCTAAAGAGTGATTTTAAGGTACATGAACATGCAAATAAAGATGTACTTGATACTATTACTCAGCAAAAAATTGATGATTGGAATAGTAAGCAAGATACCATTGGATATACCTTAGAGAACGTTGTCAATAAAGGTGTTGCTAATGGATATGTATCTCTTGATAGTGATGGTAAGATTCCATTAACACAACTACCAACAATTGCTAAAGAGACAATAGTAGTTGCAGATACTGCTGCTAAGGATGCAATTACTTCTGATAATGCATATCCTGGTTTACAATGTTTGGTATTGGATGATGATATAGGTAAGCCTGATGAGCAGAGTGTGCTTTACATGTGTATTAAAGTAGAGGGCGCAAATATTATATGGGCAGCAATTGCCAAACTCGATCAATCTAACATTACTATCGAATGGTCCAATATCAATGGTAAACCATCATCCAATGTATCTGATATTGATGATGCTGTATCTAAGAGGCATTCTCATCCAAACATTACTACTCTTGATAAATTGAATACTAAAGATGATAAACTTACTTATGATGGTAAGTTTGTAGCTTTTTCAGATCAATCAATCGGGGAACTTAAATCCTTTGTAATTAGAAGTGATAGTAATAATAAGACTCAATTTATCTTAACTGATCCATCTACTCAATTTGATAAGGATAAGGATCATATCATTGCTATCTATTATAGTGGATTAAGAGTACCAGATGCTTCATATATCTTTACTAAAAGTAGTGGAGTATTGGAGCTTAAAGATGATATTAGTTTGGATCAAGGAGAACTTCTGGAGGTTGAATTCGAGAAGTTTTAGTATTGTATGCGCCGCAGTCACTTGAAGATCTCTTGTATAACTGCGGCGCATACATAACTCATATTACAACCTCCAATTGTTGATATTTGGATCGAGTATAACATCTTCTAGATCCTCTTTAGGTAATTGTATTACAGCATTCGAACCAAACAGATCAGCTACTCTACATCTTACTAATCTTTGTGGCGCGCCATAAGTAATTGCATCTTTTGCGCTTTTGAATAACATCTCATGATCTTTAACAAAGTTTGGATTCTTCTTTCTTTCCATATTCAACCACTCATTGAAAACTATACGATTCTTTTCATAATACTTAGATATACGCGCATCTTCAACTTCAGTTGTTGGTCTATAATCGTAGTAGTTTGTCCATATACCTCCCCACGCAGTTTCTTCTAAACTGAAGATGATATCTCGATCCACATACTTATCATTATATTCGAGCGATCGATTGATTGACGCGCGAATAGCTTCATCATCCAATGGCTGATATCTCTCTATTATATTTTGTATAGTGAGAGTACGAGTATCTTCGTTTGTAAACTCCACAATCTTATCAGTATAAAGATCCTTAAATTTCATATCTATACCCTCCAAAAAGTTATGATAACTTTCGCGAATTATATTGGCATCTGTCAATCGTAATCGTAATCGCGCATATGCTATTGCACCAGCATCTTCAAACTGTTTAGGTAGTGATGGTATATTATATACTGTGATGAATTTAACAGTTAACTTTTGTCTCTCATTACTAAATCGCACGTTATAACATACTTTAATAAATCTATAAATGTTATCATCTGTATTGTAATAGATGATATAACGAATGATGCTTTTTTCTTCACGCATTTTGCCATCTACACATTGGTGTAAACTTTGATTCTTATGAAGGAAATCTATCATTGTCTTAATCCTACCTACAACAACGTCTTTGCTGGTTAGGAAGTAGATTGATTGTGTCAGATTGTAATGATGTTTCTTAATGTTTTCAATCAACTTATCTTTATACCAATAGTAAAGTGCATCATCTGTATCATTGTAACAGTTAATCTTGTGGTTGGTATTTTCGATAGCGCTTATGATGTTACTTTCATTCTCAACTTGTAAACAACTAAATGACATCATGTTCTGACTGATGAACTTCATAAGTTTCTGTCGCATCTCTTGATACTTTGTTTGTGATAGTTGTATTGCTTCAATAATCAGTTTTTGATCACTTGTTATTGTAATGTTATGATATACATCAAACTTGTCCAATGGATCCACAGTGATAATAAACTCATCATCTATATATGCAACAGATAAAGATAAAGTTTTACTATTTTGCTCAACCAAATGGTATGATGCTTTAATAAGTTTGCTAATGAGTGATTGTATGTTAAACATGATTATATACCCTCCCTTACATTCTTATATTATAGTAATCAATTGCCTATCTTGTGAATCTTCTTTAACTAGAAGAGTTGTATACATTAAGAACCTAATTATTATATAGTTTAACTATATATCTCCTAACAGTTTTTAAAGCGCATCATATATTATAGCGTTCTTAACAGTATCAAATCACTCTTTTTGATGTTTATATTGTTAAGTATATCAACTATATCGTTATCACTTAGCGCAGTAAATACAATGAATGAGCTGGAAGAGCTGTTTGATACAAACCCATGTTTCACTTTTATAATGCAGATTATTCTTTCATTGTATATAAGTTTGTTTATATGTGATATGTGTGATATGGGTATACCTATATGCGCCACATAAATCACAGATCATTGAACTTAGGCGGCGCATTCTTTCTATCTTCTATATAAACTTCCAGTTACGAAGATCAGGATCATCAATAGCATCTTGTGGATCTTCCTCTTCTAGCAAATCAAGCACTTTATCACCATACAATTTACTCATCCAATATCTTACAGTCTTCTGCGGCGCACCATATGTAATAGCATCTTTGGCATAATTGAACTCTTCTTGGTACATCTTAATAAAGTTGCTATTCATTGCGCGCTTCTTATCAAGTTGCTCGTTGAATACAATACGATTCTTCTCATAGTACTTTTCCCTGCGCTTCCACGATGTTTCATTTATATCTTTTTCGCAATAGTAGCCGGGCCAAGCGCCATCAGACATGATATCATCATATGAGAATATCTTATCAAAGTCGTATGTGTTATGTACCCATTCTCTGCGCAAAAGAGATTTTCTTTTTCTTGCCTCATCATCAACTCCAGAATATGCAATAAGGTCATCTATTGTCATAGTATCTATAGATTCAGATAAATCAACAATCTCTCCAGTCATATTATGCTTAAACTTCATTAATAAGACCTCCTCAAAATTAACAATATCACCATCTACATCTTTTCTAGCTTTTCTATATACTTGTCCAAGTTTACCTTTAAGATTTGATGGTATCTTTATGTTATCGTATACTGAAGTAAACTTAATAACATACTTATCGTCATCATTACTATGTCTAACATTGTATACAATCTTAATAAGATCATAACTGTTATCTTCATAAATTTGTAATATAAATCGTAAATAATTTGGTTCAATACGAGATATGCCATCTACACATGGATATGCTTTAGTATTAAGATTCATTGCATCTATAATAGTATCAATGTGGTATAGATCAGAATACTCATAATTAATCAAACTGATTGCATCATATAAATTAACCCTATGCTTATCGATATTGTATTGATGTTTACTTGGTTCCCAATAGTAGATATAATCTTCGTCTTCATAGTAACATGGAACTTCATCTCCACCATATTTAACTATTGAAGATTTTGCTATCTGTAGGTTTCTAGGATTTTCGATCTGAAGGCTACTATGAGCTTGTAATCCAGTCTTCAATATACGATTTAGTAGTATGATAGATGTTGCTTCATCGAATGCGCGCATATCTTTGAACTTGCGTTTAATATACGAATCTGTAAAGATAACCCTATCCAAATTAAACACATATGATCCAAAATTACATTCGCTTATGATTGATACAAGCTTATAGTTATCGCTAATCATCTTATTACACTTACTCAATAGTTCTTGAAACTCTTGTTCATTAATAAACATATGCATCTAACTCTCCATTCATCATTGTATTATGCAAACTTCCACTTACATAGATCTGGATCGATATTTTCTCCTGTTAGTAGATCAAGTACTTGATTGCAGTAATGTGCTGCAATGTATACATACATTAATTATATACATTGCAGCGCATCTATCTACACTAACATTACCAACTAGTTAAACATTGACACACATTTATCCACAACAGGAATCTTCTTCTTGGTACAATAGGCTGCTATTATATCATATGATGATTGATCATCTGGCCCCCATAATGTACCATATCCTTCTGGCTCTTCATATGAATGAACATCAAGGTATATTGGATATTGATATGATTGTTCATTCATCATAGTAATTAAACTATCATATGTGTATTTGATATGATTCTCGATGATTTCATCGTCATCAGTAATGTCATCATCATACTGATCTTCTCCTTCTTCTTTATATGGGCGTCGCTCTTCTTGGTTATACTTTTCTACCTGCTCATAATGATTCTTATATGTTTTGGTAATCTCATTCAATAACTCTTCATCGTTATCTACTTTAACGATTCTCTTAGTTAGGGCAATCACTTCATCAATCTTATCATATAATATAAATGATGATTCTTTTATACCGCGAGAGAGATTGTAATCTTCATTTGGTACAATATGTCTATCAATAGTAGCACCACCACTTATAACATGCTTTGCCCTATTGATAAGAGATATATGATTGTTGAGGTTGTTGGTAGTATGATTTAACACTTCGGTTATATCCTTATCAGCCATAGCAGCAAACACGATAAAAGAACTTGAAGAACTGTTAGCAACGAAACTAGATCTTACTTTCATTGACCTTACACCCTTTCTTTCATATATGTTATAGATTTATGAGCATATACTTTATTTCGCGTATATGCGCAATAGAACTACCTATATGCGCAGCAACTTTTCAAGGTATACAATTATACCTATTTTAAAACTACCGCGCAAATAGGCCGGCCTAGGCTTAATATATACTATGATATTACATTATCATCCCCTATCAATAGCAACTACATTCATATCAAAATGAGTGCTATAATAAGATAGCTGCGTCATGAAATCTTCACATCGAAGATTAACAGATTTGTCGCTTTGATTGTTCTCTTCAAGAGTTGGGCACTTAACATGCTTCTTATAAAGATCGACGTACTTTTTATAGTATCTTCTACCATCAATATATTTACTATCATTCATATCAAAGATATCATCTATATGATCCATATAGTATTGGTGAATGAATGGTATGATGATCTTTTTGATACTATTTAGAAGAGTATACACATAGTATGATATCTTCATATAGTATCTATCAAAGTTATTGAACTCTATTGTATTAATGTGCCATTGATTATGCATAAAGATTTTGATGGCGTCAATGTTGATTTCAGAGCTACTAATCATATCATTAATGCTATAATTTAGCGCAATGTTGGTTCTAAGTATCTCTGTAATGAATGAGATATCTTTTATATTATTATACCCTTCAATATGCTTCTTGTAACTAATATTGAAGATTATCCTTAATCTCTTATCAATATTACCATATGGGCGCATCTTTGATGTAAATCTATGTATATCTACATGAAACATACCAAGTGGCATAGTATCTTTGATAATGATGTTATCTTTGGCCAACTCTTCATCAACATTGGCAAAGATCTGATCATTATGTAATATTCTTCTATATACATCATATAAGTACTTTCGGCATATATCATCGTTAAAGGTGATGATTTTTCTATGTATATTATTAGAGACTACTTCCATTAGCTCTTTATACTTATTTCTAAAAGAAGCCATTTGCTCCAAGATTGTAGAAGATATCATGTTTTTATGATTCTTGATGTTATACATGATAACTTCTCCAACATTAAGCACATTCTCAATAATCTTTTTAGAAGCGCCGCTCTTATTGTATTCAATGAGATAGTATTTGACACCACTATGATCTTTATCTCTATGATCTTCTATATTGATATACAGATTGTTAAGTAGATTACCTATATGAAACTGTGTATTGATATATCTATCCATAGGTATCATATCGTTTATAAAAGATGATATGATATCGGATTGCGCATCAGTTTCATCTTCTTTATCGTTTGTAACTTGTTTGAAAGATACCATATCTTTATCATCGTACTTATAATATCGCTTATCGTAAAAATCTTCCGAAGAGTAGATTCTTTTAAGGTATGGGAAGATGGTATAGTTGTAGATACTTTTGTTATACATATTGGGATTAGTATTAGTGCATAAACTTGATGGAGTATTATTGAAGAAGTGGATGAATGGTTGATAAATGGTATCAAGTATAAGACAGCTGGCGCCTCTTCTAGTAAAGATCTCATTGTTCCTATTATAGCACTTATAAAACGAAACTACTATGTTAGGATCTTCTGTATCGTATTTAAAGAATGATTTGATTGTTAGCGCAAGTTCATGATATATATATGGAATCAACTTTGCTACATGTTTATAATATAACCTTGTAAACATCTGTTCTGAAGAGATGTACACATCACTGTATCTTCTATTATATAACTCATTGATATGATAGAATAGATCATATTCAGAGTCAGAATTATCTGTTTGGTAATTTGGAGATACTATTACATCAATGTCGCTGTAATATAGCGTAAGAAACATTGTAGCAAATGTATCTACTTTTCTAAATATATTTTGGTTGTAGTATGATCCGTCTTTTTTGTTGATGTTATATAACATAACCAAATCATTGAAGTTTCTTTGGCGTTCTTTTGTAGCATGTCGATTTATATCAGCGGTATTAATGGATTGCGCGATTGGTGTAGTAGAGATCACTTTTATCAATGGATAGTTATCTGTATCTTGTAGTACTTGTTCACTACTAAAGTACTTTGTAATCATTGGAGTAATCAAGTCGATCTCATTGATATGCGACTTAAATTGCGCAAATTGCTTCTTGAAAGATTTAGATGCAATATCTACTACCATCTCTCATACACATCCTTTAGTTATGCAAGTTTTTTGCAAATGATGTTAAAGTCATTGTTATCAGAATTGGCTAGATAGTAATTAACCAATGATATAAGAACTTCCATTGATATATGGTTATTGTATATGATCTGCGATGGAAATGCACTATCTTTATAACTCTTCAAACACGATAACATTACATCCAGTTGTTTATCATTATCTTTAGCATAATTGTATAATGTTATGCCAATCTTATCAATATTGTTATTGATAAACTCTGTTACCCTGTTACTAATCTCGATAGTCTTATACAAGGTTTTGATGTTATTATCGAAAGTTTTACTTGATTTCAATATTGCGGCCGAATCATTATCAACATCACTATTCAACTTATAACATTCAAAACATTCAATAATTTCATCATAGTTATTCTTGTACATAACATACTGTTGTATATCTCTATCAAAGTGCAGATAGATCTTATATGGTATAGGAGATATTGAATCATCATCAGTTACGTTATTGATGTTGATTTGAATTACTATGTATACAAGCATCATATGTTTCATTTGATCTTCTATAGTAACACTACTCTTATACTTTGTATCAAAGTATCCATTGATTGTACTGTTATTGAATTCTATAGAAGAACCAGTGTTTTCAATTTGAGGATCAAGTTGCGCGCCAATCAATACATCATACTTATTAAGATTGATCTTATCGATGTTATCATTGAGTACGTTATTGATTCTATCTATCATATCAATTGATACAGCTAATGATATCTTGTTGAATAGATAGATCTTGTTATTTGGATCAGTTGGCATAATACCAAAAGCTCTTTGATAGATACTATCATCGTTGAAGAGATTATTACAGCATTCTTTTATACATAACTGCCTGATTATCTTATGGATATGTAAGTTATCTGGCTGCATTTCTATTCCTTGTGAATAGAGGCGCGCCAACATGATTGGATAGATGTTATGGAAGGATGTAATGTCTGATAGATAGGTATACTGAATCTGTTGAAAGTTCTTATATATAAGGATATCATTCTCATTGATAAATATCATTCGCCTATAGATTCTATCAACTGTGTCATAGATCTCAATTACTACATTGGATAGTATACCATTGTAAACTATAGTGATATTGTTAATCTGTTTAACTTTTGATGGATTGCTATCCATAAACTCATCAATGTTTATCTTGTCTGTAATATGATAATAGTTACTTAAGTGCAAAGTATCAGTATTGGATGCATTCTTATTATAGCATCTTAATGTTATCCGAGAAAACCACACATCTGTAAATAAGTTATTGCTATTATTCATATACTTGCGCAAATTACCATCCAATGAATATAATGATACTTGATATCTATCTTTGCTAGAAGTGCTGATAATTCTATCTACAATATACATCTTGATTGATTGATAGATATCATCGATAATTTGATTCATATTGGATAGTATGATTTTGATTTTATCGGCGCTTGTATTCTTGAGTAAGTTGATTAAGACATAAAACTGCGGCGCATTATTAGCTTTATGATAGTAGATCTTATATGGTATTAGTTCTGATTGTAACTTGATATCGTTATCGTAACGAAGTTGTTGATTCTTGGGATTCATTGTTACATTATATTCAAATTTTACAGCATCATCGTGTTCAAACTTTGCCTTCCATCTACTTGATAATACTTCAAGTCTATGACATAGTATATGTGGTATTGTATCAGGATCATTAAGATAATACTTGATGCGATCTGTTATTGCTTCTATGCTTTCCATAATCTTATCATCTCCTTGGCTTTGGAATTAGTTGGATAATAACTGATAGGTCAAGTTAACGTTCTTATCATTGAAGTAATAGTTAATGCGCGCAACAAGTTCCTCTATCGAGATATCATGTTTCATATACTGTTCAGCTTGTATTGTTTCATTGATTGTGGTATCGATTAGTTGTATAAGCTTCATCTGCTTATACTTGGCTCGCTCAAATACCTCTCCAATAGTAAGTATAAGTTCATTACTATGATTATTGATATACTGAAGTATATTATTGTACTCTATAAGCGCATAAGATATCTTATCAGAATTTGCTATTATGTTATCGATATGTTTGCCAATGATGTCAATTTTGATACCGTTCTTAGACTTAATAGTGATGGTTGTATCAATGGGGATCTCTAACTGAGAAGTCACATACTGTTGAGAAGATACATCATATACAATATCGGCCGATGCGTATAAGTTTATCTTGCGCAAAATATATGCTATATATAGATGCTTTGGTATCAGATTCTCAATAGTAATGCTATTATAGAGACTATTATCTATAAGTTTTATCTTTATTGGCGCAATGTCTCTATTGCTGTTATAAAATGATGGTATACTCGAGATTCTTAGATGAGTACATGCATTTATATCATCGTACTTTATAGTATCATTTAGATGATTACATATATATCGATGATAGTATGATAAGATGATTGACATAAGCATATGAATACCATTCTTTGTAAAGGTATTAGAGTGATAATCATCATAATCATAATATGTTAACATGTTATATAGTTCAATAAACTGCGCGTTATCTAGATAAGTTGAAACTGTTTTATCTCTTTCATTAGTGAATATGGATGAAACAAGAGGATATAGGTGCGCCAATGTATTAACATACATCAACATGTAATAGTTCTTATTAGTGTCATGTGATGTTATTTTGTGTGCATGTTCTATTAACATATCATTGATAAATGTCATGAAGGTATATGTATTATCAAGTGAATCATGTATTTGAATTACTATATCTGATAGCAAATTGAATACCATAAGTACTGTGATTGGTGTTTCTCTATTTGATAGATTGGATAGATAGGAAGCATAATCCTTTTGCGCGCTACTCATATCATCAGTATCAGATTGAGGATGTGTTGGTTGTTCTTGTATGTTAAATTCACCATAGTGATTTAGCAATAGATGATGTATTGTATTGAATGATTCATTGAATCTACTGTTTGTATTTGGATGAGAGCTCTTAACTCTATATATGAATACAGTATAATTGTGATTGTTGTGATTGGTATTGATCATAGCTTCTATAGAATCTTTAAGCGCCGCAAAGATTTTCATCTTTACTGTTTTGAGAAAGTTACATGTTTCTATAAACTTTTGCACATCAATCTCTTTATCCTTATAGATGATGATACCAAAACTTAACATTCTAATAGCATTACCAATTTCTCTACATACTATATCATATGCATTATTCTTCTTAAGCTTCTTTCTTCTTAATGAATCATCATCATTAATAGTAATAGTAAATGATATATGTTTTGGTGCAACAATACTGTTAATCATCTTAGTTATAGTGGATCTAATTATTGATGGTATATACGATGGATGATTCACTTGGTTTCTAAGTTTACGATCCTTATCAATAAACATGATAAATGATGATCATCCTTTCGATTATGGTTAGTTTTTAAGTAATGGAAAGGCAGTACATTTGATCTCAATGTTAATATTGTCAGATGCGCCATAATAGTTAATTCGTGCGAGTAAATCGATCATAGAATCAATACCAGCTCTATAAGTTATATCAGATAGATATAACTTACTATTGAACTTAGTATAATTATTGGATAGCTCATTAAGCTTCTTATCTACATACTGGCTAAAGTCACTAATACTATATCTAAACTTATCTGGATTGTTTGTTATGTAGTTGATGATCTTATCTACAAAGAGGTTAAACTCTCTATAGTTAGTCGCAATATCAATAAGATTATCTAGATTGGAAGTTTTGGATAGATTATGGCCTGATATGTTTATATTTGATATATGTGAAACAAGCTCACCAAAGTTATCATTAACATAGTAGTTAAAGTTTGAATCTGTTAATGATGTTGAATCGATTTTTGCACCGAAGACTCTTACAATAGAGTTATGAACCTTATCGATTACATAAAACATAATGTTAAACGAATTAAGCGCCAACATCTCCTTCTTATTGTTACTATCTGTTAGAATCTTATGAACCTTATCCATAGCACTGTTGTTTGGTTTGATGTTAATAATGCGCGTATCTATATCAAACCAGTTAATAGATTGATATGACATCGATGAATTCAATGGTATTATTGGAATCATAAGATACTCATCTGGTTTAACTGAATAGTTATAGTCTCCAAAGTAACAATCAATGAACGTTTTAGCTATCTCTAATATCTTCTGTACATTGGACGCCGCATCTTCATCTTCTATAAAGAATCTGTTAATACTATTTGTCATCATTTCACCAAGGTATACAACTATAGCTTCAATAAGCATATTGTATGTATTGGTATAGTTATCGATGTTGATAAGATTCTTATCTTTATTAGCTATATGCAATATAGATGTATCTGATTTACTGTAATTCAATACAAGATCTAGTAAGATCTTAATAGCGCGATAGTTATAGTATTGCGCACAGAACATCTCAAACTTCTTATAATCATCATAATCGTCGTTATATAACTTACTTTTTATTGCGTCATGTTGTATAACATAAGTGTAGATAGGTAGATCCATTAACGATGTAATCTGTAATAATACATACTGAGAAGATTCGTTCATTGAATAGATATTGGTGATGTTTGAATCAGCGCGCAAGTTATTTCTAAAGTTGCAATTGTACATAGCAAACAACATCTTATGATGATCAACTTGATCTGTAATCTCGATAATAAGATCTTCTAGTAGATTGTTATAGTTGATTCCAATATTAGTATCGTCGTTGTTTGGCGCATTTATGAATCTTGTAATGGTCATGTAATCTGATGTTGATAGTGCATTATGATTGCACATATGTTTCAATGTTTGATTACTGTTGTTCTTTTTACCATAGATGCAAATATCATGTATGGTTTTATTTGAGGTGAAAGCTTTCTTGATATTATTGATAAGTTGATAGATGTTGATAGTGTATCGATTGATAAGGCTTGAATCATCTAATAGAATGGTTGATTGGATATGCTTCTTGATGTTATCGTAGAAGATATTTTTAAATTTGCTGATAGTTGCAATGAAGATGTTTATCTGATTGGAATTGAGTGTATTGACGCCATTAACTTCAATAGACACAGAAACGGCGCCCTTTATAAAGTTTGCAAAATAAACTATAGATGATTGGGCGCAATGATCATATAGATTATCTAAGATATCTGGCGCTAAATTGATAAAGTTATAGTGATTAATAGATTTGATAGATGTTGATTCTTTTAGCTTACCAAATGTATCAATCACTACTGTTTCAGTTATAAGG
>ERZ773066.1353-NODE-1353-length-12607-cov-14.678697_pt1 | contig 12607 bp, 3 predicted proteins | sample MGYA00580573_ERZ773066 | MGnify/ENA primary metagenome ERZ773066 (study PRJEB29015, sample SAMEA2738128) | human oral metagenome | biome: human oral; feature: human-associated habitat; material: saliva | place: China | collected 2203 ... | reverse complement strand
TCACAGCGGCAGAAACACTTCCGGCGTACTTGGCAGCATCATCAAATAAGTGTAGATCTGCTTCTGCAACATAAATATTTTTTGTGGCCATAACCATACCTCCTTATTTTTGTAACTTGTATCTGAAGTTTAGTATCTATATGATTATGAACATAATTATAATCATATAGAGGCATTTTGTCAAGATAGACTGTCTTTCCATCATTATGGTGTTGAAGGCTGATTCTTCACTGATACTGGGAGCCTAATCTCAAAATGCGATATATAAAGTTCTTCGTTTTTGCACAAAAAATAGAGGATGATCTGCGATCATCCCCTGTTACTACAATCTTATTTTGCTTGGTTTGTTTTATAGTTCCATTTCACCTTTTATCGGTTTTTGTTCCTGTTTTTCAGTAGATTCTTCTTTGAGTTTCTTGATTGCACCAAGGATAGAATCCTTTGGTTTATTTTCTTTCTCTGAGACTTTCTCAACTGTTTTCTTAAGTCTTTCTTCTATTGATGAAAGCTTTGCTTCCATCTTTTGAATATCTTCTCTTATCTGACCAGACTGCTCAAAGGAATCTGCATAATGTAAATCCAGTTGTCTATCCTCAATCTGATCTTGTAAAGATTGAATTTCTTTTTCAAGTGCCACTTTTTCCTTCTCACTATTTTGCATTTGTTCTCTGGCTTTCAGCATCTTTGTCGATAGTACCCTGAGATTGGTATGTTCCTTGCCATTATCATCAATACTGCTACGAAGTTGGCCGGAAATTTTCACAAAATCTCCTCTTTGAAAATCCTTTGCAAGCTTCCCTTTTTCTCCATAGGCAGAACAATTATAATATTTCTTTTCGCCATTTTCGTCTTTTGTCAGCAGCGAGAAATTCACAACAGAGAACTTTCCACCATTCTTATTTTCTCGTTCGATTGCTTCTACCTTACCGACTACATTACCGACTAAAGTGACTATATCGTCTTTATCCGGCTGATACGGGATGTCCTTGATCTGTCCCTGTTCACGCAGCTCATCAATCATATAGTCAAATTCTTCATGTAAAAGATTCACTGTATCGTTTTCCATAAATTGACTGTAAAGCGTGTCCAATGCTTCCTTGTCATTGATTCCCTTCTCATATGAAATGATTGCCTTAATAAAGTCCTGATAATTATCTTTTGCCATGTTTTCAATGCTATTTCTGATCTCATCGTAATTCATTTGTATTCTCCTTTTCTTCGTTTTAAATGCAATAGAGCAGGACGCTTAACGCTCCTGCTCCTTGTCTTTGGTTTCCTTATTATCTGTATCTTTTTCTTTGGATTGATATTCTCGTATCTGGGCTAAAATAGAGGGCTTTTCTGATTGATCATCTTTATGCAAGCCATCCACATCATAAGTTGATTCAAAAGCATCGCTGTCTTTAAAATCATTATCATTGCGATCCTTCATACCATCATTATCCAAGTCTTTGGCAAGGGGATCATAGTAATTTCCATCATCGTCTATTTCCAGTCCAATAGCTGCCTTCAAATCATCTTCATCCACATACACGAAATCATCAAAACTTCCTAACTCTATTTCTTCTTTCATGCGAGTAAGTGCTGCATTTTCATCCTCATCATCAAGGTCAAAACTTTCTTTTCGGATAATTGTTCCATCAATCATCTGACACCAAGTTTTTTCTTCTAAGTTCAGCTCATACTGAATGGAATGTCTTTCATCCGGTGTTGTCGTATAGGCAATGCCAACATGTTTATAGTCTGGATATAGCTTATCAAATTCCTCATAGCTATGGCTTTCATCATATTCATGATTCACATAGTCAATAATGGCCTTTTTTACATCCTCAAGAAGCGGACTGTCATTTCTTTGCTCATTAACTTCTCCCATATCTAGTAACTGATTTAACTCTGCAAGCCTTGATACCTTTGTTTTAAGTTCTTCTGCCTTCTCAAATGGTTTTTGTAGCTCCAGCTTTGCATTGATAAGCTGTTGTTTCGTATCTGATAATCGCTCCTCCAGCTTATGAATCTTCTCAGGCAATTTCTCAATGACATTGTCCATACGAAGCAAATTACCATCTCCGCTCGACCCAAATTCCCCTCGATGTTCTGCTTGTCCTTTCAAGGCAAACTGATATTCATTTGTGAAGGTATTGTAGCTTACATCCATCTCCAAGTTACGATACTTACCAATCGTTACAGTCCCGTTAATAGGAACTTTCTTAATTACTTCCATGAGTCTTTCCGCAGCTTCTTTTTTGTCGAACAGTTTTACTCCCTTCAGTTCAATGGAGGTAAATTTATCTTCCCCTGTTCCTTTCGGCTCTACCATCGCAAGATCCATTTTGGTTGCTTCTATGAGTTTTTCTAGTCGAACAATCTCATTCGGATAAGACTTTGTAACCTTATCTTCCAACTGATACCGATTGGCTTTATAGTTTGCCTCCAACATCTTTAGCTTCGTCACCTGCGTGTCCAAATCCATTTTCTCTTTGATACGAGGATCGCCTGTGGCTAAGGCTTTAATCTCCGCATAATTTAAGCTGCTCTCATCCACATCTTCCGCAACACGTACCGGCGTTTTGCTTGTCATAATCTGACTAATGAATTTCTGCTTGTTTTCAATGGTCTGCCACAGATAGGCGTCAAAGGTATTTTCTGTGACATAACGGAATATATGGACTTTTTCATTTTCGTTGCCTTGACGGACGATACGCCCAGCTCTTTGCTCCAGATCAGACGGACGCCAAGGCACATCAAGGTCATGTAGTGCAATCAGTTTATTCTGGACATTCGTGCCGGCTCCCATCTTTTGAGTAGAACCCATCAAGATACGTATTTCCCCTTTTCTCACCTTTGCAAATAACTCATCCTTTTGCTTATCGGAATTCGCATCGTGGATAAAGGCAATTTCTTTCTCCGGAATACCCATATCTACAAGCTTTCCTTTAATATCATCGTAAATATTAAAGCTGCCGTCACCTTTCGGTGTGGCCATATCCGAAAATACTAACTGAGTAGACTGTTTTTCCTTTGTCTGCTCCCAGATAGAGAAGATGTTTTTCACACAGGTATTTACTTTACTGTTAGGATCATCCGGCAACATTGGATTGATAAGCCTTTGATCTAAGGCAAGTTTCTTACCATCGTTGGTAATATTGAGCATATTATCTTCCTCTGGCTCAACCTGTCGGTTACGTACCTTATCCGCTCTTTCCGACAGTCCTTTTAAGATTTCCTTTTGTTCCATGGAAGGCATCGTTTTAATGACTTCATAATTTGCCTCCGGTACTGGCAGCTTTAGCATGTCTGCCGTTTGAATATCTGCCACCTGCTTAAACATCGCCATCAGTTCAGGAAGATTGAAAAACTTTGAGAAGCGTGTTTTCACACGATACCCAGTCCCTTCTGGTGAAAGTTCAAAAGCCGATTGGGTTTCTCCAAAGGTAGAAGCCCATGCGTCGAAATGCTCCAAACCGGATTTCTTTAACTCGTTGTATTGCAAGTATCGCTGCATGGTGTACATTTCCGTCATGGAATTACTGATTGGCGTTCCCGTTGCAAAGATGATTCCTTTCCCACCAGTGATCTCATCCATATATCTGCACTTCATGTACATATCCGAACTTTTTACAGCTTCTGATTGTCCAATGCCTGCAACATTTCGCATTTTGGTGTGAAGAAACAAGTTCTTAAACCCATGTGCTTCATCGACAAAGAGCTTGTCTACTCCCAATTCCTCAAAGGTGATAACATCGTCCTTCTTGAAATCATCATTCAGCTTTTCAAGCCTTGCTTCCAGTTTCTTCTTTGTCTTTTCAAGCTGTTTCACCGTAAAGTTTTGGTTTCTATCATGCTTATATTCTTCTACATAATTGATGATTTCATCAATTTGTTCTTGGATATGCTTTTCCTGATACTCCTTGCTCATCGGGATTTTTTCAAACTGAGAATGACCAATGATGACCGCATCATATTCTCCGGTTGCAATCCGTCCGATGAAACGCTTGCGATTTTTAGGTTCAAAGTCTTTTTTATCTGCAACCAGTATATTTGCGGAAGGATAGAGCTGCATGAACTCCCTGCCTATTTGACCCGTTAGGTGGTTCGGTACTACAAAAAGGCTTTTCGTACACATTCCTAGTCTTTTGGCTTCCATGGCACTTGCTACCATTTCAAAGGTCTTTCCTGCTCCTACCACATGGGCAAGCAAGGTATTGCCACCATACAAGCTTCTTGCGATAGCATTCTTTTGATGTGGACGAAGTTTAATATCGGTATTCATACCGTCAAAGGTAAGATGGCTGCCATCAAATTCCCGATTGCGAATGGAATTGAATTTCTCATTGTAAAGCTTTGTCAGACGGTTTCTTCTCTCCTGATCATCAAAAATCCAATTACGAAACTCCTCTTTTAAAAGTTCCTGTTTTTGCCCTGCAAGCATGGTTTCCTTTTTATTTAGGACAGAGCTTTTACTGCCATCAGGATTGATGATCTGGTCAAATACCTTTGTATCTCTTAAATTCAAAGCATCTTCGATGAGCTTATAGGCGTTGACTCTACTTGTTCCAAACTTCATCTCTGCAATATCATTGCCTCGATCTCTGCTTTTTCCCTCCACATTCCATTCCGAGGTCAATGGAGAGAACTTTACCTTGATGTCCCACTTTGCGTATGCCGGTGTTTTTAAGGCTTCAAAGATAAATCGCTCTATATCCTTGGGTGGAATCCAAGTTGCACCAAGCCTTACGTTAATTTCACTGGCTTCCAGTTCTTTGGGCATTGCCTTCATCAGTTCTGTCCGCTGATCTTCCAGTTTTACGACTTCTTCTTGCAATAATGCTGCTTCATTATCCTCCAACTTTAAATGTGGCAAATCTTTCAGGGTGTCTTTAATCTTTGCAATATAGCTATCGAGGATCTGCAACTTCTCTCTTAGATTGCCGGATAAATACTCATCTTTGGTCACAAAGCCATAGCGATAGGAATTTCCATTGCTTGCTGCAAGATAAGGCAAGTCTCCATCTTCCCCATAAAGATTGATTGGTTTAAAGAAGTCCTGTGCCTCTCTAAAATCAAGAAAGATTTCACCCTTCAATTCCTCAATTAAGGTTTTTGTTTCCTTTCCGGTAAGTTCCTCCATATAGGCAAAGTCAATCAAACCCTTTTGCGATACGGATAGGATCAAGGCTTCAAGAGATGTATCTACATGGTCAATACTAAGTGCCTTTTTGATGGTTCTTTTACTGAAAATATCTGCTTTTGCCTTGAAGTTTTCTTCCTCATCAAGAATTTCAATCGAAGATACCAAAGGGAAGTTACTATCCTCTTTTAAGGCTCTGGTATTGCTTAGATTATTCAAGAATCCATGCTTTTCAGAATATCTGTCATATACCTCATTCAGCCTTGCCTGTGCCTGTTTTATGGCATCATCTGAATAGTCCTCCTTCTGCTTTGTTATGACATCCTTTAAAGCTTCTGTAAGCTCCAGATAGTCTTTGATTTTCTCTTTGTTTTTATCCGATACCTCTTTTTTGACAAACAGCGAATTTTCTCGATAATACACCTCATCATCAATCAAGGTATAAGAGAAATTCTTTACATCATCCGTTGCCGGAATTGAAGCCACTTCATCGTCAAGCAGCTCTATTTCTTCATAAGTTACTTGACTTGAAATTCTTTCACTTGCCATTCCCAAGCAATTTTTGAGTGCTTCTTGATTCATTTCATCCGTACCGACAAAAGCTGGACTGCACGTGAGCGTCTTTCCAAATCTTCCGGATACTTCTTCCATGGAGCCAAGCACCATTTCCGGATGGTCTACAAAGTATTTATTATAGGTCAGTCCTTTTTCATCCTCAGCAAGATGTATCCAGTCATCCTCTCGCTCCATAATGCTGTCACGCTTTTTTAAGAAGATAATATCACTTGTTACTTCCGTTCCTGCCATTCCTTTAAAGGTATTGTTTGGAAGCCTTATCGCTCCTAAAAACTCAGCTCGTGCATTCAGATAACGTCTAACACTTTCATCCTGCTTATCTAGTGTTCCGCTGGAAGTAATAAAGGCTACAACACCTCCATTTCTCACCTTATCTAAGGACTTAGCAAAGAAGTAATCGTGAATGAGCAAATTTTGCTTGTTGTACTCTCGATCATTCACCTTAAATTCTCCGAAGGGTACATTACCCACTGCAACATCAAAGAAGTTATTGGAAAATGTTGTTTCTTCTAGTCCTTTGATTTGAATATTACTTTCAGGGTATAGCAGCTTTCCAATTCTTCCACTAATGGAATCCAGCTCTACACCATAAAATTTTGAGTGAATTAATTGCTCTGGTACACTGCCAATAAAATGCCCGACACCCATGGACGGCTCAAGGACATTTCCGCTTTGAAAACCCATATCTGACAGCGTTTGATAGATACAGTCGATCACTGGCTTTGGTGTATAAAAACTGGTGAGTGTAGATTCACGTGCAGCTTCATATTCTTTTTGAGTCAGATGTTCTTTTAGGAAGTTTCTTGCTTCTTCCCACTGTCCGCCTTTGCTTTCGTCAAACACATCGGCCAGTCCACCCCAGCCAACGTACTTTGTCAAAATCTCCTGTTCTTCTTGTGTTGCACCACGATTTTCTTGTTCAATCGTGAGCATGGTTGTAATAGCCTGCAAATTCTGTTGCATCCTTTCGGATGGAGGAAGTTGTTCCGGCAAGAAATTTTCTTGTAGGCGATAATTCTTCTTTGCTTCCTCCACTGTTACCTTTTCGGGCTCCGTCTTTAATTCCTGAAGCAAGGAAATCAGTTCTTTTGCCCTTTGATTCTCCGGATCATCGAACAAAATTTCTTCTAGGTATTTTTGATAATCCCCTGTATGACCTGCCTGCAAATCTGAAAGGATCTGCTCAAACTGTTCCTCCCTCCCCTCCGGTTCTATGCCATTTACATCTGCATAGTGGTAAAAATCTTCGTCAAATGCAAACTCATCAATCGCCCTTGCCAGATCTTCTACGAATAGCTCTTGTGGTTCTTCATTCAAGTTTGGAAATGTACGTCTGCCATCTGCACCATATTCCGCTTCCCATTGATCTATCGCAATCTCAGCAATATGGTCTGTGTGAACACTATCCACCTCAGTGCGAAATGGTTCATGATCAAACTCATACTCGTACGTCCCTTTAAAGTCATCTCTAGGGACAACTACTTGAGCATAATAGAAATCAGACTCCTCATTACATTGGCCAATCGTGTAAGTTGTTCCATTTTCTACCCAAGAATCTGTGATGGTACACTCATAGCCACGAATAACTGTCTGCCTTTCCTCTTGAGGTTCTTCAAAACTTAGTTCTCCATCAAACACCTGCAAGAGTTCCTCTTGTGACATTTGTTTCTTTAATTCACTGTCCTTTAATTCTGCAAATGTCTTAGGAAAATCTTCCAAAACCAGACGCTCAGCCTTTAATTCTTCTAACTCATGGAGATTAAAATATCCCCACTCTGCTTCCTGCCCAAGCACCAGACCAAAGGCGTCTCCTGTTTCTTTGTCATATTCCGTCAAATACCAAGTCCAACTGGAACGAAGCGGCATGACATAGGCAGCGTGAACCTCTTTTTGACTTAAGGAAACATCTTCTTGAGCATATAGCTCCGGTACACGCCCCAGCATTTCCTCTGTCATCAGATTATATGGTTCATCTTTAGAATAGTAGGACGCCTTATTTTGGCTTTGTTCTCTTTCCGGCAATCGATATCGCCCTAATGCAATGAGTTGGGAAATTTCTTTTTCTACTGCGTTCCAATTCATCAATACCGGTGGGCAATCTATTTTCGTTAGTTTTATACCTTTTGCGTCATGCCATTCATCACTTCCCCTTGCTCCAGAAAGAACATAAGAGTGGCCGCCTATGCCATACTCATTTTTCAAAAAATCTGCCTTTTCCTTGGCAGAGTGTCCCTCTTGAAAATAGTGATAGATTCTTTCTTTTCCATGCTCTACCCCACTCCCGCCTAATAGATTGGCGTGTATTTCATCTTGCGTGATAAATTGAGTTATTTTCTCATGCTCTGTTAATTCCGAGGTAAAAGAAGTTCTCTCTAAATTCAAATCTTCGATTCTTCCTAGCAGCTCCTCAGATTTATGATAGTGGAATCGCATGACATCCCTATCCTGTTGATAAGCATTTAAAAACTCCCTGTATTCTTGAATGAGTTTTTCTCTGAAACCTTGGTCTTGCAAATTTACTTTTAATGTATCGGTGCTATCCGGAAACACATTCGGCAATTGATTTAATGATGGCAAATACTTATCTCTTACAGAGTCCGCTACATCTCTTTTTAGAAAGACAAGAGCTTCTGCAATATGTTCTCTTTCATAGTTAGGTGCTTCTGCAATCTCTATATTGGTGGCATATCTACCTTCTCGTAGCAGCTTAGAAATGCATTCTGCAACCTCTGTCCAGGATAATTTCTGGACAGGATTTTGTAACGCTCCCTTTCCATTTCCAAGGTAGATTCCATCTTCCTGATACCACGCACTAAACTCCTTATCATTTACCTCAAAGCCATTTCCACCTTTGAACGCTTTGGAAAGAAATGTTCCTAGTTCCTCTGCTGTTTTCCCCTTGGAAAACTCTGTGATTGCAGGCAATCGACCACCATCAATGTTTCCACCATGAATCAGCACTGTATCAATTTCCTGCTCTGTAAGTGGAAACTGCATAGATAACTGCGTATTTCCGGCAAACAAAAAAGAAGCCTGTTTCGCTTCTTTCTCGTCAGAATGATTTAGATTTCTACTACTTCCTTGATTGTGATCTCCTTGAGTGAAGAAACTAAGTTGTTCATTAGACCCTCGTACTCCGTCGGATTGGTCTGCTTCAGTGCCTCGTTCAAGTCCCAGCTTTCCATCATTTTGGGCTTCTCTGCTCTCATAAACTCGATCGCCCGTTTCTGCGTTTCCATCAAATGATTGACCAGCTCCTTGTTCTCGTAGAGGTCGATTAACTTCTGAAAGTTCTCCTGTTCTTCGCTCTGTGCCAGATAATCCAATCTCATGGTTGCGTAAATCGGATTCGGGAATTCCTTCAGAAATTCCGTCTGTTCTTCCAACTTGTCCAATGTCATTTCCCTGATTTTGTCGGCGATTTCCTCGGTACTGCCCATCTGTGTCAGTATGCTCTTGTTCGCCGTTTCCTTGCGTAATAACTCGTCCAGATACATGCTCTATACCTCCATTTAATTCATTATGTTTTTCGTTTGAAATATTATCTTTATTATACTCGATTTCAGCCTTTCTCGATAGCTCTAACCTGCGGTCAATTTCCTTAGATTTTTGGATCGTTTGATCAATGATTGTGCCTGAAACCTCTGAAATCATTTCTCCCATTAGGGAAAATGTGATGGGATCCAGATAGGAATAATTTTCTTTTAGATTATCCATATCCATCGGGTAAGAGATCCCATATCGGCTTCCTACTGCATAGCAGATCGACTCCCTTAATAACTTTTCAAATACCAGTCGATCAGAATCCTCTATGCGAAGTTCATTCATTACTTCATATATTTTTTCATCCCCAAAGATTCTTGCTAGGGTATAAATGTTTTCCACTTGTCTTTCGCTATGGTCATACCCCTTTGCTTCAATCATTTCTTTTAGGGCTTGCTGATCCTGCTCTCGAAACTTCCAGATTGGTACTTCATTGACTTCCTTGTTCATGGAAGTCGTTTGTGATACATCAAAGACATATCGCACCCTTTTATAGCCTGCATTGACATCGAGAATCGGTATTCCCTTTTGTCCACGCATGACGGTTCTTCCAAAGTGTTCTCTCCAAAAGTCAAAATCCGCACAGGCTGTCGCTTGAGGGCATAGATCATAGATACTTAACTGATTTTCAAAGTTATACCTTTGATTTGCCCCAACTACTTTTAACAGCTTCAAGTAGCTTTCTTCGCTTTGCAAAATATCCGCTTTGATTGCTTCTTGAATACCATAATATTCGCTTAATCGCATTGTTTTACCTCCTTTTTCCACGAAAAAAGCAGCTAACCATTTCTGATTAACTGCTTGTTCTCAATATTTTATACTTCTATTCTTCAAATTCCCAGTGTCCGTTCTTCCCTTTACCAACATAACTAAGCTTTGGAATTTTCTTTACATATCTGGTCACACTACGAACACCAATATTTAATTTTTGGCTGATTTCTTCACGTGTAATTGAGTTGTTGCTCCTAATTAACTCTTCAACCTGACGTATAACCGTTTCTTCTGAATTTTGAGTGCCATTTCGAGTGCCATTTCGAGTGCCATTTCGAGTGCCACTTTGTGTTTCCAAGACATTTCCTCCAACTTTTATTGTAGCTGCACTTGTTAAGGGTATAATTGTCTTAAAAATATCTCCTTCCTCAAAAATAGGTTCAGTTTGAGAATATAACATCGTGTATTTATAGGTATTTCTCATACCTGAACCAAGTTCGTCTGCCAAGCCAATTTCTCTAAATACCTTAGATATAGAAGGATTCTTCGAAAATGGTTTAAATTTAGATAACTCTAATTCACCATACCCATGTGCCAGATTGCTATTTTCAACTGTGATTGCATCTGCTGTGATCACAATTCGTGCCGGAAAGCGACTTGAGTAGTCTCGATGTGCCAATGTATTAGAGATAATCTCCCTAAGAATATGATCTCTTGCACTAACACTAATAATTCCATCCAGTACAAAAAGATCATTCAAGTGTTTCTTTCCAAATTCCATTAACCGATCATAACTATCAATCAAATTTGAAAGCACCACATCTCTATCATCATAGCGGTCAACGTTTACGACTCGAAAGATAGCATCTGTCTTATGGCATGGGAGAACCGACAAAATGAGTTGCTGAGAACCAAACAGCAAAATAGCAGCTAAGGTAATTCCTTCTTTCTTTGTTTCAGGATCAAGAAGAATTAAGTTTACGCTACGAAGTAATTCCTCATTTTCCATTGAAAGCCAAGGATGTTGTTGATTACGAATGCTCGCTAGTTTTCTTGCCTTATCAATCGTATTTGCATCCAAATCTTCTACGCTAAAGTTAGGATAGACCTTATCAACTATGGATTCTGCTTGTTTTCTAGCAAGGAGCTTAAATACCAATTCCATATTATTGGTAATGTCAATATCCCCTTCATGTGAACGATCATAAAACTTTCCATTATGTCTACACGCAATTTTCCCTTCTGGTACATATACATATAAAACTGTTTTATGATTGATTTCAAAGGATTCAATAGACAAGTAAAGAGGTGGATAAATTTTCTGTGAGTTATTTACAGATGTTGTAAAATCCTTTTTCAGTGCATCTACTTTAGCCGGATCTACTCCAATGATCTCCTTGCGATCATTCACACCCAAAATAAGATGTCCACCAATACGGTTGTTAAAAGCACATACTGTGGAATATACATCTTTATTGATTGCTGTTTTTGATTCCTTAAATTCTACATCAATCTTCTCGCCACCTTGAATTAACTCAATAATTTTTTCTGGCGTCACTTTACCGCCCCCTAGCAATTTTTCTTTTATTATAACATTTCTTTGTGCCTATTACTATTATTTTCACAACCACTACTTTTGATAATGACTGATTTCCTCAAGAATACCACCTTCAATCTCTTTCAAAAAGACTGCCTTATCTAGCGTCCCAGCAGCAACTTTACTCAGCTTTGTTTCCCACTCCGCTGTGGTCTTTGCTGATTTAAAGGCTTCTGAAACGATGGTAACCAGTGCCACACCCTTGTGTGTCGCAACAAGGTTCTTTTTATCACGTTCTACAAAACCTTTAGAGATTAAACTCTCCAGAATACCGGCTCTTGTGGCAGGCGTCCCTATACCTTTTCGCTCCACTTCAATCCCTTTTTCCAAATCTTCGGTTCCGGCAAGCTCCATCGACTTTAGAAGTGTATCCTCAGTAAAGTGTTTCTGAGGTTGGGTGAATTTCTCTTTAATCTCTTTATTTTCAACGCTCAAAACATCACCAACACTTACATCGGGCAATACAGCATCTTCACTCTTTTTTGATTTGTATTCTTTAAGGTATTTGCTAAAGCCTTCATCCTTAATTACCTTCCCTGAACTTGTAAATTCAAAACCATCAAATGAAGCTACAATCTTTGTTGTATTTTCAATAAGCGGATAACCCACACTTGCGTGGAGCTTATTAGATATAAGCCTATATACCTTTGCTTCACTCTCAGGAATATTCGATAAATCCTCACTTAGCGAGCTTACTGTCGGAATAATCGCATGATGATCCGTAACCTTTTTAGAATCAAATACTACCTTAATACGCCCTGTGTCAAAGTCATTCTTACCTAAAATGTTATTAACCGTACTTACAATCATATCTTCTGTTAAACACCTGCTATCTGTTCTTGGATAGGTAATCAGTTTCTTTTCATAAAGGCTCTGTGCATAGTCAAGTGTCTGCTTGGCTGAGTATCCGAAATACTTATTGCACTCTCTTTGAAGTGTTGTCAGGTCAAAAGGCAAGTCAGGCTTTGTAATTTTCTCTTTCTGAATAACATCAGTAATTTCAATCTTATCGCCTACTAAACTTATAAGCTGTTCAGCAGCAACTTCATCAT
>ERZ773066.1344-NODE-1344-length-12651-cov-3.330740_pt1 | contig 12651 bp, 6 predicted proteins | sample MGYA00580573_ERZ773066 | MGnify/ENA primary metagenome ERZ773066 (study PRJEB29015, sample SAMEA2738128) | human oral metagenome | biome: human oral; feature: human-associated habitat; material: saliva | place: China | collected 2203 ... | reverse complement strand
AGAGGAACCGCCGTTCTTCACAGCCGAACCGGACTTATCAGCCTTCACAGCATCCGGAGCAGACTTGGAGTCTGACTTGGAATCCTGAGCACCGGTCTTAGCGTCAGACTTGGCATCAGACTGAGATGCCTGATCCTTGGAGGTCTGATCCTTAGCCTCTGCGGTGTTCTCGGACTTAGCGTCAGACTTCTTGTCCTCAGCCTTCTTGTCCTCAGGCTTCGGATCTGCAGGCTTCGGGTCAGCAGGCTTCGGATCTGCAGGCTTCGGATCAGCCGGCTTCGACTCCTCAGCCTTCACACCGGTCACCGTCGGGTAACCCGCAAACTGAAGCGAAGTCGGGGTGATACCCACCGGAGCTGCGCTCGCGTCGGTGTCCTTCAGGCCAACCTTGAACTTCAAAATCGAGTTAGCCTTCAGCTGCTGAACCGATGCGGGAACGTCGTTACCCTGGCGATCCTTGGTGGGCAGGGTGGTGTACTCGCTGGCGGTGGTAATCTCGCCGGTGGTGCCGTTGAGAACGTAGGGCAGGGTCACCTTCTCGTCGCGGTCCTTCTTATCGAGGACCAGCACGGAGCCGTCCTTGAGCAGGGTCACGTCGTTCGCGGCTGCGCCGTTCATCTCGACCTCGCCGATAACCTCGTCAGCACGGCCGTCGAAGACAGCCACCTTGCCGGTACCGAAGTCGGTCACGTACACCAGGTCGCGGTCCTCATCGTGCTCCAGTGCGAGCGCCTGGGTGCCGAACTTGACGAACTTCTTGAACTCGCCGGTGGTCAGGTCGTACACGGAGATACCGGAGTTGACGCCCTTCACACCCTGAGAAGAAACGTAAATCTCATTCAGCGAGTGGTCCACAGCAACGTCGGAGGGGCGAACCTCAACGGTGGAGTCCTCACCCTGAGTCTGGATGGTCTTCTCAACCTTGAAGGTCTTGGTGTCCACGACGAAGAGCTTGCCGCCGGTGCGCTCGGGCACGTACAGCTTGCCGCCGTCCAGGAACAGGTTCATGCTCACGTAGCGAGTACCGCCGTCGGGTGCGCCTTCGAGCTGAATCTTCTCAACCTGCTTGGTCTTCAGGTCGATTGCGGATACGAAGAAGCGGCCGGTCACGAATGCCTTGCCGGACTCGTGGTCAACCAGAACGGAGCGGGGGTGCTCGATCCAGTTCGGGTCGTCTTTCGTCACGCCCTCGTTGGTCCAGATGAGCTTGAGGGTCTGCTGATCGTACACCGCCACGGAGTTGTCGGTGGTGTTGGTGACCCAGACGGTGCCGTCCACGTCATCAACAGTCACGCCGTACGCGGAGGTGTAACCGTACTGGCCCTTGTCGTTCTTCTTCACGGGCAGCTCGGCGAAAGCCTCGGTCTGCAGGGTGTCTGCATCCACGCGTGCCAGGGAGGAAGCGAGGCCGCCGCGTGCACCAACGGTGGGTACGAACAGCTTGTGGTTCTTCTTGGAGTAGCCAACCTGGAACTGGCCGGGCAGACCCTGAATGATGTTCGCAACGCTACCGTTTGCATCCACGGTGCGGTGTGCCTCGGTGGAGGGGGCGGTAGAGTCGGTTGCCTTGGTCTTGGTGGCGGTTGCCGGGTAGCCCTGGAACTCGCGGTTTTCGGGGGTGACCTGCTTGACCTCGGAGTTGTCGCCTGCGGTTGCGGTGACCTTGAACTTCAGGATGGAGTTCGCCTGAATGTCGGTGGTCTTTGCGGGTACGTCGTTGCCCTGCTTGTCCTTAGAAGGCTTGCTGGTCACCTTGTTGGAGGTGCTGACGGTGCCGGTGGTGCCGTCGAGGACGTAGGGCACGGTTGCGGTTGCGCCAGCCTGCTTGTCCACAGCGATTACGGAGCCGTTGGGCAGTACGACCAGGTCGTTTGCCTTGCCGCCGTTCATGGCGACCTCGGCGATCAGCTTGTCTGCTGCGCCGCCGTCAATCACGCCGACCTTGCCGGTGCCGAAGTCGGTCACGTACACCAGGTCGTTGGCCTCATCGTTATCGAGTGAGAGCGCCTGGGTGCCGAAGGGGATGAACTTCTTGAACTCGTGGGTGGTCGCATCGTACACGGATACACCGGAGTTCTCGCCCTTCACGCCCTGCGAAGAGACGTAAATTTCGTTCTGCGAGTGGTCAATAGCCACGTCGGAGGGGCGAACCTCGCCGTCCTTATCGCCCTTCACAGAGATGGTCTTCTCGACCTTGAAGGTCTTGGTGTCGATCACGAAGAGTTTGCCGCCGGTGCGTTCGGGCACGTACAGCTTGCCGCCGTCCACCAGAATGTTCATGCTGATGTAGCGGGTACCGCCATCGGGTGCGCCCTCAAGCTGAATCTTCTCGACCTTCTTGGTCTTCAGATCGATAGCCGAGACAAAGAAGCGACCGGTCACGAAAGCCTTACCCGACTCGTGATCGACACGCACCTCGCGGGGGTGCTCGATCCAGTTCGGGTCGTCCTTGCTCAGACCCGCATTGGTCCACAGCTGCTTCATGGTCGCCTGATCGTATACGGCAACGGAGTTATCGCGGGTGCTGGTCACCCACACGGTACCTTCCTCGTCATCGACGGTGATACCGTACGCACCCTCGTAGGAGTAGCCCGAGTCCCCCTTGATAATGGGCAGCTCGGCGACTGCCTCAATCTTCAGGGAGTTTGCGTCAATGCGAGCAATCGTAGAAACGTGCTCGTCGCGGTCTGCAGTGCCAGCAACCCAAATCTTGTTGGTCTTCTTGGAGTATGCGACCTGGAACTGACCGGGCAAGCCCTGGGTGATCTTTGCCATCGCCTTGTCGGTGATGGTGCGAGCGTCGCTGCTCTGGCTTGCTGCCCGGGTGGATTCTGCCGCGAACGATGCGGGGACGGTGGCAACGCCGGAAATTGCCAGTGCCAGCGATCCAACGGCGAGGCCCTTGAATGCCTTGCTCGAAGCGAGGTTCATATGTATGTCCTTTTTCGTGGGTGGTGTGTGGAGGTGCTTCTCTCCCCCACCGATGGGTGGTGAGGTGCCGCGTTTTCCCTGCTCTCTGGTGTGGGTTTCGTGGGCCCACGAGGAAGGAAACTAGTCTTCACACAGTATTAAGTAAGGCAACCGTTAACTTACCTTCTAGGTAATACTTACTTAGCGCACAGGATTTTTCAAGATTTCAGGTATATATGACGCAAAATTTCATATGCCAGGCACAGCCTGTCACTAAAACTCCCCGAGGTGCGGCAATATAGCAGCGAGGCGCAACGGGGCACAGCAAAACCCCCGCCTCCAGCAAAGCCAGAAGACGGGGGTTCCACACACCCCAATACACAGTGCCGAAGTGACACGGTGCCGGGGTGACTAAAAATTAGGAGACATACGAGAAGTCAGTGAACAGCAGGTTCTGCAGCTTGTAGCGGCGAATGAAACGAGCCAGCTCCGCGCGAGTAGTCGGCGCGGTCGGGTTGAACACACCCGAAGCATCCAGCACGATGTCGTTCGCGCCAGCCCACGCAACGTAACGGTGCAGAGTACCCGCACCGAGCACGTCGCGGAAACGAGAACCAGCGCCCTCCTTCATTTCGGTCAGCTGAACCTCCGCGTTGTACTGGAACAGCACAGCCGCCAGCTCCTCGTGAGAAACCGGTGCGGTCGGGTCAATCTTGTCGCCACCAGTGAGCGGCTCGGTGATTTTGCGGTCACGAGCCCAGTGCAACGCGTTCGCGGTCGGGCGGCCTGCCGCATCCGCGAAGGGTGCAACATCCGAGTTTTCACTCACGCCAGCGTGACCTGCAGCGTGGTTCAGCAGAGCAATAAGCTCCTCACGGGTCACAGGGCGGTCCGGCTCAAACGCGCCAGTCTGCGGGTTCGGCATCAGCCACTTCTTCTGGTTCGCCATGCGGATATCCTCAGCGAACGGGTGGTTATCCGGAACATCCTCGAAAGAAGTCTTCAGAATCTTGGTCTCAGCCACGGGGATGCGCGCAGCAATCTGGCGGGTGATCTCCTGACCCCACGGGTCGGAGCAAATATCCAGCTGCAGGGCGTGATCAACGCCCTCACCCTGCATCAGCTCGATGGGGAACTGGTCGCTACCGCTGAAGCTGTCAGCGTCACCGTCAAATTCGGGGGTGAGCGGCCAGGAGCGCAGAGTTTCGAAAGAGTCGTTACGAACGTAGCCGTGGCGTACGGTCAGGGTGGTGCCTTCGGTGAGGAATTCGCGCAGACCGTGTGCAGTGTAGTTGACGGTCATACCGGTTTCAGTGATGGTGGCGCGCTGAATAACGAGGCGCGGGCCTTTAGTTTCCTCGGTTGCCGGGGCAAGGTTTGCGGGAGCTTCGTCTGCATGAGCGGCCTGTGCCTGCAGGGCAAGTGCGCCTGCGGCTGCGGCTGCGGAAGCACCCTTTACGAAGAATCGTCGTGAGAGTCGATGGTTAAGCAAGGGCATGATTGTCCTATTCAGTTCTTGTTTGAGTTGAGTGAGTTACGGGTGGCAGGACGCACGGACAGCGGCGTAAACGGTGAGTGAGGCCGATACGGTGGTTCCCTCCCCTGTGTGCGTGAGTGAGACGCAGCGTACGGGGTGCGGGTGTCTGTCGGGCGGATGCGCGGTGAGTGAGACCGGCACGAGTTCCCTGACCCAGTCATCTAGCGTACCTTAAGGTCCCGTTTAAAGCGAAGACGAAACGGCGGTGATTTTACGCCCATTTTCGGTATTCAACGAAGTAGGGGCGTTATCTGGCAACGTTTGCCGGAAGTTGGCATGGGTTCTTGATGGGGCGGCTTTGAATTGCTCTACGCCGAAGTGTTCCGGGATGTGGAATATGTGGGGTTCTGAGGTTTTGTGTGCGACACGCCGTTTCAAACCCTTTTCAAAGAGTTATAGTTATTGGTACCCTATCACTGTTTCTATATCCTAACAAAGGAGTTACCCATGGAGGCCAAGGAATTCTCTGAGAAGGCCCTCCTCTTTTTCGCCAAGTCCAAGTACGCCGACCTCTTCGGCGTGGCACTGGTCATCGCCATCGCAATCGCCTCAGGATACCTGAGCACCAACCTCGCCAAGTACGTTGACTGGGGCCCAATCACGAGCTTCATCCCCCTCGGCGTGATCTCCGTGATTAACGTGGGTATTTCGATGATGTCTACCCGCCTGACCGGCCGCCTCTCAAACGTCGGCAACGTGCTCGGCATTATTAACACGGCGCTATCCGGAGCGATCGACTACATTCTGGGCAACAAGGCAGCAATCATCACCTACCCGGTGACCTTTATCGTGTACACCTTCGCGATTCGTAGGTGGCAGAACTCCGAACGCGGCAAGGCCATGGAACCGCCGACCGGCAAGAAGGGCCTGCTGATTATCGCTGGCATTGTGGCGGGTTCGTTCGCGTTCTCCCTGATTGCTAACTATGTCGGTTACGATGGCAAGACCTCGTTCCTGTTCTGGATCACGACCGTAGTGTTTGGACTGTCCCTGTCAGCAAACATTCTGAACGCGCTCAAGCTCACGATGCAGTGGCAGTTTTGGCTCCTGTACAACGCCGTGCAGTGCATAAAGGCGCTGACCCAGGGCAATTTCGCGAACGTCGGCAAGTACATTTTCTACATCATCAACAGCGTGGCGGCGCTCCTGCTGTGGACCCGCAACGGCACCGCGGACAAGGAAGCTGTAGCGGCGGCAGCGTAGGGGTACTCCCCCGGGCGGTGACAGCGCGCTAGAGTACTAGCCAGCACATATCCGCTGAACGATACAGAGAGGGAGGGGCCCTCCGGCAATACGACCGGAGGGCCCCTCCCCTGCATTTTGTGGGCATATTTGCCCGCTTCGATAAGCGGCTAGGTTAGCCCAGCGGAATCGCACTACCCTTCAGAACCTGACGCTCAGGAGCCGAATCACTACCCACCTTCGCGATGGGGAAAGCAACAAACGCCTGAACGCCCTTCTCACGAAGGATCGCCTTCTCATCCGCCAGCTCAGACACGAAAATGTCAAAGCTCAAAGATCCGCGTTCCATCGCCTTACCAACCTCGTCAACCACCCGGCGGTAAGGGTGGCTGCGTAGGACGGTTCGCAACCGGGCGGGCGTAACCTTTCCGGAGGATACCGGAAGCACCATAAGCCGCGGGTGCAAAGCGTTGTACGGGTATGCACCGGGGGTCACGCCGATTCGGTGGACCTGGTGAATCACCGGGAAGTTCGCAATACCCACCAGCGCGCAGAAGGCGAGCGCAGTGTCCGTCGGCTGCGGGACGGTGAAACCGGTTCCGGTTCGGGATTCCGGCTTATCATCCAGCGAGTCGTACAGGGTCTGCCCGGTAATACCGCTGAGCATCGCGGAAGGTTCCCAGGTGGCCAGGTCCGCGCACATCGGGCGCAAGCGGTCCTTGACGAACTCCTGGCCCTTGTTGCGGGTCTTCATCTCCCAGCGGGACGCACCGTGATCCGGGCGAAGTGCCTTGGCGTCAAAACGCCAGTAGGCAGGTTCGCCCAGACCCGCAATCCAGAGCAGAGACAGCAGGTCGTCACGTTCCATCAGCGCATCCAGATGAGCCTGTCGGGTCTTCTGGTGAGAAGCCCAGTCGTCCGGGTACTTCTCCGCGTCGATCCCTCGAAAACGCGGTGAGAACGGGGAGAAAACAGCAGCTTCCTTACCCGCGCCGTAAGACTGGTTGACGTTCACCCAGCTGTCTTCAGCAGCCAGGGAAGAAACGTAGGAGTGCACGCACTCGGCAATTTCTTCTTCTGACATGCCTTCAGCATGCATCTGGGCGCGCGGCTGGCCTTCCTGAGACCAACCGATAGTGACGGCTCCGGGGTGCTTCTGCTCAACCATCAGGGACAGCCCGTAGAGAGCAAAATGGGTCAATGCCGAGGTGTAGTCACCGGCAATAGTCAACGTTGCCATTAGTGTCCCTCCCGTGAAATCTGGGCGTCTGCTGCGCGTTCTACAGCTTCAAGGTAGGCGGTAGCGTACGGGCCGTAGGTGCGGCTCGTCTGCTCCATGAGGTTATCCCAGTAACCGACATTGAAGAGTCGGGTTGCCTGTGCCTTGAGCGCCTCGTAGTCCGTTCCCTCGGGCAGGTAGCCTTCCTTGAGCAGGAAGCCTGCGTCGTGGGCGAAGGAGAACCGGCCGTGACCGTGGCTGCACCCAATGATGCGCAACACCAGGTCGCGGTGCTCCCCCACCTTTTCAGGCGAGGCCGCAACCATGAGTGCAGACAGTTGCTCGTGACGCCAGCCCCTCGGCAGGGCGCTACGGCTACGGGCGCGGTACGCTTCTGCCACGGAACGGTGGCCGCTCTTTGCGAGCGCCTCCGCATCCGGGTCTGCACCTAGCATCTGCTGGAAACGCAGGTCACGCTTGCCCTCGTCGTGGTACTTTGCCGCCAGTTCCAGTGCCTCCGAGAATTCCGGCGCCAGGCCGAGGTTCTCGGCAAGCTGGCGGGTACGCTCAGCAACATCGTTCTGGTGGTCGTCCAGAAGAACGGGACCAGCCGGGGCCAGTTCCTGAGCGATGTCAGAACCTTCAACAGACTCTTTGCCGGTCACTTCGGCGTACCAGGAGATAACTTCCTGGCCGTCCTCGGCCTCGGTAGAAAGTTCAGAAGCAATCATCTTCTGGCCGTCCGAAGCTTGGCTATCGAGCAATTCTGCTGCTTCTTCGGGTGAGAGACCCAGGTATTTCCTGAAGCGTTCCTCACGGTCCGCGCACTTCTCGTACACGTAGAGCTTGATGCCCTCGGGGAAGGGCACAGCCTCCAGCTCGTCTTTCTTAGAAGGCAACTCACGCTGAGTCACAGCAATACCCTGGTTCGTGAACGGGATAGTACCCGTGTCAAGAATCAGAACGTCACCGGGAGTCAACGTCTGACTGCTCTCTTCACCCTGGTCAGCGTCCTGCCACAGGGAGATTTCACCCTGACGGTAAAGGAACTTACGCGGCTTCACGCCGTGCTCATCCTGGTAGTCCAGAATCTCCTTGAGAATCTTCAGATTCGCGGGGAAAGTTTCCTCGTCGCGCGGTGCGAAGTAGCCGGTCTTGAGAATCTCCATGGCGGCAGAAGTGTTGCTCGGCAGGTTATCGCGCACGATAACACCACCCATCGCGGTTTCTGCGTCCAGGGAGTCGTGCAGCCATAGGTCAAGGTCCGGCTCATCGTAGGGATTCTCGTCGGTACGCGAGAATTCCAGCAGGTCAGGCCATTCCGGGCGCTGGTAGAGCAGGCGCTCCGGGGAGGACTGCACCGGCGGTTTCTTCACCATTGCGGCGGGGTTCACCGACGGGTTCTCAGCACCGTTGAGCGCTTCGAGCCATGCATACGCATTGCTCAGATCGACCGCTTTGTAGGGCGGCGCGTCCTTCTTTACCGAGTCACCGCTCGCAGGCTCAATAACGACGACCTTGGAATCCTTACGGCGGCCCAGACGGTTAACACGTCCGAAGCGCTGCGCCAAGGAGGAAGCCGGAGCCAGCTCGGTCACCAAGTCAGCGAAGTCAACGTCAATACCAACTTCGAGAGTCTGGGTGGCCACAACAACCTTCACGGACTCATCACCGCGGGTACTGAAGAGGTCGCGGTGCTTGTTCTGTAGCTTTTCCAGATCCGAGGGGCGCATGCGTCCTACGAGAAGCTGGACCTCATCCTCTGTCAGATCCTTAGCGAGTTCCTCCTTGATGGAGATAGCCGTCCGCACATGGTTGACAATACAACCGACAGTGTGGGCTACCTCCGAACCTTTACCCACCTCACGGTGGGCCAGGAACTCCTTAATAGCCCCCACAGCGGCATCCACGACCGCACGGTTACCCGGCTTACCATCCCACTTATCGATGGGGCGAAGCACCAGTTCCTTATGCGAGTAGACACGTTTGTGTAGCTCTTTATCATTCGGGCTATCGAGAGCCTCAATGTCAACGCCCAGGGTGGTCGATTCGCTGTCCTCAGTTGAGGGGGTAGCGGTCGTCTCGACCACCTGCAGGGTGGGAACGCCCAGGTTGACCTCGCGCTTCTGCAACTCGGCAATGCGCTGAGTGGTGTGCAGTAGCTGACGGTTCATGTGAGCCTCGTCGAGCACCATGACGGTATCCATGGCCAGTAGGGCGGTCTCACGCGGGCGGGCGGCCTTAGTGCTACCGTAGCCACGGAAGAGCGCTCGCGAACCGTACATGTCGGGGGTTGCGGCAATGATTGCGCAGGCTGAAATGTCGGTCACCGGCAGGGTGCGGTTCGAGAGTTCGCCACGGATGTGGCCAACTTCGAAGGGCGCGTTCCCCTCCTTGTCGTTGCGGGTCTGGAAGCTCTGGAGAGCTTCAGCAACCCTACGCAGAATATCGGGTTCACCGGATCCGTCAGTGAGTGCCTTCCCCATGCGGCCGAGAATCTCACGGGCACGGGTTGCCTGGCTGTCGACCAGCGCACGACGTCCCACGGTCACACAGAGGCGACGGGGAACGCGCGGCGCGGCGCCAACCGCGGCGAGCGCATTCGCGAAGAGGTGGATATCAACCACGGAGGACTTACCGGAGCCGGTCGGTGCGTTAATGCGTTCCGGCCATACGCCGTGCTCACAAATGTGGTCGAGCACCTCTTCCTGCCAGCTGAAGGGCGCGTACCCTCCATTGAGAGAGGCAAAGAAGTCACCGAACTCATCACGAGTGATGGAGGGCAACGCGGTAGCAGGGCTAGTCATGCTTTTCCTCCTTCTTGCGGCGGTCGTATTCTTCGGTGGGCACGTCGAACGGAACCAACAGACCGCCGCCCATGTGGCGGGACTGGCCAATGGCTACAAGGGTCGTATCCGTTGCCAGGTTGCCGAGGTCTACGACGCCGCGCCACGGCTCTGCGGGCAGAGTGCGGGGCAGCTTGTAGGCGTAGGCGGCGGGGTTCTGAGTTACACGGTGGGCTTCCAGAACCTTGGCTTCAGCCGTTTCCTCGACCTGATCCCTCAAGCTGCGAATTCGTTCGCGTGAGGTCTCAGCCTCGGGCGCTTCGAAGCTGTCACGCCACACATAGGCCATGGAAAGCAGAGCGGCGTCAGCGAAGGTCCAGGCCTTCGTCTCAGTCTTCTTCGGGCGGTTGAAAACGCGCGATTCGGGAACGGCCGCGCTGAGAGTACGCCACAGGCGCTTGTACCCGGTCTTGGGAGCATCCCAGAAACCTTGCGCGGGCAGGCGCTTCTGGCGAAGCTTCACGGTCAGTCGGGGGAAGTCCTGAGCGTAGAGAGTTTCTACGCTCCTGAGAGCGATACCGAGTTCTACTGCCTCATCGGTCGGGGCGCTTGCCGGGACCAAGACGAGCAGGACTCCCTGAGACTTCACCTCACGGCGCAGATAGTCAGGCAGGTAGCGGGAAGGCAGGTACTGCAGCGCCAGGCTGTTGGCAGGCTTGTGGTCCTTGGGGTACCTGCCGGTGATGAGGCTGGGCGCGCCGAATCCTGCGGCAGCTACGAGAGCCTTGTGCAGCAGGGAGCATGCCTTGACGTACTGTTCGGGCTTCAGCTCTTCACCGTCTACTTCGAGGAGCCACAAGTATTCCCAGGGGCTATTGGAGGTTTCAGCCTCCACCGGCTGGTACTTGATGGATCCCAGGCCTGCGGTGGGCACCGGAGAGGGGCGCATCGTGTCACTCATAGCGGTCTTGTCGCCTGCCTTGGTGGGTACCTTGGCGGGGTACGCTTCTGCGTGGACGCGCATGAGCGCATCGGTTCGACCGGGTACGGGCACGCGGACGGGCATGCCACCTGCTTCGAAGGGTCCGGACTTAGTGTCGATGGTGTGGGTGGGTTCCACGTCTCCGGTGTAGAGGGCGGTGAAGCTACTGGCTTCTCCGAGGGAGGGTACTTCGCCGCAGAGCTGGGTGATGGTTTCCGCGATGTCGGCGGGTACCTTATCGTACTGCCAGCCGATGGTGTCAGATACAGCCCAGCCGTCGGATACTGCACGACGCTCGGTCTGCCGCCCGTCCTTCTCAGAATATGCCACTTCGCGGTACATGAATCGGCTCATCTTGTTGGGTGAGCGGTACACGGGGCACATGTCGGGAAGCTGCAACCCGGTCGGGGGGTTCTCCTCAAGCCACTTGAGGGCCTTGAGAGATTCTTCTGAGGGGGCGAGCTGCCCGTTTTCGATAATTGCGTGAGGTCCCTGCGCGGCCGCGCTGAGGAGCGCGGCCTGCAAGCGGGCAGGGTCGGGGAAGGCGTCGGGGCTTCCGTCTGCCTTGTGGCCCTGGTATACGCCGAGCGGGAACCTCGCGAGAATTCCGAGGTTCGTCATATTATTCAGCGTCCTCCGCGGTGGCGTTCGCGATGATGCTGGGGTTGCCGTCGACGTTGAAGGTCTGACCGTTCCAGTCAGCCACGCCAGCTTCCTTGGCGTTCTCGATGGCTTCGAGGAGAAGCTGTTCGGTGTGTTCAACGGTCAGGGGCGCGAATTCCTTCTTCTTGCCGGAACGCTGGTCGAGGGTGACAACGGGTGCGGCAGATTCGATCAGGTCGCAGTTAGCGCGGATGTAGAGTTCACGCTCCGCACGGGCGATGGCGTTGAGGCCGAGTGCGGCAAGGAGTGCACGCGCAGCAACATTCTTTTTTTCGTCCTGGCCGAAGCGCAACTGACGCAGGGTGGCGAGGCTCAGAACCCAAGAGCGGATGATACGGCGGCATGCGACGGCACCGGTTTCTTCGAGCGAGGGCGGGATGCTACCCAGGCCGAGAGTGGATGCGGAGATGCGGGCGTCAGCCTTGGCGGTCTTTACTTCCTTGCGGCGTGCGGCAACGTTCTTGGCGCTCAGTTCAGCTTCCTGGTCATTAACCAGGGACTCCATGTCCTTAGGGGTAAGCTGCACGCTAGCAGCGACGGCGTCGACGCGGGCGCCGCCACGGCGTGCCTGTCGGTGTTCAGCGCCGGGCTCCTGGTCTGCGAGGACGCCGATAATTTCACCGACGAGGGCGCTGCGCAGGCGGACCTGGTTGCTCTTGCGGGTGGAGTCCCATGCGCCGAAGAGGAGTGCTGCGGGGGCGGTGTTGAGCAGTGCGCTCATGTCTGCGGGAGTGCAGTTGCGCAGTGCGCGGTACTGGTCGTTTTCGGTGATGGGCTTGCCGTCGACACGACCGGCACGGAAGTGGCCGTCAAAGATGCGGTGGGACAGTTCCATGTCGCTGTATTCTACGGGGCCGTTTTCGGTCTCGTAGGTGACGACGGCGCGGGGAATCTTGACGACTGCTTCATCGCTGTACTGGCGGCCCTGTTCGATAGCGGCTTCTGCGCGGTTGAGTTCGGACTGCTTGCTATCGATGAGGACGACCTTCCGCGCATCGCCATCGATGTAGCGGGTTTCGTAGGCGAAGACGGACTTGGAGCCGTCAACGAACTTGGCGGGTGCCACGGATGCGTGGGGGCCTGCGGCGGGTTCGAGTTCGGTGATGGAGGTGATGACGGAGCCGCGGCCGAGCTCGAGGTTATCGAGGAGATCGGCGAGAGTGATGGTGTTCTGGGACTCGTTCTGGGACATGGTTGTCTCCTTAGGTAGTGTGTGCACATCTCGCGTCGATGCGTGGGTTATGCACGATTTTTCTTGTGTAGCTTTAAGCTACCTGTCTTTTTCGAATGATGCGCGCGTTTTCGTCACGCTGCTGATTCGGAGCGCCGTCCCCCCCCTCCCCACGCCGCACTCACCTCATTGTTCAGGTGA
>ERZ773066.1342-NODE-1342-length-12660-cov-4.036811_pt1 | contig 12660 bp, 10 predicted proteins | sample MGYA00580573_ERZ773066 | MGnify/ENA primary metagenome ERZ773066 (study PRJEB29015, sample SAMEA2738128) | human oral metagenome | biome: human oral; feature: human-associated habitat; material: saliva | place: China | collected 2203 ... | reverse complement strand
TCTCTCTTCATCACCATCCCCGATGCCGACAGCACGACCATAGTACAGTTGCTCTCCAGCGATACGAAAGTGGAGCGACAACTCAAAGTGAAGAACCACCGCGCCGACTTCTTCTATGTCCGCCCTGGCACCTACTACGTTCGCTGCTTCTTGGACAGCAACGGCAATGGTAAGTGGGACGTGGGCGAGTATGCAACACAGCGCCAGGCCGAGGAGGTTTTCTATCTGCCCACGCCGATAACTGTTCGCGCCAATTGGGATGTTGACCAAAACTGGACACTTCGCGCACTGCCGCTCACGGAGCAGAAACCAGCAAATCTCTCCAAAGTGAAGACCGACAGCAAACGCGAATCGGCACATCAAAAAAACTTGAATAGAAAGCGGGAGACCAAATAAGTTGGCCTAACAGCGACAACGGTTTTGTCTCTCGAAATTCGTAACACATAACTAACACTTATGAAACATCTTAGAATACTCATCCTGACAATCGTTCTGAGCAGCGTTGCAGGCCTTGTCCGTGCGCAGTGCTCCGCTTCAAACACAGCTTTCCAAAGCGGAGAAACGCTCGCCTTTGATCTCTACTTCAATTGGAAGTTTATCTGGATAAAAGTGGGCAATGCCACTTGGAGCGTTTCGCAGACACAATACAACGGAAATCCCGCCTATCGCACGCGACTCATAACGCGCGGTTCGGAAAGAGCAGACAAATACTTCGTCATGCGCGACACGCTGACGGCCTACTCAAGTTTGAACCTCTCTCCGCTCTACTACGAGAAGAATGCAAAGGAGGGCGGACAGTATAGAAAAGAGCGCGTGTGGTACACATACCCCAACGGACAGTGTCACCTAAAGATGTTCTACAAAAGAGATGACAAACCAGCACACTGGAAGCAGTTCCAGTCGAAATACTGTGCTTTCGACATGCTTAGCATGATGATGCGCGCCCGCTCCTTTAATCCAGAAAATTATAGTCCTGGTCATCGCCAGAGCTTTCTTATGGCTGAGGGTAAACGCGCCGAATGGAAAACACTCTTATATAGAGGAAAAGACAACGTGAAGATGGAGGGACGCACCACCACCTACCGCTGCCTCGTGTTCGACTACCTGGAAAAGGAGGACGGAAAGGAGAAGCGCATCGTTACGTTCTATGTGACGGACGACGCAAACCACCTACCGGTCCGTCTGGATATGTACCTGAATTTTGGAACGGCTAAAGCCTTCCTCAGCGGCTGCCGAGGACTGCGTAATCCTATGGGAGCTTTGGTGAAGAAGTAGATATTTCGTTATTCATCTATCGCATTGAAACTTATCATTGACAACGCCATTCCTTTTATAAAGGGAGAGGCGGAGAAATTAGGTGAAACCGTGTACAAACGCGGGGCAGACATCACGGCAACCGATGTGCGCGATGCCGATGTACTGATAGTGAGGACGCGCACCCGCTGCGACCGCGCTCTGCTTGAGGGGTCGAAGGTTCGCCTTGTTGTGACGGCCACCATAGGCTTCGACCACATCGACACAGCTTGGTTGGCCGAAGCAGGCATTCGGTGGACAAATTGCCTGGGCTGCAATGCCGCGAGCGTGGGTCAGTATGTGGCGTGCTGCTTGTTAAGATTGCAGCAAGAGAAAATGCTTGAGGTGAGAAATCTCACTATTGGCGTGGTCGGCGTGGGGCACGTGGGCACAGAAGTAGTGGCAGCTGTCGAACGATTAGGCTGTTCTGTCCTTCTGTGCGACCCTTTCCGCGCCGAAGCCGGCGAAGAAGGTTTCGTGGAGCTCAAGACCATTGCCGAACAGGCCGATGTTGTCACTTTCCACACGCCGCTGACCACGGACGGCCCTTATCCTACGCATCATTTGGCCAATGCTGATTTTTTCTCCGCTTGTCGGGCGAAGCAGCCACTCATTATCAATGCTGCACGCGGAGGAGTTGTTGACGAGCAAGCCCTATTGGCAGCTATCGAGCATAAGCATGTGAAAGGAGCCATTATAGATACGTGGGAACATGAGCCACAAATCGATCAACGCCTCTTGGAAAAGGCCATCTTTGCTACTCCTCACATCGCGGGCTATAGTGCCGATGGAAAGACGAACGGCACACGGATGTCGCTACAAGCCGTGGCCGATTTTTTCGGACTGGACATAGCATTCAACATCCTTCCACCTGCTCTTCCGGACAATTATCGTTACAATCCGTTTGAGCAGCCTACCTGTGAGCAGCTGCGGCGCTACGATCCGTTGGTAGATAGTATGTCGCTAAAGAAGTATCCGATGCTTTTCGAGCAACTTCGTGGCAACTATCCGCTACGCAGAGAGTGTTCGTTTTGAGCCATAAAAAAGAGTTTGCAAGCCATCTCTTCATTGCTTGCAACCTCGCGCCCTTCCGCCACATACTTGTGACTTTCAACACTTTCAAGTAAATTTGCAACAAAATATATACAACCAATAATATGACAGATCATCAACTTTACATCTACAATACGCTGACGCGTACCAAGGAGCTATTCAAACCTATCCATGAGGGGCGCGTCGGTATGTATGTATGCGGTCCCACCGTTTACGGCGATCCCCATTTGGGACATGCGCGTCCAGCCATCACCTTCGATATTCTGTTCCGCTATCTCAAGCACCTGGGCTACAAAGTGCGCTATGTGCGCAACATTACAGACGTAGGCCATCTCGAACACGATGCAGATGACGGCGACGATAAAATAGCTAAGAAAGCAAAGCTCGAACAACTCGAACCGATGGAAGTAGCGCAATTCTACACAAACCGCTACCATCGAGCAATGGATCTACTCAACGTGTTGCCTCCAAGTATTGAGCCGCACGCCACAGGCCACATCATCGAGCAAGAAGAACTTGTAAAGGAGATTATGAGCAATGGTTTTGCCTACGAGGCTAATGGCTCTATCTATTTCGATGTAGAAAAGTACAACCAGAAATATCACTACGGTGTATTGTCGGGACGTAATCTCGACGACATCATTAACCACAGTCGCGATCTGGCTGGCACTGAAGAAAAGCATAATCAAGTGGACTTCGCCCTTTGGAAGAAAGCCCAGCCCGAGCACATTATGCGCTGGCCCAGCCCTTGGAGCAATGGTTTTCCTGGTTGGCACTGTGAATGCACGGCGATGGGCCGAAAATACCTCGGCACAGAGTTCGACATACATGGAGGAGGAATGGACCTCGTGTTCCCCCACCACGAGTGCGAGATAGCGCAAGCTGTGGCTTCGCAAGGGAAGCCGATGGTTCACTACTGGATGCACAACAACATGATAACCATCGAAGGCAAGAAGATGGGGAAAAGTTTGGGCAACTTTATCACGCTGTTCGAGTTCTTTACCGGAGAACACGAGAAGTTAGACCAAGCTTACAGTCCGATGACTATACGCTTCTTCATCTTGCAGGCGCAATACCGCTCAACAGTTGATTTCGGCAACGAAGCTCTCCAAGCCAGCAAGAAAGGCCTCGACCGCTTGATGGAAAGTATTGCAAACTTAGAGCGCATTGAGCCAACGGCCAACGGGAGTATCACGCTGGACTACGCCAAGGAGCTGGAGGCGAAATGCTATGAGGCAATGGACGACGACCTTAACACGCCGATCGTTATCAGCCACCTGTTCGACGCTTGCCGCGTTGTGAATCAGCTCATAGATAAGAAGCAGACCATCACCCCCGATGCGCTGGCCAAGCTGAAAGAGGTGTTCCACACATTCTCTTTCGACATCCTCGGTCTGAAAGCCGAAACCGACGGCAATGCCGCACGTGAAGAGAGTTTTGGTAAGGCCATCGATCTCCTTCTTGAGGTTCGCGCCAAGGCCAAGGCAGCTAAGGATTGGAGCACCAGTGATCAGATTCGAGACGAACTTGCCGCCTACGGATTTGAAGTAAAAGACACCAAGGACGGTGCCACTTGGAAACTGAATAAATAAGTCGACAACAGGAGACAAGGGAGAAATATCCAAACGCAGCCTTTGGGCTGAAGCGTAGAACCATCCTCCCTCGTCTCCTGTTTGTTCTATTTTTTCCTCCCCAACTTGTATCTAATAACATCTTTTATATGAATAAAATTATCAGGACACTGTTGCTTCTGACCTTTATGGCAGGCTACGGCCACATGCAGGCGCAGGACGTAATGGTTATCAGCAAGACCAACGGAAAGGACGTGCGCTTCAACGCAAACAATGTAGATTCCGTTTTTTATGAATCTGTCTACTCTCTTCCTTATTCTAACGCTCTGAATGGGGAACAAGGCAATTTCTCGGTGCTGAACAAAACGATGCCGGCAGGCTTCGCTACGGTTTGGAAAGGCGACAGCAGATACGCATGTATGAAGGCGTCGGGCTATGCCAATAGTGAAAAGCACGCTACAGAAAGCTGGCTCATCTCTCCGAAAGTCGGGCTGCTCAACACAACCTCTGCTACGCTCACTTTCGAGCACGCAGGGAAGTATTTCCAAGACATCACGCAGGAAGTCTCTGTCTACGTCAGAGGCGACAATGGTGTGTGGGAGAAGCAGACTATCAACGCCTTTCCCACAAACTTTTCGTTCGTGAAAGCCACTATCGACCTCAGCAAGTACCTTGGGCAAGCCGTAGAGGTGGCCTTTGTCTACACCAGCACCTCTGCTTCTGCTGGTACATGGGAGGTAAAGAACGTGTCGATAACGGGTTCTTCCAATCCATCAACCAATCCTGACACGCCACCAACGGGAGTTAATGGCTACGTGGAAGTACCTTTCATCACCGACACCCAGCGTGCGAAAGAAGAACTCAAATATATTCAGCACAGCTTCAACTATGGCGGTAAGGAAGTACGCTCCTATGAAATGCTCTACGATACAACGCTGAAAATGGCCTATTGGGTGGCGTATCCCCTCTGCGCTTTCTACACGAAGAAGAACGGCGAACGCACCAACGCGTGGGGCTATGATCCCAAACTTCCTGAGTCTAAGCAATCAACAATGAAGAAAGGTCTCGGTCATGGTTATGATCGCGGTCACCAGATACCGAGTGCCGACCGCTTGGTTACGGAGGAATCCAACAACCAAACGTTCTACTACACCAACATGACCCCGCAATTGTCGGGTCTGAACCAGAAAACGTGGCAGAAATTAGAGGCTGCGTTGCGCTCAAAGTATATGCCCACCACTGACACCCTCTACGTGGTGACTGGAGCTATGCCGATCACAGCGGAAAATACTACAATTACATATATGAAGGACAACAAAGGTGTCGATATAGCCATACCGAAGTACTACTTTAAGGCCATCTGCGCTCTCAACCGCACAACGGGCGAAGCAAAGACCTTAGCTTTCAAGATAGACCACAAAGCCACCAACGACAACTATATGAACTACGTTATCTCTGTTGCCGAATTGGAACGCCTTACGGGATTCACCTTCTTCCCCAGCATCGATCCAAAATACAAGAAATCCACTTCGTGGTAAATCATACAGAGGCTTCTCTCACCCTATGGGGAGAAGCCTCTTCTCTTTCTTCTCAACTCAGCCCTTTGAGGCCTTGGTCGAGAGAAGCATACAAAAAAGCTGGACTCCCGCTAAAGAGTCCAGCTTTTATTATAGGAAAAAATGTGCTATTATTTGCGCGGTTTAGCAGCAGCATTGGCCTTGAGCAATTCCACCTTGAAAATCAACGTAGAGTTGGCCGGAATTTGCTGCTGATTATTGGAGCCGTAAGCGAGTTCAGCAGGGATGTAAAGTTCCCAAGTGCTGCCCTCGGGCATGTGGGTGAGAGCCTCAACCCAACCTTTGATAACTTGGTTGGCCTTAAACTGAGCGGGCTGATTGCGGCGGTAGCTGCTGTCGAAGACAGTACCGTCGATGAGCTTGCCCTCGTAGTTCACCTCCACAGTAGAAGTGTCGGCAGGCACAGCTCCCGTACCCTTCACGAGCACCTTGTATTGCAGGCCGCTCTTTGTTGTAACAACTCCCGGCTTCTTTGCATTGGCCAGCAACCAAGCCTGATTAGCCTGCTTGTAGATGTTCTGCGTATAGGCAGCCTGCTGCTCGATGAGCTTCTGGGCTGAATCAACGGTCAGCGTTGTGGGTTCGCCCAACACAGCCTGCGAAAGGCCGCGTACATACTCTGCAGCATCCACGTAGTTTGCATCGCTCTTGCCCGCAGCCTCTTTGTTGATAGCGGGGATAATGCGATCCGTGTTCATCTTAGCAATTTTCAAACCAGCGGCATAGGCCATAGCTTTCTTGGCCTCAACAGAATTGCCGTCGGCATTGAAACCGCGAACTGCATCACTGATATATGCTGAATCAACGCCTTCACGCTGGATGAGATAGTCCTTCAAACTACCGCCCTGAATCACACCGAAAGCATAAGAAAAGACCTTTGCATCAACAGGTTTGAGCTGTTGAGCAGGAACAAGCTGAGTTGCTTTCACAGTCTTGGGCTGTTTCTTCTTCTGAGCCACTGCCGGCACCATCAGTGCTGCCAGAGCAAGGGTAAATATGGTTCTGATTTTCATTTTCTTTGAATAATGATGGATGATGGATAAGAAACGAATTACGAGGTACGAGAGAGAAACTGCTCAACAGTAGCCTACTGCATCGCACATCTTCTCTATCGTACCTCGTAGCTATATTTACTGACCGATACCTTCAAGTTGTACCTTGAAAATCAGCGGAGAGAACGGAGGAATAGGACCTTGTCCAGCTTCGCCATAAGCCTGGTCGTAAGCGATATAGATTTCCCAGATAGAGCCTACGGGCATGTGGCTCAAAGCTGCCTTGAAACCAGGGATTGACTGGCCTACGTTCATCGGTACAGCCTTGCCGCCATTGTTGCGCGCCGTTGAGTCGAAAACTTGACCATTTGGAAGCTTGCCTTCATACTGAACACGCACCACGGAAGTATCGGAGGGGACAGCGCCAGTTCCTTCCTTGATAACCTTATAATAAACGCCCTCGGCAAGTTTCTTAACACCCGGCTGCTTAGCCATCTTCAAGATGAAATCTTGCGCAGTTTTGCGCTGTGGGCCATACTGTTCTTCCATGGCTTTTGAACGCAAAGTTTGGAAACGCTTATTGGCATCTTCGCCAGCTTGTTCCGGACCGATTTCAACACCATTGATTTTGAGCGCAGACTTATGGCGCACACCAGCCGTGAAGCCAGCCAGATAGTTGCGCAAAGAGAGTTTCTTCGTACTATCGTTGCCAAAGATCATTCGCTCAATACCTGGGAACATCTGGGTCTTCATCTGCACACCAGCTTGTACGCCGGCGTAGTAAGCTTGCTTCTTCTTGTCGTCGCCAGCCAGCGCACCGTCTTTCACGCCACGGAGGAAGTCATCGATATAAGCCGAGTCGATACCAGACTGTTGGAAATAATTCTCGATGCCTGCTGTTTGGCTCAAACCGATCTCATAGCTGAGCGTGTCGACATCGTTCTTCATGCTTGCTTTCGGGCTTCCATTGTTGCAGGAAGCAAAGAGGGTGGCTGCTGCAATAACAGCCAAGGATAAAATCTTCTTCATATAAAGAATTACATTACTTTGATTAGTTCAACATCGAAGACAAGAGCAGCGTAGGGAGGAATTGAATTGCCTGCTCCGCGCTCTCCGTAGGCCAGGTTGTAAGGGATGAAGAAGCGGTACTTTGCGCCTTCCTTCATCAGCTGTACGCCTTCCGTCCAGCCGGCAATCACGCCGTTGAGAGGGAATACGGCAGGCTCGCCGCGCTGGTAGCTGCTGTCGAATACAGTTTCATCTATCAAGCGGCCTTCATAGTGACACTTCACCTGGTCAGTAGCCTTTGGTTGTGCACCTGTGCCTTCAGTCAGCACTGTGTACTGCAAACCGCTGGGCAACACCACAACGCCATCCTTCTTAGCGTTTTCGGCCAAGAAATCCTCGCCTGCTTTGCGCATGAATTTGCTGCGCTCTGCTTCCTGTTTCTGCATAAACTCCTGAACGGTTGTTTGTGCTTCTATCGGCGTGAGTTCTGTGCTCTTTCCTGCAAGAACATCAGCAACAGCCTTCGCAAAGTCGGTCGTGTCTACATTGTTTGCGCCCAAACCTTTGAGGTTTTCGGCAATCACCATACCAAGGGCATAGCTAAGTTTGTCCATACTAAATTTTCTTTTTTATATATGTGTTATTTATTTCGCGCAAAAATACAACATTTTTCTATAAGTGTACCTACTTTTTTGCGCCATCTATAGGAGAATAACCTACACTTTTAGGTATTTTTGCGAAAACTACCTACTCTTTTCTCCTTCATGCTCACGGATGAAACCCTTCCGCGCAGCCAGAAGAGGGAAAGAGATTGATTTAAGACCTATGATTATGAAGAAGAAACTCGTTGTATTGACCGGTGCGGGCATCAGTGCCGAAAGTGGCTTTGAAACGTTCCGCGATGCAGGCGGACTGTGGGAGAAATACCCTGTGGAGCAGGTAGCTACCCCTGAGGGATGGCTGCGCGACCCTGATTTGGTGACAGATTTCTACAATGGTCTGCGCAAGCAGTTGCCCACGGCTCAGCCCAACGCTGGGCACTTGGTGTTGGCCGAAATGGAGCAAGACTACGATGTGACGGTGATCACGCAGAATGTGGACGATCTGCACGAGCGCGCGGGCAGTCATCGCGTCATCCATCTCCATGGTGAGCTCATGCGCGTTTGTTCGAGTCGCGACCCCGATAATCCGCGCTGCTGGGAGACCCTCACTGCCGACCGCCTCGAGGTTCGCCACGGCGAGAAGGCCAAGGACGGCTCGCTGCTTCGCCCGTGGATCGTATGGTTTGGCGAAGCTGTGCCCAATCTCGACTTAGCTGCGCGCGAAGTGGAGCAGGCCGATATTTTTGCAGTTATAGGTAGTTCGCTCAACGTTTACCCCGCAGCGGGCCTCATCCGCTACGCGCCAGCCGACAGTCCTGTTTTCGTGATCGACCCGAAGCCGGTGCGCGTGCCCACACGCCGCGAAGTGGAGGTTATCCAGGAGGTGGCATCCAAGGGAGTAGCGCTCTTGCGCGACCGACTAAAACAACTGGATTGAGTCCTTATTCTCCCGACTAACATATACGGAAGCAGTGCTCGACAAACCTCATGTTGCGCACTGCTTTCTTATGCCGAAAAAGTAAGAGATTATTTTACAATCCATTTTCTCCTTTTAGCGCACGAAAAGAGGGAATTTGCCAAAATTTTTCTTTGGTGGAGGATTTTGCAGGATAGTTTTGGGTGAGATTTTCCGGTTTTTCTGGTTTTTCACCTCAAAAACCTCACTTTTTCTCATTTTTCTGCTCATTTACGGCCTTATCTCGCCCGTTAGTTTCCTTATTGTGTTGGCTGGCTTCCTTATTCTGTCAGCTGACATCCTTATTGTATCCGTTGACGCAATAAGGAAACCGACGCTCAGGAGGATTGGATGGGGCGCTCTCTCCCTTTCGTGCTCGATTTTGTGGCCTTCGTGAAAGGGAAAAAGTAAGAAATATGTTGATGTTTTTAGCCCACGAATTTTCACGAAAGGGGCGAAAAATCACGAATATGAAAGTCCCCTCCAGCTCCTTTATAAGTGGGAGTGCTCAGCTTTGGTTCTCGGACCAGTCAGACTGGTCCGACTTGTCGGAGATTCAGTCCTCTGACTGGTCAGACTGGTCCGACCCGTCCGAAAACCAAATGCGAGAAAGCAGAAATCCAATAAGCCGTTGAAGAATCCTGCAATTAAGTGGCAGCCGAGCACTCCCCCTCATGGGGGAGATGGAGGGGGCTTCCCATTGAGCTATAGGGGCTTTTTATTATTTCATATAATCTTCTTAACTTCGCGCCAAACTCTGAAATCATGCAATACTTCTTTTTGATGGCAGGTGCGCTCTTGCTGGCCTATATCGTGTATTTCTCATGCAATAAAGGTATGGCGCGGAACGCTCGCGGGCAACAAACGCGGCGCTTGGGCGTGGCGGCTGTGCTGGCCTGTATTCCGCTGACGGTGGCGCAAGTTTCGGTCACAGCTCCGAGCCTGCTGCTGGTGGCGGGGATAAGTGGGTTGTGGATGCTGACCTATCCGCTGCTCTATCATCTCACTCATCGCAAATCGTCGCCCGATTATGAAAACTATATGGATATAGATTTCGGTCTCTATCTCTTTGGCGGTCTTTCAGGTCTGCTGGCTCTGCTGGCGGCTTTCTTACCGAGCAGCAGGATAGTGAGCACCTTTGTGGCAACAGCTGAAGTGGTACTGGTGTTTATCCCTTTGTTTCAAATCATCTACTACTTGACCTATCGGGTATGTATCGACTCAACGGGGATGAAGACTATTCAAGAAACGGACAGGAATGAGATTATCGAATTTTTCCGCTCGTTTGCGTGGTGGCAGAACTTAGCGGCTGTTGTGCCCGTGGTGGCGACTGTGGCGGGCGTATGCTTCGTTAATTTTGCATATCCCGTTCCCGCACCAGCGTTTGGGCGATTGGAGAATGCGGAAGCTTGGGTGCGCCTGACAATAGTGGGCGGACTGACTGTTTTCTTGCTCGTCTATACCTGGAAAAGCCATCACGGCGTGTTTGGACGCACGGGAATTGCCACGCTCTATGCAGATGTAAAAGAATACATTGAGGGCTATCGCCACTATGCGGCCTCTACCGAAAAACGCATGAGCAGCCTCGAAGCAGAAGCCTTGGGACAGCCAACGGAGAAAGCGGGGACGGTGGTGCTCGTGATAGGCGAATCGGGCTGCCGCGACTTTATGAGTGCTTTTCATGAGGACTTGCCCGAGGACACGACACCGTGGCTTCGTGCGTGCAAAAAGGATAGCGAACATTTTGTGCTCTTTCCGAACGCCTACTCTTGTTCGATGCAAACAGTGCCTTCGTTGGAACGCGCCTTGACGGAGTTTAACCAATACAACGATAAGGATTTTTCAGAATCCTGTTCAGTGGTTGACATGGCCCATAAGTTGGGCTATCGCGTGCATTGGTATAGCAATCAAGGACATTTGGGCACTTTCGATACGCCTATTTCCCTCGTGGCCGAGACAGCAGATGTGGCGAAATGGACGCATCAAGAAGTGGGAAAGGTGCAATACGACGCGTCGCTACTCGACTTCCTCGATGAGGTAGATCCTACGAAGAATAATTTTGTTGTGCTCCACCTGATTGGTAGCCACTTCAATTTCATCAACCGCTACCCGCGAGAATTTACGCGCTGGGGGAAGCCGGGCGTTCAGGACAATGTGGTGAACTACAAGAACTCACTGGCTTATACGGACATGGTATTGGAGAAAGTGTTCGATTATGCGCGCCAACGACTCAACCTGCGCGCCATGGTGTATTGCAGCGATCACGCCACAGAACCTGGGCGACGCCGCAAGCCAAACTTCGACGGATTTCAGATGACACGTATTCCGCTCTTTGCTTACCTCTCTTCGGAATATCGCTCGCTGCATCCGGGGCGCATGGAGGCCTTGCAGAGCAATGCGGAGAAATATGTGACCAACGACTTGCTCTATGACCTCATCTGCGGCATCTTTGATGTTCGTTCCAACTGCTTTGATGAGAGTCAGTCGCTGGCTTCTACCAGCTATCGCTTCAAGCGCGAAGAACTGCTCACTTATGAGGGTAAAAAACACATCAAGGACGATGACGAGAGCGATAGATGAGGCAAAAAAATACAGAGACTTTGGTGAACAATAAAAAAAGGCGAGAACGTAAGGTTCTCGCCTTTTTTGAAAAATATCAGAAGTCGATTGGAATATTCAACTTGATATTGAATGAACGGCCCATACTGAAGATGCCGCGACGTCCCGTGACGGGATTTTCATCAGCATACTTCAGACGGCTAAGATGGTTCTGGTAAGCACGATCAAAGAGATTGTGAACCGTCAGCACGAGAGAGCCGAACTTACGACCGTTGATGCGAATGTCTGTACCAGCGGAGAGATTGACAAGCGTATAGGACGGAGTGGCAGTTTCGGTGCCGCCTTCAGCATAGAAATGGTTCTGGCGCAGGTTCACCTCGCCACCAACAGCAGCATAAGCGTTGTTGAACACGCGACCGTCGCGGATGAAATCATAACGAACATCGAAATTCCAACGCGGGGCGGGCGTGAAAGGCAGATACTTGGACTCTCTGGGCTGATGGAGCTGCACACTATTGACATAAGAGAAGGTGTTGGAGATATGGAGCTGTTCGAGGGGATGAACGTCGACCATCAATTCACCTCCCATCAAGCGAGCGTCGCCACTCTGGTGCTGATAAACTTCGTGATCGTCCTTGATGAGAGGTTTGCCCAGAGCATCGAGCTGACGTACTGAATAGACGTAGTTCTTAATGAGGAGGTTGGCAAAGAGGGAGAGCTGAGCTGAAACGATAGGGGAGGAGAAATCTGCACCCATATCGAGCTGCCAACTTGTTTCGGGCTTGAGCGAAGAGTTGCCCTTCTCGTAGCGGAGAGAACCTTCGTGGACACCATTGGCAGCCAGTTCGCTGATGGTAGGAGCACGGAAACCGCGAGCTATATTGGCGCGCAGAAGGAATTGTTCGCTGGCCTTGTAAGTAGCACCTATGCTTCCCGAAACGCCAAAGAAGTTTTTGCGGAGAGCTTCGAAACGTTGCACGCCACCATCAACAAGGGCATCGCTACTGATATGGCGGCGGTCGATACGAAGACCACCATTCAAACTCAGAC
>ERZ773066.1339-NODE-1339-length-12670-cov-3.065874_pt1 | contig 12670 bp, 9 predicted proteins | sample MGYA00580573_ERZ773066 | MGnify/ENA primary metagenome ERZ773066 (study PRJEB29015, sample SAMEA2738128) | human oral metagenome | biome: human oral; feature: human-associated habitat; material: saliva | place: China | collected 2203 ... | reverse complement strand
CTCCGGCGGAGGTGCACTATGCGTAACCGCGGGTGATACCCGAACGATAGTGAGGGAGAACCCGTGGACTGTAAGCAGCACCATCCTCCGACACCGGCGGTGTCGCACTGAAAGCGTGGACAGAAAAAACACACAAACGGGAGAGTAAGTGGGAGACTACTGTATGGGATTTTCAAAACTCCATGCCTATAATAAATTCGGTGAAATCGGCCTTGGTGAGATGGGCTTTCACATCGCCGCCGAGATAGAAACCCTTCCAGCGCGGGAAGTGGTAGCGCAGACCGATGCGCTCATAGTAGGGCTTTTCCTCCCACTTGGCTTCCTGCCCCATTTGGCGGTGGAGATAAACGCCTAAGGACATAGCTAAGGAGAGATGATGATAGAAAACTTCATGGCGAGCAGCAAGGCCTACCGACCACGGGGAGTGGGGCAACTGAATACCTGCTGCACGGTCGAGCACGGCAATATGGTGCGCCGCCTGCGCATAGTTGAGATCGAGCCCCAAGCCACTTGCCCAGCGCCGCGCATAGCGATACATGAAATTGAATTGTAGACTGTAAGTGGGATAGATACGGAAATGTCCTGTGCGATAATCGGGGTGCGACGGAGGCGTATTATATTGTGTTTTGAGCCAATCCTCCAAGAGAGATTTTCCACCTATGCCCAACTGCGCCCCCCAATAGAAGCGGCGCACAAAGGAGGACGGCGCTCCGCTCTCGGCCTGTTGCGGTCGGAGATCTTCTGCGGGAGCTGAAGGATAATAGAGGAGAGTCAGACTCGGTCCCACTGAGTTTTCCCCCTTATTGGGACGATCGAGCGCACCATTACTGTGGTGGCGAAATTCCATGCCCAACTGCATCGCCCAATGCGGCGAAAACCAATAGGAAGCGCGAAGACCAGCACCAAAATAAATATTCCAGCGACTCCCCAAGAGTTCGTTATCGACATTATTATGCCGATTGTAGAAACGCGAAGCCATGCCAACGCCAAAATTGAGGGCGTAGTCCACCTCCCAATGGGGGCGACGGAGCAAAGGGCGCGAGAAACCGCCATAGAGCGTCCACACCTGCCCCATCCGCGACACATAATCGACAGGTACGGCCTGTCCCCAATCGGGTGCTGCTTCTTTGTGCATCGTCACATTGTGGTAATTGCCCCAAAGCAGACCAACGGAGAACGTCGGGTAGTTGTAGTCTGCCGCAAAGGAGTCGGCATCCTCGGGGCGTGTGCGATAATTCAGTGCCACCCCTATGCTCACATTCTTGTTCTCATGTAGCCACATCCGCTCGTAAGGGTCGATTTTGAGCACACGGCCGGGCATCACTTCCAGTGCCACGCCCAGATGGGCACTATCGGGACGGAACGTTGGCACCGCGGTTTGAGCCACGGCGCAGAGGGAGAAAAGGGACAAAAAGAGAGATAGAATTTTCAATGCGTCGGAATTTTGAAAGCGCAAGATAGGAATTATTTTAGGAAAAGTTTTGACCTAACGAAAATAAACACGTATCTTGCGCAACATGATGCTATTGAACTTGTTGACAACCTTGCTTTCTGTCCTACTGTGGCCGTGGCACGACACACCCGCTACGGATGCACGGCAGGAAATCTACGCCGATCTCTATCGCGCGGCGGGGAGCTTATATGTCTACAAGGAACCGCGCCAAGAGAAAAGCACACCTATACCTCGCGGCTATACTCCCGTTGCGCTCCAACTCTTTGCGCGCAACGGTTCGCGCTATTTGATGCAGGACACGGACTATGAGCGGCCGCGCCAAATCTTGCAGCGTGCTCAGGCAGCGGGAAAACTGACAGCCTTGGGCCGAGAGGTGCTGGCAGAGGTGGATTCGCTCGCCACTTTGGCACGAGGCCACTACGGAGAAATCACGCGGGCTGGCATCGAACAACATCGGGGCATTGCGCGCCGCATGTTCTATCGGCACAAAGAGATATTCGGCCGCACCAAAACCATAGAGGTGGTATCAACACCTTCGCTCCACTGTCAGCAATCTATGCAGAGCCAGTGCGCACAATTATTGGCACTCAACCCACACCTGCAATTCTCCACCGACATCGCCAGCCACAGTTGGTTTTCAGGCCTCATCAGTGCCCACACAACGGAACTGACTTCCGTCAATCCCTATCGGCTGATGGGTTGCCTTTTCAACGACACGATTTACATCCGCCAACACATCGAGGCCTGCTCTCTATTTCAACAGCTCTTCTTGCTGGCAGCCAATATCCAGAGTTTGGATTGCCGCCTCGACCTTTTCCGCATCTTCACGCGGGACGAATGCTACGCCTACTGGAGGGACGACAATTATAGCATCTTCCAAAAATATACCCGAACACCGCGCTTCGATGCAGGCAAAGAGGCCACAGAACTGCTCATGAGTCGCATCGAGCAACAAGCCCAAAAGAGCGTTGAGCGTCAGCAGCCGAGTGCAATGCTCTGCTTTGGCAATGAAGAGAATCTGCTGCGTCTCTGCGAAGCGCTCAATCTCAACGGATGCTCGCTGCAAGCTCCCACTTCGGAGGAGGTGGCCACGCATTGGCGTAGCTATCAGCTTTTTCCGCTGGGTGCAAACTTGCAACTCGTGTTCTACCGTTCTCGGAAAAATCCGCGCATACTTGTGAAGGTGTTGCTCAACGAACGCGAAACTCGCATCCCTATCCCCTCCGACACTGCTCCCTACTACGATTGGGAACAAGTGAAACTCTTTGTGCATCAAATGCTGGCGAAGCAGTGAGCTGCCTCTCTATGTCTCCTTATCCGAAAGACCTACAAAAATCTTTAATTGCTTTGCTTTCCGAGGGGCTTATGGTATCTTTGCACAAAATAATCAATCAATTAAATAGCTATCATGGCTCAACAAGAAGACGTTTTCAAGAAAATAGTATCTCATTGTAAGGAATATGGCTTCGTATTCCCTTCTTCCGAACTCTACGACGGACTCGGCGCTGTATATGACTACGGTCAGAACGGTGTAGAACTGAAAAACAATATCAAGCAATATTGGTGGCAGAGCATGGTGTTGCTCCACGATAACATTGTGGGCCTCGACAGTGCCATCTTCATGCACCCCACTATCTGGAAAGCCAGCGGTCACGTGGATGCTTTCAATGATCCCCTCATCGACAACCGCGACTCGAAGAAACGCTATCGCGCCGATGTTCTCATTGAAGATCAAATTGCTAAATACGATGAGAAGATAGAGAAAGAGGTGGCCAAAGCACGCAAACGTTTTGGCGACAGCTTCGACGAAGCGAAATATCGCGAGACAAGCGAACGCGTGCTTGAGCACCAAGCAAAGCGTGATGCCCTCGAAGAGCGCTACAAAGAAGCTATGAACGGCACCGACCTGCAAGCACTCAAACAAATCATCCTCGATGAGGAAATTGTCGATCCCATTAGCGGCACGCGCAACTGGACCGATGTACGCCAGTTCAACTTGATGTTCAAAACATCTATGGGCTCTACTGCTGATGGTTCAAGCGACATCTACCTCCGCCCCGAAACGGCACAGGGTATCTTTGTCAACTACCTCAACGTGCAGAAGACGGGCCGCATGAAAATTCCTTTTGGTATCGCCCAAATCGGTAAGGCTTTCCGCAACGAGATCGTTGCCCGTCAGTTCATTTTCCGTATGCGCGAGTTCGAACAGATGGAGATGCAGTTCTTCGTGAAGCCCGGAACTGAAATCGACTGGTTCAAAAACTGGAAAGAGATGCGTATGAAATGGCACCAGGCTCTGGGCTTCGGTGCTGAAAACTATCGCTTCCACGACCATGAGAAGTTGGCTTTCTACGCCAATGCAGCCACCGACATCGAGTTTAAGATGCCGTTCGGATTCAAAGAAGTTGAAGGTATCCACAGCCGTACGAACTACGACCTCACACAGCACGAGAAATTCAGCGGAAAGAGTATCAAATACTTCGATCCTGAAACGAAAGAAAGCTACACACCGTACGTCATCGAAACAAGTATCGGTGTGGACCGTATGTACCTCTCGGTGATGTGCCACTCCTACCAAGAAGAGCAGCTCGAGAATGGCGAGACGCGCACAGTGCTCAAACTGCCCGCTGCCCTTGCTCCGGTGAAGCTGGCCATACTGCCACTCATCAAGAAAGACGGTCTGCCCGAAAAGGCGCGTGAGATCATGAACGATCTGAAGTTCCACTTCAATTGCAAATATGAAGAAAAGGATACCATCGGTAAGCGCTATCGCCGACAGGATGCTATCGGTACGCCGTACTGTATCACTATCGACCACGATACGCTGACTGACAACTGCGTAACGCTTCGCGACCGCGACACAATGCAGCAGGAGCGTGTGCCCATCAGCGAGCTTCGTTCGCTCATCGAAGACAAGGTGTCCATTACTAGCCTCCTCAAAAAATTGCAGTAATAACAAAGCTGTCCCACTCCTCATCCAATGAGGAGTGGGACAGATAATTTCCTTCGACAATCAGCATTATGAAAAATCTTTTCAAAATCCTGCTGACGGCAGCAGCCTTGGTGCTGACCTTCGCCTCTTGCTCGGAACATCTCAATTCCGAAAACGACGATTTCGCCAACAACTGGAAAGGACAGAACACAGCAGCCTTTGCCGAACACATGAAGCAAGCCAAAGCGGCCATCGCTACGGCCAAGGCGCAGTATGGCTCCGATTGGGAAGCCCATTGCAACTATCGCATCTATCGCTACTTCGGCTATACGGACAATACAAAAGCTTCCATCAACGACTCTATCTGCGTGGAGATTGTGAAGCAGGGAATGGGCAGTGGATGCCCACTCTATACCGACTCCGTCAGCATGAACTATATGGTGCGCCTCATCCCTTCGGCCAACTATCCCGCGGGGAAACTCATTGACCATTCCGGTCAGACAATCAATGAAGAGGACATTTTCAGCACAACCCATTCAGCTCCGCGCCACTTCCTCGTGAGCGCCCAAATATCGGGAATGCAAACAGCTCTGCAACACATGCACATCGGCGACCGCTGGCGCATCTATATCCCCAGCGATTTGGCTTATGGTTCTAACAACCTGCTCGGTAGCTCCGGTATTCCGGCCTACTCCATGCTCCGCTTCGATGTAGAACTCAAAGCTTATGCCCGCGTAGGAACAAAGCTCTAACGCTGACACATACATACATAATAATAGCCGCAGTAAGTTTATTTACTGCGGCTATTGTTGTGTTGAAAAACGCCCTATTCAGCTTTATTTTTCCTTCAGTCCTTCCGACAGATTTACGGCGATGCCGCGACGCTGCTGGTCGTCGGTGAGGGGACGGAGGCGGCGGAGGAAATCGGTGTAGTTGCGGCGCGAAGGATAGCTCCAACCGGCCTCAGCCAAGGCGGCGGCGCGGGGGAAGGCCTGATAGTAGAGGCGCTCGGTGGAGTTGATACATTCGCTCCAAAGTGTGCCACTAACGCCGAGCAGGTTCTGACGCACAAAGGTGCTGTCCTGTCCCCATGCGGGATCGAGGCGGTAAGTCTGCTGAAGCGTTGTGACGGGCATTCCCCAGTTCACCTCCGGCATATCGCCGCGCTGCTGCGGATAGTCGAGGTAGCAGTGTTCGCCAGGGCAAAGCATGATTTGAGCTTTGTTGCGCACAGCTGCATCGATGGCCGTCTTTGTCAGACCGTGGCGCCAAGCATAGACAACGCAACCTGGTTGTATCGTTTTGAATTCTTGCTCGTACCAATACATCGGCGTCTTCTTCAGCGTCTTGAGTTGGTCGATGACGCGGTCGAAGAGATACTGCTGCAACTGCCAGTTTTCCGTAAATCCTTCCTTGCGCTTCAACTCCTGACAAGCGGGGCAATCGCTCCATGCACCCAAAGGTGGCTGACCGGCTTCGTCGCCTCCCAAATGGACATAAGGAGCTGGAAATACATCGGCCAACTCCGTAAGGACGTTGTCAAGAAACTCATAAACAAAGGGTTCAGCGGGGCAGAGCAATTCGTTGCTCACGCCACACGTCAAGCGAATGGGTACGGGCTTCTTGGCACACGACAGTTGCGGGAAACAATGGACGGCAGCCACCTCATGTCCCGGTAGTTCTATCTCGGGAATAATCATGACGTGATACTGCGCGGCGAAGCGGACGAGTTCGCGCATCTGTGCCTGGGTGTAGAAACCACTGATGCGCTCGGGCATATCGTCCATGCCCACACGGTCGGAGGCCTTCTGCGTGAGCTGCGGATACTTCTTGATTTCGATGCGCCAACCTTGATCGTCCACCAAATGGAGATGCAGCGCATTGTATTTATAGCGCGCCATTTCCACGACAAAGGCCTTCAAGTCGGCAAAGGGAATGAAATGGCGCACGGGGTCGACCATCAATTCGCGGATCTGCGTGCGTGGTTGATCGGCAATGTGCAAGGCGGGGATTTTCTCAGAGCGCGCCCCTGAGCCGTTACCGATGCAGAGCTGTTCGAGCGTCATCAGTCCGCGGAACACGCCGGCGGCTGTCTTGCCTTTGAGCACTACGCCTTTCTTAGAAACATCCAAGGTATAAGCTTCATCATTGGGGAGAGAAGCGTCGAGTTGGAGCTGAATAGTCGGACCTGTTTTGCGACGCACTTTCATATAGGCCGTGCGCTCTGCGAGTATGCGCTCAGCTTGCAACTTCTCGTTGTTCAATTCCTGAGGGGCTTCCACGCCAATCACATCGGCCCAAGTGAGGGGGCGATGGCGGATGCGTTTCCGCTTGCCGCTGCTCTCCACTGCTTCCTCAAAGGTTTCTTCGGGAAACACCTCCAGCGTGAGCGGTTTGGGGACGAGAATCTCCTCTGGGCGGCACACGTTGGCTGTTTCTTTTTTTGCAAAGAAATGTCGCCAGCCTGGTGCGCGGCGGTAGTCCTTGCGAGCCCGCTCCGGAACAATGAGTTCCACGCGGCGGAGGTCGATACCGTCGAAGGCATTGTCGGCGCAAATGGGTGGCACAAGGGCCGAGAGGCGCACAGTGCGGAGGCCGCTGCAATTGGCAAAAGCAAAGGGAGCGAGGCGCGTAGTTCCTTCAAAGGAGAGTTCGCGCAATTTGCTGCAACCGTTGAACGCTGAAGCCTCTATCACGCGGGTAGTGGCGGGGAAACGCAAGCGCCCGCCGATGCCCTTGCAGGCAAAGAAGGCTTGACTACCCACGGAGTCGAGCTGCAACGGCAAAACGAGCGACCGCAGCCGATAGCGCGAGTGCATGGCGTTGCGGGGAATCACCGTGCAGTTGGTTTTAGAAAGGTCGAGGGAGGTTTCGTTCACCTTCACGTCGCGCAGTTGGCGGAAGTTCTGCGCACTGGTTGGGAGACCAATGAGTAGGGCCAGGAAAAAGGCGGAAAGTGTTTTCATGTTTATGCGTTACTTTTGGGGATATGTGCGAGATTTTTGCGGGTCGTCCATTGTCAGCGTGCGAGTGCCGTCCTCATTTTCCACGATATTGACGCGCACGGTATCTTCGGGGAGCATATCTTCGATGAGTTCGGGCCATTCCATGAAACAGAGGTTGCCCGAATAAACATAATCCTCATAGCCGATGTCGTAGACCTCTTCTTCTTTCTTGATGCGATAGAAATCGAAATGGAAGATAGGACCTTGCGGCGTGGCATATTCATTGACGATGGCAAAGGTGGGAGAATTCACCTCGTCGTCCGTACCGAGCGCGTTGCAGAGTTCTTTGATAAACGTGGTCTTCCCTGCCCCCATTTTTCCATAAAAGGCAAAGACTTTTCGATCTGCCATAGCGGCGATAAACTGCTCAACTGCTTGCGGCATTTTCTCCAGCGAAGGGATTTGTATTGTTGTCATATCTTTCTGTTTTGTCATTTTCGGCGAAGATAGCATAAAACTACAAAATAGGAAAGTATACCCGCCGCGGATTAGCACCTTGGAACCGATATGAGCCACTGAGTTGGACGATGTCCCATCGAGGCAGCCTACCAAAAGAAGTTTTGTCGCGCTGGCTCTATCTGGGAAGCAGAAAAACGCCTATGGAGATGCAGGGAGGCACGTCCATAGGCGGAAGAAGTTTTACAATATGATTCTTACAAGAAATCAGCGAATGAGTTTCTTTATCCCTTCGATGAGCTGTTCGAGCGGCATACCTGTGCGGTCGCTCATGGCTTGTATGTCCACTTTTCCTATCATGAGCCGACCAAGCGGCGTATTGAGCATTTTGAATTTGGAATCCAATTCGGGCAAACGACTTTTGAGCGCGGGATATTGCGCAAGGAGATCTTTCAGGCGAGTTTGTGGCGTGATCTCCGTCACGGCTTGCGTTTCGGCAACTTCGGTTTGTTCCGTCTCAACTTGGGTAGGTGCTTCAGCAGCTGCTGGGGCATCGCCATTGCTCCAGGTGAGCAGCGTTTGCGAACCTTCCAAAGCGCGGATGCGTGTGCAATCCTGCATCATTTCGAGTACACCGCGGAAGTTGCCCTCCTTGTCGCGCACAGCCACATATATAATATAGATGAACAATCCTGGCTTATTGATCCAGAATTCGGCCTTGTCCTGCTCGCCACTTCTGAGTTTGTCGATCACTTCGCGAACGATGTGGGCACTCTTGCGCGGATGGCAATTCATCACTTCGCGCCCAATGACGTTCTTACTACGCGGGAAAATGCGGTGGTCGGTGTCGGAATAGAAACAAACGAGTTCGTTCTCATCCACAAAGGAGATGTCGATGGGCAGGTGCTTGTAGATCAGATTCACCTGCTCCAGGGTGAGTTTTCCCGTTGCAACGTCCAGGATGTTGTTGCCTTTGTCAGCATAGCCATACTTAGCGAGCAGGGCTTGCAGGTCATTGGCAAAATCGTTCTGAGCAGCGGGGGCAGCTTGCGGCTTCACTTCGGTAGCGGTATGCTCCACCTCGAAAAAGGCAAAGCCGATTTCTTGGTCACCACTCTTCATATCCTCAAATTCTTCGGCGCTGATGAGAGCGAGAGATGTGGGATAGAGGATGAACTCTTCCTTCTGCATCAAATCGCGCGCATATAGCAGCACGCGTTCTTGCTGCTTGATGAAAGCATCTTCGTTGTCCTCGCGCAGCAGGCGTTCGGCTTCTCTGATTTCATCGCGCACCATGTCATCGAAAGTCCACATCGTGGTCGTGGGGCGAGTAAAACCTTTCTGCTCAAGCACGGGGTAGAGCTGATTTTGCTTGCGCTTGTAGTGTAAGGGGTATTGACTGATTTTCTCGTAGAGCTCTAACCATTGGTTTTTAATCATGGGATATTGCACCAAATCCTCCACCGCCAAGAGCAAACGCTTCATCTCTTCGTTCTCTTTGAGATAGTGCATGATGGGGTGGTCGGCTGGAAGATTGGGCAAACTATTGTCGATGGCATCGCCCAGCATATCTATCACGGAATGCACATCCTCGCGGATACATTCATCGCTGCTTTCTTCCGTCATCGTTTGTTCTATGTAAGCCACATGATAGGCACTAACTTTTCCCACACGTTCTTTGATCTGCTGTTGGGCTTCGGCAGCCGACAGTTTACCAGCTTTGAAGGCATTTTCTATCTCGAAAAGCGCATTGAGCTTTTCTGTATCCATAGGTGGAAGGTAATCTTTCATTCTATTGTCCATATCGTATTCAATTTTATTATTTGCAAAAATAAGCATAAATCAGACAAGAAAAAAACGCTACACAAACAAAGGAATAAAGACTATCTGCACACTACCCCCTTTCTTCACTTCCCCAACATTTGCCGAAAAACAGGACGTTTATTCTTTTCCTCCAAAAGATTTTTCTTTCCATTAATGATGGTGTTCCCAATGACACTATTAACTCTCACTTCCTGACAATCAGAAACTCTTAAAATATAATGCTGTATTTTAAGGTGTCGTTGAGGGAGAGGGCTGTAAAATCAAACAAATTAGATTCGAGAACTCTAAAATAAATATAAATTGCTCTAAAGTATCCTCTTGTTAATTTCTTTTTACAAATTGTTGCATAATAAAAAATAACTCTTTATATTTGTCACACATAAAATAAAACCCTTAAATTTAAATATACAAGTTTAACCGAAATCAGTATGAGTAAATTAGTTACATACATAATAAATCTCCCAAAACGTGTTGAACGCAAAAGAGAAATTCAAAATGAATTTCTTAACAAAAAAGAATTCGAGATACACATCTTTCCAGCTTTTGAGGAAAAACGAGGTGCATGGGGTCTATGGAAAAGTATTATATCAATAGTACGTCAAGCTAAAAAAGATGATTTAGATGCTGTGCTAATATGTGAGGACGATCATAGGTTCACTTACTCATACAATTGGGAAGATCTCAATCAAGACTTACACATTGCAGCCAATTTAGGTTGTCAAATCTTATTAGGAGGAATAGGTAATTTCCAAAATATGATCCCGATCTCCAATAGGCTCATGTGGGTGGATACGTTTTGGTGCACACAATTTATGATTTTGTTTAATAATGCGTTTGACGTTATTCTTAATGCTAAGTTCAATCCAGAAAAAGATGTTGCAGATGAATTTCTCTCATGCTTGTTAAGCAACAAGTTAGTTATTTATCCTTTTATCTCAGTCCAAAGAGAAACAGGATATTCCGATGTTACAAATAGTAATAATAGTCAAGGTGCAATAACACGTCACTTTGAAAAAACGAACATCAAAATAGAACATTATCTTAGAATATACAAAAAATACAAAATAAATTGTCAATTTGGAACAAACTCTTTCAAACAATATCCTCAATGGGAGTATCTCAAAACAACACTTGTCCCTAAACTGCATATTGGTTGTGGTCCTTTCATCAAACCAAACTGGCTCAATGTGGATGTCTGCCCTAGAAAAGGAGTAGAATTTATGGACGCCAGTAAAGAATTTCCTTTTCCAAATGAAAGCTTTCAATATATTTTCTCAGAACACATGCTTGAACATTTGGATTATCTAGGTGGCAGAAACTTTTTCTCTGAGTCTTTCCGTATACTGAAGAAAGGAGGTATTTTGCGTTTAGCTGTGCCGAACTTAGACTTCTTGATACAACTATACGTCAAACCTGACGATAGAATCAATCGCAATTACATCAATTGGAGCATTTCTCAATACAATGAATCGGTTGAGGATGATTTTATCAATCAGTCGATTCCTCCCAGCCTGACAATTAATTATTTCATGCATGAATGGGGACACAAAATGATATACGACAAAGACCTATTATTAGTGATGTTGCAGCATGCAGGTTTTCAGGAAGTTTCATTCTGTGAAATTGGCAAAAGTAGCTATCCTGAATTAACAGATCTAGAGGATCATGGAAACATGATTCCTGATTGGGCAAATCAATTGGAAACAATGGTTGTAGAAGCCAAAAGAAAATAGATATATGGAAGATATAATTCAAGTATACATTCCTAACATGAAAGATCGCATCGAAAGAAGGGAATCTATCATTCACCAGTTTTCAGATAAAAGACTCTTTAATCTGAATCTTGTAGTACCAGAGGAGCATACTATTCCTGCAACCAGCCTTTGGAGGACTTTTATAAAAATTACAGAAACAGAAAATAAAAAAGGTAGCAACTATTTCGTTTTTTGTGAAGATGATCATATTTTTACAAAAAATTATTCAGACGAAAGTCTTTTAAAAAGCATCAAAGAAGCAAATAGTCTAGGTGCTGATATTTTCTCTGGCGGATTTAGTTGGTATGATATGCCCATACAAATTACAGATCATTTATTTTGGGTAAAACGTTTCAATGGAATGCAATTTACAGTTATATTCAACAAGTTTTATCCTGTCATATTGAATTCTGATACGGTTGGAAATAAGACCTTAGACTGGTACTTATCAACATTAACTGATGATATCTTTGTGATGTCTCCTTATATATCAGTACAGAAAGAATTTGGATACTCGGATGTAACAAAGAAAAACAATGAAGAAGGTTATGTGACAGGATGTTTCGACAGATGTAATTCCGTTTTAAACATTCTTAGAAAAGTAAAATTCAAATATGAAGAATTAGGTAGAAATGAATAGTAAAACAAATATTACTACTTTAACTTCTCTTCTACTTGATTATCTAGAGATAACTTATTCTCAAAGATTTCTCAACAGAAAGATAGAAGAACTCCCATATAATGGTTCCATGTGGGCCATTAAGACTATGCTAAAAATGTATGGAGTGGATAGTAAAGGTCTCATGGTTGATAAAACAGAAATTATTAATATTCCAACACCATTCATAGCAGCGACCATTGATAAATTCATATTGGTCACATATCTAAATAATGATTACATAAAATACATTTCTTCTACAAAGAAAGAGGAAGAACATAAAATCCTTGATTTTCTTCAGATATATACTGGGAAAATTTTACTGCCACAGAAAAGAAATTTAAATAAAGAATATAATAATCAAAAGCATCAAAAAGAAGATGTTAATGCACTTATAAATCTGTTTGTAGGAAGTGCAAGTTTAATCATTTCAATAATTGCCTTCTTTGTATGGATATTGGTTTCCCAATCTCAATATGTATGGTGGAATATTGTTAATATGGTTGGTTTCATCATTGGAATGTTACTTTCAATAGTATTGCTTCAAGAACAATCTCTTCAAGAAAATGCTATAACTCACAAGTTGTGCGGCAGTATAAAAGGAGGCAATTGCAAGAACGTATTAAATTCAAATGCAGCAAAGATTCT
>ERZ773066.1333-NODE-1333-length-12703-cov-13.786448_pt1 | contig 12703 bp, 12 predicted proteins | sample MGYA00580573_ERZ773066 | MGnify/ENA primary metagenome ERZ773066 (study PRJEB29015, sample SAMEA2738128) | human oral metagenome | biome: human oral; feature: human-associated habitat; material: saliva | place: China | collected 2203 ... | reverse complement strand
CACCTAATACACCACCGTTAACAGATGTTGATGTATCTTCACTATGCTTGGAAGCGACTGTAGCGAAATCATCACCAGCTGCTAATTCATCATCAACAGCTTTCATTCTAGCTGCTTCATCTTCTGTAGGTTCGGCAGTAGGGTTGTTTCTATCTGTAAACTTAATCAAGATATAAGATACTTGACGAATCTTTAATTCATCGAAATGCTGCTTTGCGTATTCAGCTGTTAACTGATTTACTTTTTGTTGTTGAATTAAGTATTCTTCTAAATCTGTATAACCAGTTGATGACATATCGCTGAGTAACTTAGCTTCATAGTTATTGCCATATGAGTTCTTGTAGTTAGCGATAATGGATTCAGCTTGCTTGGCAGCTGCATCTTTAATTTCATTTGTTGTAGAAATACTAGCGTCTGCGATTGCACGTTTGAACAATGTTAATTCAGCACTTGAACCATTTGTTCTAAATAGTGTTTCGTAGAATTCAGAAGCAGTTGTATCGTTATCATCGATAGAATAAACGACATCTTCTCCGTTTGTTTGTTTACCTTTTAATTTTCCTTTGTTTGTATCGTAAATGTAATACACACTGATAGCGAGGAAGACTGCTACCACTAACATTACAAACCAGTTCTTTTTCAAGAATTTGCTCATAATACCTCCTAAAGTTTTATACGTAAAAACGCTTTTTAATTATAGTGTAAATGTGGCTTAATTGCAATTTCTGTAAACTGAAGTTTGTGTGAAGAATCACAAAATAAAAAATTTTCACAAATGAGATAGTGTAACCCCAAGAATTTATAAGATAATGTTACAATAGGTAGCGGAATGAAGGTGATTGTGTGAAAACTTTAGAGATTAGAGATCTTCACGTATCAGTGGAAGATAAAGAAATTTTAAAGGGTGTAAACCTTACAATTGGAGAAAATGAGGTACACGCCTTAATGGGACCAAATGGTAATGGTAAATCAACATTACTTGCGGCGATTATGGGTAATCCTGTATATACCGTAACAAAAGGTTCTATTACATATGATGGAAAAGATGTATTAGCGATGCCTGTAAATGAGAGAAGTGTTGCTGGTTTATTCTTAGCAATGCAATATCCGCAAGAGATTCCAGGTGTTACTAACAGTGATTTTTTACGTGCTGCGATGAACGTTCGTCGTGAGTCTCCGGTTCCATTATTTACGTTTATTAAATCTATGGAAAAGACAATCCAAGATTTACAGATGAAAGAAGATCTAGCCCACCGCTTCTTAAATGAAGGCTTCTCTGGTGGTGAAAAGAAGAGAAATGAAATTGTACAGATGGAGATGTTACGTCCATCTCTTGCGATGTTAGATGAAATCGACTCAGGTTTAGACGTAGATGCAATGCACATTGTTGCAAATGCTATTAACAATCTACGTGCTGAAACGGGTATGTCATTAATGATTGTTTCTCACTATGATCGTTTCTTCGAATTAATTGAACCTCAATATACACACGTACTTGTAGACGGAAAAGTGGTACTTGAAGGAGATGGTCAGTTAGCTCGTAAGATTGATACAGACGGCTATGATTGGATTTACGCTGAATATGGTATTGAAGCACCTGGCGAAAAGAAGGCTGCTCATCGTCGTCCAGCTAGTACAATTGGTAGTTGTGCTGTTCGTAATGCCGCAGAAGCAGAGGCTAAAAAGTAATGGAAATGATTCATGTCGATACAGATATTCAATTACGCGATTCTTTTAGTCAATTTGAAATTGATACTGAGCGTGATATTGAATTAACTTTCAGTGCAGATGCGGGCGAATATGAAGTGTTTGTACGTATCAAAAACTGCGGTAAATTACGTATTCGTACATTTGCTTACGCTAATGCACAAGTTAGATATCTGTTCTGGAATGACAATGAGCATATGATTGAGATTGATGAGACACATGAAGTGTTACGCAATGCAAATGTTGAAGTTGCTCATTGTGAAGTGAATCCATATCCAGTGAAGCGTAATACATATATGGCTCTAAGAGAACCAGGTGCGTATGGTCATCTTGTGTCTTCGTCACTAGTCGCATCTGATAAAAACTACAAGCAGAATATCGTAAATTTTGCCCAACGTACATTAGCGAATATCGATAACTTCGCAGTTGTACTAAATGGCGGTAAATTATATATCGATGCGATAGGTAAGATTGTTAAGGGTGCTTCTCGCTCAGAAAGCCATCAGAAGTCACGCGTGATGTGTTTTGATGATGGACAAAGTTCTACAGTTATTCCTGAGTTATTGATTGATGAAAATGATGTACAGGCTAGCCATGCTTTAACGATTGGTAGAATTGACCGTGAACAGCTATACTATTTACAATCGCGTGGTCTAGATCAACGCCAATGTACGTCTTTGATTAGTTCTGGTTATATGTATCCAATCACTCAATTTTTAAGTGATGAAACACTCCAGCAAGAGCTCCGCGCAGAAATGGAGGCGAAGTTAGCAAACTTATGATTGATGTAGAAAAGATTCGTCAAGATTTTCCGATGATTGTAAATCATCCTGAGTTAATTTATTTTGACAATGGTGCGACAACATACAAACCGAAAGCTGTAATCGATGCTATCTGTAATTTTTATTGCAACTTTACTTCAAATGTTGAACGTGGTGATTATGAAACAGCAATTCAAGCTGATCGTGCATATGACAATACGCGTAAGATTATTGCTAGATTTATCAACTGCGAGCCTTGCGAAGTGGCGTTTACAGCGAATATTACTGCTACATTGAATCAGATAGCGTATGGACTAGGTAAGGGCTGGCTAAAGAAGGGTGATATTGTTTTAACAACGCTCAATGAACATGCTAGTAATCTTTTACCTTGGTATCGCTTGGAAAAAGAATTGGGTATAGAAATTCAATATATTCCAGTTGATAACCATGGTGTAGTTATCATGGATGAATATAAAAAGTTATTAAATTCTCAGGTAAAGGTTGTTACACTTGCACACGTTACCAACGTAATGGGTGCATTACAACCAATTCAGCAGATGACAACTTTAGCGCATGAATTTGGCGCATTGATGGTTGTGGATGGAGCCCAAAGTGTTCCTCATCATCCAATCGATGTTAAGGCACTTGATGTCGATTTCTTAGGTTTTTCATCGCACAAGATGTGTGGACCGGATGGGGTAGGAGTTCTTTACGGTAAGTTTGCATTACTAGATCGTATGGAACCGTTATTGCTTGGTGGTGGCATGAATGCACGCTTTACTTCAGATGCTGATGTGATTCTGAAGAATGCGCCTATCAAGTTTGAAGCAGGTACCCCAAATATTGAAGGTGTCATTGGATTAGGTGCAGCTGCGGAGTATCTTATGTCTATTGGTATGGAAAATATCAGTGCATATGAAAAGGAACTCCGTGCATACTTTGCGGAAAAGTTAAAAGAATTGGATAATATTGAGTTCTATAATCCTAATAATACTTCTGGACCTATCACATTTAATGCGAAGGGTGTATTTGCACAGGATGCAGCTGGCTATCTTGGTGCTAGTCACATTGCGGTACGCTCTGGTAATCATTGTGCCAAGGTTTTACATGAAGTAATTGGCACAGACCAGACAATTCGTGCATCGTTATATTTTTACAATACAAAAGAAGAAGTAGATCATTTTATTGAAGTTGCAAAGAACATCAGTTTAGAAAATGCAGTTGGCATCTTCTTCTAAAGGAGTACAAACAATGAGTGAAGTAGAAAATTTTATTAATGATCCGCAGATATTACGTGAATTGATTATGGATCATTATCAATATCCACATAATCATAAATTGGTAAAAGACGATCGTTATTTATCTGTACATATGGCTTCAGATAGCTGTATTGATGATATTACAGTGCAGTCTGATATCAAGGATGGTGTAATACAGGATATTCGCTTTGAAGGTGTTGCTTGTACAATTTCAACAGCGAGTACTTCGATGATGACTGACTTGTTAAAGGGAAAAACATTGGATGAGGCGCGTGTAATTATTCAGAATTATTTTGCGATGATTCACGAACAACCATATGATCCAGAACTTTTACAAGAAGCAGTTGCCTTGAAGAATGTTTATAAACAAGCCAATCGTATAAAATGTGCAACTATTGGTTGGGATGCGATTGAACAGATGATTGATGAAAGTGAGGGTAAGAAATGAGCGAACAGATTAAGCTAACTTCTGAAGATAAAGCAGTTCTTTCTTCCCAAGATGATTATAAGTATGGTTTCCATGATGATGTGAAGTCTATCATCGATACAGGTAAGGGTATTTCTGAAGAAGTTGTAAGACAAATCTCAGCATATAAGCATGAACCTGAATGGATGACACAAAAACGTGTAGATGCATATCATATCTTCATGAAGAAGCCTATGCCTAAATGGGGACCAGATTTAAGTGAAATTGACTTCCAGGATTTTACTTACTATCGTAAAGTCTCCCAAGAAACAGAAAAGAGTTGGGAAGAAGTTCCTGAAGAAGTAAAAAATACATTTGAAAAGTTGGGTATTCCGGAAGCGGAACGTAAGTTTTTAGCGGGTGTCACAACTCAATACGAATCAGAAGCTGTATATCACAACATGCTTAAGGAAGTTGAAGAGAAGGGTGTTATCTTCTTGGATATTGACTCCGCATTAAAGGAACATCCAGAGATCTTTAAGCAATACTTTGGAAAGATTGTAAGTGCTGGTGATAATAAACTTTCTGCACTCAATAGTGCAGTCTGGTCTGGTGGTAGTTTTATCTACGTTCCTAAGGGTGTTAAATTAGAGAAACCGTTACAGTCTTACTTCCGTATTAACTCTGAATCCATGGGACAGTTTGAACGTACGATTATCATCGTTGATGATGGTGCTGAATGTTCCTATGTAGAAGGTTGTACAGCACCACAGTACTCTAAGGATTCTCTCCATGCGGCAGTTGTTGAAGTGTATGTTGGTGAGAATGCGAAGTGTCGTTATTCATCTGTACAAAACTGGTCAGGCAATATCCTAAACTTAGTAACAAAGCGTGCAAGAGTTGATGCAGGTGGAACGATGGAATGGATTGATGGTAATATCGGTTCTAGAATTTCTATGAAGTATCCATCTTGCATTCTTGCAGGAGAAGGTGCGACTGGTCTTTGTATCTCAATTGGTGTAGGTTCAAAGGGGCAGTTCCAAGATACTGGATCTAAGATGATTCATGCAGCTCCTAATACACGTTCCTCCATTATTTCTAAGTCAGTATCACGTAATGGTGGTGTAACAAACTTCCGTGATGAAGTACACTTTACGCCAGCTGCGAGAAATTCAAAGGCACACATTGAATGTGATACCTTAATTTTAGATAATATTTCTAAGAGTGATACGATTCCTACAAACTCAAATATGAATAATTCTTCTACTATCGAACATGAAGCGAAGGTTTCCAAGATTTCTGAAGACCAATTATTCTATTTGATGTCACGTGGTTTAAGCGAAGAACAAGCAACAGAAATGATTGTCATGGGATTCCTAGAGCCGTTTACGAGAGAATTACCGATGGAATACGCAGTAGAATTGAACCAGTTGATGAAACTGGATATGAGTGGCTCCGTTGGATAAAAAGATTGCACGTGCGAAAGGATTACAAGCACGTGCTTTATTATCTTTGGAAGAGCGTAACCAAAAAAGTCATGTGGTGTCTCAAGAAGTAATTTCAAGAATTCATGCAGGCATGATAATCGGATGTTATGTTTCTATCAAGGATGAATTAAACACATCGGAAATTCTTAAGTATTGTTTTGCGAATAATATTACAGTATGTGTTCCAAAAGTAGTGGAGAATACTTTGCAATTTTATCAAATTAAATCTAATTATGACTTAGTACCAGCACCATTTGGCTTATTAGAACCAAATGTAACGGAAATGATTCCAGTTCAAAAGATAGATATGATGATTGTTCCATTAAGTAGCTACGACTCAAAGAATCATCGCACAGGATATGGAAAAGGGTACTATGATTCAGTTCTACTGAATTGTAGAAATAGATTAGGTGTTGCATTTCAGGAACAAGAAGTTGATCAAATAGATGTTGAATCACATGATATTACATTAGATGAAATCATCTCTGCTTAGGGGGGTGATTTTATTTTACTTGACAATATCGATACTCGATATTATATTTTGGGTAGATGAATATCGATACTCGATATTAGTGGAGGGAATATGATTTATAAGTTTGTCTATTATAATTATTTTGAATCAGATGTTTTTGCTAGTTATCTTCATGAAATGTCATTACAGGGATACCATTTTAAAGGATTTGGGTTTGGACTAAAATTTGAAAAAGGAGAACCAAAAGATATTACGTATGATGCGTATGTCTTTAACGAGCAACAAGAGGAAGATCAAGGTTTAAATCCAAATTCTGAGGACTTTTTGGGTTATTGTAAAGAGGCTGGATGGCAATATATTGACGCCTATCAACGCTGGATTATTTTCTATAAAGTGAAAGAAGATGCCGTAGATATCGCAACAAAAGAAGAAAAACTAGATAATGCGTTTGCGGTAAGGAAAGATGATCTAAAATTTGCTCGAATAGTATTACCTTTGTTCTCTATTTCTATTATTAACTCGGTTTTACACAATCCTAATATTTTTGAACTTCTGGAATACAGAAATCTTACAATTGAACTCGGTTGGTTTCTTTTCATACTTTCACCATTTTTTCTGTACTTTCACGATAAAAAAATATATCAATTATTGCGTAGTAAATATGAAAGTACAGGTGAGTTATATTTAGGGAATCCAAATAAAAAACAAATGTATTTTCAACCAAGATCACTTTTTTATTTCGTATTTACGATTGTTATTTCTACTCTATTTTTAAAATCTTATTGTGGCCTTTTGATAAGTCCATTGATTGGTGTTGTTGTTTATTGTGCGTTTTTCTGCTTGCAAAAATTCTTTTGTAGGAAATATGGTTCATCTGGTTATATGGCGATTATGGGAATTACGATGTTTATATTCTTTGTAATCATGATGGTGTTGTATGGACAGAAGCAGGCTAATCTTAAGGCAGCATCAACAGATGATTTTCCATTACAACTTGTTGATATTGATGTCGAAAATCAAATGATTACACATGGAACTTTTATAAAGCAGAAGGGTCTATTTGTAGAATGGACGGAGTACGTAATCTCACAAGGAGATGCAGCACAAGAAGTTCTATCGTATACGATTTATCATTCATCTTCTCCTTGGTTGATTCATAAGCAATATTTATACTTATCTTCAGGTATGAAGGCAACAGATATCAACGAACTTTGGAAACAAAAATCAGCGATTGTCTATAAGGAACTTGATGACTATGTGTATGTTGTTGACTGTGAAAATGAGTTGATTGAACTTAGGTATTCACAAGAGTTAACTCAACAACAGATAGATACAGTTATCGGAAAGATAGTGAAATGATATGGCACGTGCACAGTTTCAAACATTAACAGAACCGATGTTCTATATTCTCCTATGCTTGCAGAAAGAAGTGTGTGGTATTGATATCATGGCTATGGTAAGTGTAATCTCAAATGGTAGAGTTTCCATTGGACCAGGTACTATGTATGCGATGTTGCAAAAGTTTGAGGATAACGAAATTATTGAAAAGACTAGAGAAGAAAATCGTAAGAAGTGGTATCTTATCACAGATGCAGGGAAACAAATGCTTGAGGACGAATTAAAACGTCTAGAATCAATGTTAAGTGACGCAAAGTCTACGATGAAAAATAACTAAATGATTTCATATAAATACAATCTACGAATATTATTTGGTATGATATAGATGATAAATAAAGGAGAACAGCTTAATGAAGGTTGTACTAGTAGCTGAATCAGGTGCGGATATTCCAAAGGAAATAGCCGAAAAAGAAGGTATCTATATCGTTCCAATGCATGTCACTTTTGATGGTGAGACAAAAGATGATGGTACTTTCCCAGCATCAAATATCATTGATTATTTTGAGAAGAACTTAAAGATTCTAAAGACGAGTGGTTCTACTATTGTGGATTTTGATTATATCTTTGATCGTATTCACGAAGAGCATCCTGAAGCACATATCTTGTATCTAGCATATTCTTCTGTAACAACTTGTGCTTACGGTTGTGCACAGATTGCAATGGAAAACCGTGATTATATTACGGCAATTGATACAAAGCTTTATTCAATTGGACAGGGTCAAGTATTAGTGCGTATGGCTGAATTATTACGCGAACACCCTGAATGGGGTATTGAGGAAGCGGTAAGTGCTGCCAATGATTTGATTGCTAGAGGTCATATGTCATTTATTCCTAAGACGTTAGCTTTCTTGGTCGCTGGTGGAAGAGTCAGTAATGCAAAGGCTTTATTAGCAGGTGTATTACTTTTACATCCATGCATTGAAGCAAAGGATGGACGTCTAGTCGCTGGTAAGAACTATCGTGGTAAGATGAATCGTGTGATTTTTAAAATGATGGATGACTTCCTTGTAAATAATGCGATTGCTAAGGATGAAGTGTGGTGCTGTACTACGGTTGGCTTTGATGAAGCGCTGAAACCGGAAGTAGAAGAATATCTTCATACCAAAGGAATTGAAAGGGTACGTTGGTCACAATGTGGTGGTGTTATTACAACACATGGTGGACCGGGTGCATTTGGTATTGCGGGATTTCGTACGAAGTAAGTAAGGTGCAGAGAGATCTGTGCCTTTTTTATGAGATAGTATTATTTTAAATTTATTCGCAATAGATATATACTAATGGACGGGAGAGTAAAATTATGTATAACGTTAGAAAGATTCAAGATGATATTTATTGGTTAGGTGCCTCAGATCGACGCCTTGAAAAGTTTGAGAATACATATAGTGTTCCATCAGGAATGTCTTATAACAACTATTTGATTTTAGATGAGAAGACATGTCTAGTGGATGGTATTGATTACAATGTTGCCCAGCAGTTCTTTGAAAACTTGGAGTTTGCTTTGCAAGGTAGAACATTAGATTATATGATTGTTAATCATATGGAGCCTGATCACTGTGCAATCATTCCACAACTTGTACAGATGTATCCAAATATGAAATTAATTGGTTCCATGCAAGCATTCAAAATGATGAACCAGTTCTATCGTTTTGAAACAGATAGTCGTTCCATCGTTGTAAAAGAAAATGATACATTAAATCTTGGTAAGCATAATTTGAAGTTTATAACTGCACCAATGGTACATTGGCCTGAAGTTATTGTGACATATGATGAAACTGCGAAGATATTATTTAGCGCAGATGTATTTGGTAGCTTTGGAGCAATGAGCGGTAATGTATTTGCGGATGAAGTTGATTGGGAACATGACTGGAAGGATGAAAGTAGACGTTATTATACTTCTATCGTTGGTAAGTATGGCATGCAGGCATCTGCAGTATTAAAGAAAGTTAGCAATCTAGAGATCAAAATGATCTGTCCTTTACATGCGCATATTTGGCGTAAGGATTTTGATAAAATTATCAGTCTCTATGAAAAGTGGACTTCTTATAGCTATGAAGTAAACTCGGTTGCGATATTCTACGGTTCTGTCTATAACAATACAGCTAACGCAGCAGATATCCTCGCGATGCGGCTGGCAGAAAAGGGTGTTAAGAATGTGAAAGTATTTGATACATCCAAGACGGATTTATCAATCATGTTATCGACAGCGTTCCAATACTCTACACTTGTATTTGCGGCAGCTTCTTATAATGCAGAAGTATTTGATACTGTACAGCACTTATTATCAGAGATTAAGAATCATAGTCTTGCGAATCGTACGGTTGGTTTAATTGAAAATGGTTCATGGGTTCCAACCGCGAAACTTCTTATGGAAAAACAAATTTCTACTTGGAAGAATACGGTGATTCTAGAACCTAAGGTTACTGTGAAGTCTGCTGTAAAGGAAGATAGTTTAGCTGAGATTGAGAAGCTAGCTGATGCGATTGTTGCATCATTAGAAAAATAAATTAAGAGTGCTTGGTTATAAGCGCTCTTTTTTCACAATAATATACAACTGTATGAAAATAAATGATAGATTATAGTAAAGTAGTTATATGTGAGGTAATCATGAAAAATTCTCTTGATTTAAATACAATAATTAATTTTGTCTTACAAGCAAAAACAAAGAAGTCTATTAAAGATTATATTTATGATAATAGACAGAATTATCTAGGTAATATACTTACAGATTTAATTATAACTGGTGATATTGAAATTTTAAAAAAAATACCGAGCGAATGTTTGGATTTTCGTAGCTGCATGAAAGTGGCAGTAATATTTGGGGATGAAGGAATATCGTATTTACCAAATATGAAAAATTTGAGAAAAAAAATTTCTCATGCATTATTAGGAAAAACTCTTGAAGTAAAGTGTGATCCGAGTTCTATATCTTATAATTACTATGATAAAAGATATTATTTAGAAAAATATATCTTTGCTGATGGGGTGAAAGCCCTTAATACATCATACGAAATTCTATCTTTTAGAAATATTATAGATTTATATAGAGCAAATAATTTTAGTTTAATTGGCGTTAATTTAATAAATGTTCCAGTTCCCAAATCAGCTAGAAAAGAGTTGGATTTTACAGGCGCATATGTATTACGTAAAGATATCAGTTTATATCCGAATGCAATTGCGGTTGATGAAATTATTTGTAGTAAAAAGTTCCACAAAAATAATAAAGCAAATAATGCTATAACTAATTTAAATTTTAGCGTTAAATACTCACTGGTATCTGAAGATGGTAAGTTTAACGAGTATAGTAGAACTGAATAGTTTGATACATTTACAGAGTTTTCCAAATATTTAAATAATGATTTATCTAATTCCGATTTACGAGGCTATAATCTAAATGGTGTTAATTTAGAAGATTTTAATCTTGATAATGCCCTGTACGATGATCCTAATTATTATACTAGTAGAAATTTATTAAATATTTTATCAAGTTCTAGTTTGGAATTATATAATCCAGAATCGAAGCTTCCTGCATTATATAATTTTGATTGTTTTTCTGATTACTTTGCTTACTATATATCAGATTTGCATTTAGACCATAAGATTAATAATCTTTCTTTAGGTTATGATTATGAAATACCAATGTATATAGAGAAGAAAGTTAATGAATTATATACATCAATAAATGGAAGTGCGGATGAGGATGAAGACGATAGTGATTCTTATGTCTATTCCAATTATTCGCCACTGTTTATACTAGGAGATATTTCTTCTTCGTATGAGATAAATAAATGTTTTTTAGAAGTGTTATCGGATAAATTCAAACTTAAAGATATAATACTAGTTTTAGGTAATCACGAATTATGGGACTCAAAGTATCGTGTTCAATTGAACAAATATAAAAAATTATGTAAAAAATTAAATATTGAGTTACTAGATAATAGTATGTTGGTCATTAAAGATGGCGAATACTGTGCATCTCGCTTAATAAGATACTCGGAAGATAAATTACTTAAAATGAGTAATACCGAGATTCAAAAAGCAGTACGAAATAGTCGTCTAATAGTCTTTGGTGGAATTGGCTTTGCAGGGTTAAACAAAGAATTTAATGCAACTAATGGTATTTACCGTGATTCATTAACAAGAAAGGAAGAAATTTTTGAATCAAAAAAAATTGAAAAATTATATAAGAAATTAAATAAAGCTATTCCTTCTCATCAAGTTGTTATAGCAAGTCATATGCCAAAGTCTGATTGGTCAAAAGAAAAAAATAATAAGAATTGGATATATCTGCATGGTCACACGCACCGGAATTATTTCAAAAATGATTTGGATGATCATATATTCGCGGATAATCAAATTGGTTATAAAGAAAAGAAATTTAACTTAAATCACTTCAATTTCTGTGGTAGATACGACACATTAGAAAACCATAAAGATGGAATTCATAAAATTTCAGCATTAACTTATTTGAATTTTAATCGAGGAAAAAATATTGATGTTAATTATAATTCTGATTTACCAGTGATTATGATTAAGAAGAACGGATTCTATCTATTTATGAACAAATATAATAATAAGTATCGTATTCTTCGTGGTGGAACAGCGAAACGAGCTGATTATGATCCAGATTATTACTATACAAATATGGATGAGCAGGTAGATATTATTTTAAAACCATATAACAAATATTCTGAACTTCAAACAAAAGTTTCAAAGTATATTCAGTCTATTGGTGGTAGTGGAAATATTCATGGAGCGATTGTGGATATAGATTTTTATAATCACATTTATGTTTATCCAAATGGTAAGTTAATTCCATATTCAGCTGAAGATATTATTAACAAAGAGATTTATTCAGATCTATCAACTCTACTCGAAGAACAATGTCCAAAATTATATTTGAATTATCAATCATCACTAGTGCCAAAATTATTTCAGAGTAGTATAAGTCTCAAAAAAACATATTTAGATACTGACATCTACAGAGTTTCTAATAAAATGAGAAGTATGCAATATCTAAAGGAATGTAATGTTATTAGAGAATGGACAATTCAGCCTAAATTAATTAAGAGCAAAAAGAAATAATTATCTGATTAAAACCAACATCAAATTCTATTGAGAATCTGATGTTGGTTTAATTTATATATTTCACTGTTTGATAGTAAACGCTAAATAGGTAGTACCTGTATATCAATCTTAAACCATGTCATAATCAC
>ERZ773066.1332-NODE-1332-length-12723-cov-2.057941_pt1 | contig 12723 bp, 9 predicted proteins | sample MGYA00580573_ERZ773066 | MGnify/ENA primary metagenome ERZ773066 (study PRJEB29015, sample SAMEA2738128) | human oral metagenome | biome: human oral; feature: human-associated habitat; material: saliva | place: China | collected 2203 ... | reverse complement strand
TCCGCAACATGCGCTCGCTCATCGAGAACGGCTACGTGTACATCGCTACTCCTCCTCTCTACCTCTGTACCCGAGGTAAGGAGCGCGAATACTGTTGGACCGAACAGCAGCGTCAGGCCTTCATCGACCGCGTCGGTGGTGGCGATGAGAACCGCGTACGCGTACAGCGCTACAAGGGTCTCGGTGAGATGAATGAAGAGCAGCTCTGGGAAACGACGATGAATCCCGAGAACCGCACCCTGCGCAAGATCACCATCGAGAATGCCGCTGAGGCTGATGCGATCTTCTCCATGCTCATGGGTGATGACGTAGCTCCCCGCCGCGAGTTCATCGAGGCGAATGCTACCTACGCTCGCATCGACGCTTAGTCCAGCGCCCCTTATACCTATTATAATAAGAGAAGGCTATCCCTCCGACGGCTCGGATGCCGCTGGAGGGATAGCCTTCGACTATGATGACGATGACGACTCCTACCACCTCCAACGCCTACTACTATATCAGTCCCTCGACCGACCCGTACTACAACATCGCTCTCGAGGACTATCTCTACCGTCAGCTCCGTCCGCTGGACACCATCTATATGCTGTGGGTGAATCGCCCCTCCGTATTCATGGGGCGCTATCAGTGGGCTGAGGCGGAGCTCGATCTTGACTACCTCGAGGAGCATGACATCGCTCTCCTGCGCCGCACCTCGGGCGGAGGCACGGTCTACCACGACCTCGGGAATCTCAACTTCACGGCCATAAAGAACGACCACTCGGGCCAAGGCTTCGACCTGAAGGCCTTCCCTACCCCCATACAGCGAGCACTCGCTGGGCGTGGTGTCGTCGTGGAGCGCTCGCCACGTGGCGACCTCCGTCTTGATGGCTATAAGGTCGGTGGAGCAGCTGAGGCGGTGAACCGCTCACGCATGCTCTACCATATCTGCCTGCTCTTCGATGCCAACCTCGAGGAGCTGGAGCGCATCCTGACAGTCTCTCCCGAGGTAGAGGCTCGCTCACGTGTCGCCTCGGTGCGATCTCAGGTCACGAACCTCCGTCCCGCACTTCCCGAGGGCTATACCATCACCGACCTGCAGGAGGATATCCTTACCGCCCTCCGCGAGGAGCATACGGGACTCTTCCCGCTTGAATTCAACGCTTCGGTAGAGGAGTATATCCGCACGCAGCGTGCTGAGCACTTCGAGCATGCTGACTGGATCCATTCGCCGATAGGGCGAGCCAAGACTCCGACCGTATGACGCCATCTGTAAGCCCCGCCCTCCCCTATGTAGACTTCGCCACCTTCCTCCAGCGCCATTTCCCTGGACAGAAGGTACAGAAGATCACGCTCACGGCGGGCTTCTCCTGCCCTACCCGTGACGGATCTATGGGCAAGGGAGGCTGTACCTACTGCAACAATAAGAGCTTCAGCCCAAACTACGCGACGAAGCTCAAGAGCATCACCGAGCAGATCGACGAAGGCATCGCCTTCTTCCGCAGGAAGTACCCCGAGATGAAGTACCTCGCTTACTTCCAGTCCTACACCAATACCTATGGGGAGGTGGAGGACTGCATCGCGAAGTACGAGGAGGCACTCCGTCATGAAGACGTCGTCGGGCTCATCATCGGCACGCGCCCTGACTGCATGCCCCAGCCCCTACTCGACTACCTCAAGGAGCTCTCGAAGCGCACCTTCCTCCTCGTGGAGTACGGTGTAGAGAGTACGTGCGACCGCAGTCTTGAGCGTATCCAGCGTGGTCACAGCTATCAGACCAGCGTCGAGACGATTGAGCGCACCCACGCTGCAGGCATCCTCGTCGGGGCTCATCTCATCCTCGGTCTCCCAGGTGAGAGTCGCGAAGAGATGCTCCAGCATGCCGACCGCCTCTCGCAGCTCCCCATCACTACGCTCAAGATCCACCAGCTACAGATCATCCGTGGGACGATCATGGCAGGCGAGTATCAGCGTGACCCATCGGACTTCCACCTCTTCACCGAGGAGGAGTATATTGACCTCATCGTGGACTTCGTGCATCGCCTCCGCCCCGATATCGTGCTGGAGCGCTTCGTCTCGCAGTCCCCACCCGCCCTGCTCTTAGCCCCACGCTGGGGCTGGAAGAACCACGAGTTCACCGCCAAGATACGCAAGGCGCTTACGGCTACGCCCCAAGACTCCCACAAGTAAGGGCTTTATCTGAGGGACTTCACCTGCAACCTCTACTGCAAGCATTCCTCACTTTTTCGTACATTCGCTATAGAGGTGCTGGGGAGTCTCCCCACCCTCATCACATTCGTATAGCATACGCACATGGAGCAAACATTTACTATTCCCTATAAGACGCTCGACCGCTCCGAGCTGTCCGAACAAGATCGTCAGCTGGAGGAGCGTGCACTCGAAGTCGCTCAGAAAGCCTACGCCCCCTATAGCCGCTTCCACGTCGGCGCCGCCGTCCTACTCGCTAATGGCGAGATCGTCACGGGCTCCAACCAAGAGAATGCCGCCTACCCCTCGGGGACTTGTGCCGAGCGTACAGCACTCTTCTGGGCTAGTGCCCAGTGGCCCGACGTCGCTGTCGAGCGCCTCGCTATCGTCGCTATCAACAGCGCTGGCCGTGTGCCCTTCATTTCGCCCTGCGGCAGCTGCCGTCAGGTGATCATGGAGACCGCCACACGCTTCCACCCCTTCCCCATACTTCTGATGGGTGAGGAGAAGACTATTCTCCTCGAGGACTGCCGCTACCTACTGCCCTTCGGCTTCGACGGTAGCGCCCTTTAGCCCATATATCCTCCCCCTTAATAGACTCTATGCAGCAACGTCAGCACCGCGGGCCTATGCCCTATATCGAGCGTGACACGAGCTGGATGTACTTCAATAAGCGCATCCTCTTAGAGGCCATGCGCCCCGATCTCCCCCTCCTGGAGCGCTTCAACTACCTCGGCATCTACTCCAACAATCTGGATGAATTCTTCCGTGTGCGCGTCGCCTCACTGCGTCGCCTCATCGACTCTGCGGAAGAGCTCCCCTCAGCCGAGCGTAAGAAAGCAAAGGAGACCCTCCGCACTATCCTCCGACTCAATAGAGAGTACTCCCAGCTCTTCGACGAGACCTTCGCTCAGCTGGTACGCGAGCTCAAGGCTGCCCACATCCATATCATCAATGAGCGGGAGCTAACTAGCAGCCAAGAGAAGGAAGTCTTGTCCTTCTTCATGGATAAGATCAATGGCTTCACCAACCCGATCTTCATCAATAGCCCTACCTTCAACCCCGAGCAGCACCTCAAGGAGTCGCTCTATCTGGCAGTCGTCCTATGGCACGATCAGGAGGAGCCTGAGACGGGGCATGAGGTGGCGCTACTGGAGGTACCTGTGCGCGAGCTTGGGCGCTTCTTCCGCCTGCGTGACGAGGGAGGTGAGAGCTACCTGATGTTCCTTGACGACGTCATCCGCTACTGCCTCCCTTACATCTTCATCGGACGGGAGTACGTGCAGTACGAGGCCTATACATTCAAGTTCACCAAGGACGCGGAGTTCGAGATCGAGCAAGACCTCCGCTCAAGTGTCATCGAGAAGGTCTCCCGTGGTGTCAAGCGCCGTAAGCGTGGGGAGACCGTGCGCGTCGTCTACGACCAAGCCCTCTCACCCGAGATCCTGCGCAAGCTCAGCGCCATGGCGGAGCTCAACTTCCGCGACACACGTATCGGCGGAGGACGCTACCACAATATGCGTGACCTGATGGATCTCCCTGACTGCGGGCGCAAGGGACTTCGCTTCCCCAAGCAGCCCCCGCTGCAGATGAATGAGTTCCACTACACACAGAGTATGATCCACCAGATCATGCACCAAGACCGCTGCCTGCACTTCCCCTATTACAGCTTCGATCACTTCCTCCGCCTTCTACAAGAAGCCGCGATCAGCGAAGAGGTCACCGAGATACGTATCTCCCTCTATCGCGTGGCGCAGAACTCCAAGGTCGTCAAGGCGCTGACCACAGCAGCGCAGAACGGCAAGCGCGTCACCGCCGTCGTCGAGCTCTTAGCACGCTTCGACGAGCAGTCGAATATCAACTGGGGGAAGAAGATGCAGGACTTCGGTATCAACGTTGTCCTCGGGCATGAGAAGCTGAAAGTCCACTCGAAGCTCGTCTACATCCGCACCAAGCATGGGGGCATCGCCTGCATCGGATCGGGCAACCTCCACGAGGGTACCGCTCGACTCTATACCGACCTCATGCTGATGACTGCGCACAAGGGCATCGTACACGACGTGATGCAGGTCTTCGACTTCATAGAGCGCCCGTTCATCGCCCCGCACTTCCATCACCTGCTGGTCGCACCCAACGATATGCGCCAGCCACTCTACAACCTTATTAATAAGGAGATCCGCTTGGCTCGAGCTGGACAGGAGGCCTACATACGCCTCAAGCTCAATCATATCGTCGATGAGAAGATGGTAGCCAAGCTCTACGAAGCCGTGACGGCTGGTGTACGTGTCGAGCTCTGCCTGAGAGGCAACTGCTCCCTCCTACCTGGTGTACCAGGCTATAGCGAAGGGCTCTTCATCAATGCGATCATCTCACGCTACCTCGAGCACTCCCGCATCTACGTCTTCGGTGGAGGTGGAGAGCCGAAGTACTACATCGGCTCGACCGACTGGATGACGCGCAACCTCGACCGCCGCATCGAAGTCATGACTCCCGTCTACGACCCTGCCATACAGCGTGAGCTGGACTTCATCATCTCAGCTGGCCTAAGAGATACCGAGCAGGGCTACTACGTCCAAGGGGAAGCCGTGCGCCCACGTCGCGATGACTTGGGTCCCGATGAAGCCCCCTTCAACTCCCAGCAAGCACTATACAAGTACTACGAAGCAAAGAAGAACAAAGAGAATAATGGGTAAGTCTCACTACGCCGGTATCGACATTGGCTCCAATGCCGTCCGCCTACTCATCAAGTGCCTCAACGAGCCTGGGAGTGCCGAGCCACTCTCCAAGGTCCAGCTGGTACGCGTCCCCCTACGCCTCGGTGAAGATGCCTTCGTCGATGGGTGCATATCGAAGAAGAAGGGCAAGCAGCTCGTCAGCCTCATGAAGGCCTACCGCGAGCTGATGGAGATCTACGAAGTCTCTGCCTTCCGTGCCTGCGCCACCTCTGCTATGCGTGATGCAGAGAATGGGGCCGAACTCGTGGAGAAGATCTACGAGAAGACCGACATCCGTATCGAGATCATCGATGGAAGAGAGGAAGCTCGCCTCATCTCCGCCGACCTCATCCGTTCGCTGGCCAGCCAGACCGAGGACACCTTCCTCTACGTCGACGTCGGTGGGGGTAGTACGGAGCTCAACCTCGTACGTGGTGCGGAGCTCATCGAGTCTCGCTCCTTCGATATCGGTACGATCCGACAGCTCAGCGGCAAGGTCCGCGACGAAGAGCGCAACTCCTTCGGTGACTACATCCGCACCCTACGCTCTACCTACGGCACTCTACGCCTTGTCGGTACAGGGGGGAATATCAATAAGCTCCTTCGCCTCGGTGCCCCTTCGGAGCGTGCCAACGTAAACAGCCTCCCTGTCGAGAGCCTCCAGCGTGTCGCCGATGAGCTCCGACAGTATACCCCCGAGCAGCGTATGCAGCTCTTCCGCCTCAAGCCCGACCGTGCTGAGGTCATCGTCCCTGCGGCAGACATCTTCCTCTTAGTCGCCTCGATCACCGAAGCCACGGAGATCATCGTCCCCACGAAGGGGCTCGCCGACGGTATCGTCGACTCCGTCTGCCCGATCCTACCATAGCGCTATCTAAGGCGCATTTCCCACGACGTTCGTCGCCCTCCACGCTCACTACAGCGGGAGGGCGACGGACGTACTCTATATATAATAGAGGTATAGGCTTAGCAGCATGGCTAAGTGAAGCAGTACTGGTCACGAAGGCAACCAGTACTGGTAGCACATACTGACCAGTACTGATCCATCACACGACCAGTACTGGTCAACACAGCGACCAGTACTGGTTCATTTTTCACCCTCGTAATCATTTCACTCAAAGCCCCCTACAAAGGCATATCTTCATCCATAAAGAAGCGCCCGAGCGCACCACGCAAGCTTTCCCCTTGAAGCCCTTAGGTTATTTAAATATTTGTCTTAACTTTGCTGTGTCTTACGAGTATACCCGAGGGCATTATGCTGGTGAAGCGCACCAGTCTGGACCCAGGGTAGTAAGGGAAGCCGGTGTGAATCCGGCGCAGTACCCGCTACTGTAAGTCACTCCCTATCTGCAGCTCCCCACGGGGATGACAGATAGGCTCCTCCTATGACGGAAGGACCAACGAGCTCTTCGCCGAGCGTCTTGGCAGACCTTCGCCACTGAGTACGAAGCTACTTGGGAAGGATCGTAGGAATGAGAAGTTAGGGTGATAAGCCAGGAGACCTGCTCATGAGATCCAATGTGTCAATCTCGGGAATAAGATTGGGAAGACATTGCCATGAGACGCTCCTCCTGATGGTAGCTCTCTCCGATGTGTGCACCTTCTCCTACCCCACCCGACGGACCGCCCGTCAGCGCTGGTAGTGAAGGAAGTCTTTCTGCCCCGCTCTCCGAGACGCGCAGTGACTTCCAGATATTGAAATGTGTCGTGCGTATCACTTCGCCCGCAAGGACGAAGCCGGAGAGAAGGTCACCTCATCAGAATATCCCCCCGATAATCTTTTGAACATCCTGCAGCTGTGTGCCCCCTATCGGGTCGTACACAAGCCCGCTTGTGACAAGTAGGACAAGGCTCTACTCTGTCTGGGATCTCTATGGGTCTGGTACTCGCAGGGGTCTTTCTTCATGTTCCTCCAACCTATCCAAAACCGCCCCTGCCCCCCATAGGGCCAGCCAGGGATACCTCGCTGGCTGCAGCACCTCGATCCATACGCCGACCTTGTTAGGTGCACGGCTCGGTCTAAGGCTCGTCACAACTCCCTTCGGGGAGATGTGACATCAGCTTTGACCGTCGCCGGCCCCAATATCTTGCTTGCCCTGTACGTCTACTCTACCGAAAGAGCTGAGAGCAAGAGCAGTCATGCATACTACTTCAGGATCTATGCGAGGTATCGCTACCCGCAGCCCTATCCGAATACCATGGAGGCCTTACTCCTCATCCCTTCCGCACCCTCATCTCAGTATCCACCCCACGACGAAGGCTACTCGCTATGCGCTCGGCAATTGCTTATCTACCGATTTTGCGTTACTTTTGCAGCCGAATGCGTACGCCTATGGTGTGCTTTATATGGTCGCCCAGATGGTGGAATGGTAGACACGAGGGACTTAAAATCCCTTGACCAATAGGTTGTGTGGGTTCGAGTCCCACTCTGGGTACAGCCACATACAGGAAGCCCCTACGTAAATCAATGATTTGCGTAGGGGCTATTCTATTCGAGAAAGATGCCATTTACCCCAAAGCTACATGCTATCAAATCGTACAGTCCCAGTAGCCTCCGACAAATAAATCCTGGCACTTCTCTCCTTCCTTGGACTCCCACCAGCAGGCAGTTTAGTTCGCTCCAGCACCCCGATATATCAATTTCATAAATACACACATAGATATAGGCTATCAAACTAAGGGCTCATTATCAGGGTTATCGGGCCTCTCGGGTAGTAGTCTACTCACTCGTTTGCTCTATCTTTGCTTGGACTGGATTCATCCGACGAAATTATCATTCACATCCCCTCATCGACCCTATGCCGACTGAGTCTCCAAAACCCAATTTCTTCGTGCGAGCCTTTCGCCTCTATCGCGATGGCTTCCGAGGATTGACCCCGACAAGCAAAAAGCTTTGGCTCATCATTGCGCTGAAGCTCTTCATCATGTTTGCTATCCTGCGCGCCTTCTTCTTCCCTAACCACGTCAAGCAGCAGGCCAAGGAGCAGCATATCGAACGATCCGAGTTCGTCGGTGACGAGCTCCTCAATCGTCGTGCGCCAGGCGATACCGTCGCCCAATGACGCCCCGCCTCTTCATGCGAGATAAACATATCAAACTCTAATAACTATTTACAATGGATCTAGAATCTTTAGTCTCATGGTCGCGGGCGCAATTCGCCCTGACGGCTATGTATCACTGGCTCTTCGTCCCGCTGACCCTCGGCCTGGGGGTCATCATGTCACTAGCTGAGACGAAGTACTATCGCAGCGGTGATGAATTCTGGAAGAAGTCCACGAAGTTCTGGCAGAAGCTCTTCGGGATTAACTTCGCTATCGGCGTAGCTACGGGGATCATCCTCGAGTTCCAGTTCGGGACCAACTGGTCAAACTACAGCTGGTTCGTCGGTGATATCTTCGGTGCGCCCCTCGCTATCGAAGGGATCCTCGCCTTCTTCATGGAGTCGACGTTCATCGCCGTGATGTTCTTCGGTTGGGGGAAGGTCAGCAAGGGCTTCCACTTAGCCTCCAGCTGGCTCACTATCATCGGGGCTACTATCTCTGCAGTATGGATCCTCATCGCTAACGCTTGGATGCAGAATCCTCAGGGTATGGTCTTCAACCCCGAGACGATGCGCAATGAGATGAGTGACTTCTGGGCTGTAGCACTCTCACCCACGGCTATCATCAAGTTCCTCCACACAGTTACCTCGTCTTGGACGCTCGGTACGTTCTTCGCACTCGGTATCTGTGCACTCTATCTCCTGCGTAAGCGCAATGTAGAGTTCGCTCGTCGCAACCTCAAGATCATCGCTCCCTTCGGCTTAGTAGCTGCTATGCTGACGGCTATGACGGGTCACAGCTCGGCTGTCGACGTCGCTACCAACCAGCCTATGAAGCTCGCTGCCATGGAGGCTATCTACGACACGGGGAAGTGCACCAGCGAAGGCTGCACGGAGGATGGTGAAGGTGTCGGTCTCGGTGTCATCGGTCTGCTCAACCCCGATAAGCAGCTCCCCGACGATTGCAAGCCCTCACACATCTTCAACATCGAAGCCCCCCGCCTCCTCTCTTACATGGTCGCTGGCACGGGCACACACTACGTACCTGGTGTGATCAACATCCTCGAAGGTGGCTACCGTCAGCCCGATGGTAAGACCGCCATCTCTACGGAGGAGAAGATGCGCCGTGGTCGTATCGCTATCGATGCTCTCAATGCCTTCCGTGCCGCTCGCAAGGCTGGGGATAGCATCTCCGCTGAGCAGCACCGCACTGTACTGATGGAGAACTTCCCCTACTACGGCTATGGCTACTTCACCAGCAAGTATGAGACGGTCCCCAACATCCCACTGACCTACTACTCCTTCCGTGTCATGGTCGGGCTCGGTGGTGCCTTCCTCCTACTCTTCCTCATCCTGACGTGGTATGCCTACAAGCGTAATGAGAAGCTCGCCTCTACTCGCTGGCTCCTCTGGGCAAGTATCATCCTCACTCCTCTGGCATGGGTAGCAAGTGAAGCAGGCTGGGTAGTGGCCGAAGTGGGTCGTCAGCCCTGGACTATCCAGAACCTCCTGCCCGTCCATGCAGCTATCTCGAAGATCGAAGCTTCGTCGGTGATGATCACCTTCGCACTCTTCTTCCTGCTCTTCACGATCATGCTCGTGGCTGAGATCAACATCATGCGCAAGGCTATCAAGCAGGGCCCTGATCAGCACTAAGCCCCACGAAGTCATCTAATCAAGCTAAGCAAACGATTTATTATGGACTACGCATTCTTCCAAGAATACTGGTGGCTCTTAGTCTCCGTCCTCGGTGCTCTCCTCGTCTTCCTGCTCTTCGTGCAGGGTGGTCAATCGCTCTTCTTCAGCATTGGCAAGGAGCAGCTCGACCGCAAGCTCCTCGTGAACTCTATCGGCCGTAAGTGGGAATTCACCTTCACTACGCTGGTCGTCTTCGGCGGTGGCTTCTTCGCCTCCTTCCCCCTCTTCTACTCGACCAGCTTCGGTGGTGCCTACTGGGTGTGGATGCTCATCCTCTTCTGCTTCATCATCCAGGCAGTCTCCTACGAGTATCAGAATAAGAATGGTAATGTGCTCGGTAGCCGCACCTACCAGACGTTCCTCTTCATCAATGGCCTCCTCGCTCCGATCCTCCTCGGTGCCGCTGTATCGACCTTCTTCACGGGCTCAACCTTCATGGTGAACCGCGATGCTATCGCTGACCTCTCCGGTGCCAGCCAGGTCATCTCCGAGTGGCTCCCCTACAAGGGTATCCAGCTCCACGGCCTCGAAGCAGTGCTCAACATCTGGAATGTCGTCTTCGGCCTTGCCGTCTTCTTCCTCGCACGTACCACGGCGCTCCTCTTCTTCATCAACAACATCGATGATGAGACGATCTACAAGCGCTCACGTAGTGCACTCGCTTGGAACGCGGCTATCTTCCTCATCCTCTTCCTCGCCTACCTCTTCTTCCTTCTCACGAAGCAGGGCTTCGCTTACGATCCCGCTAACCCCGAGGTCACCTATCTCGTGGACTACAAGTACTGGAAGAACCTCATCGAGATGCCCGCAGTCTTTGCGATCTTCTTCATCGGGGTGGTGCTCGTGCTGGCAGGTATCCTGCTGACGCTCCTCAAGGAAGGCTTCCGCAAGGGGATCTGGTTCGAAGGTATCGGTGTCGTCCTCACGGCACTCGCCCTCTTCCTCATCGCTGGGTGGAACAATACCTCCTACTACCCTGCCTACAGCGCAGATATGCCCGAGCTCATCAACCACTCGCTGAATATCCGCAATAGCTCCTCGAGCCCCTTCACTCTGAAGACGATGAGTTTCGTATCGCTACTCATTCCCTTCGTCCTAGCGTACATCGTCTACGCTTGGCGCGCGCTCGACCTGCATAAGATCACGCGCAAGGAGATGCTCGACCCAGACGGACACAACTATTAGTCCGCTGCTCGGGTAGCTACCCACACAAAGCGATCGCCCCAAGGAGTAAGCCACTGGCTCATCTCCTTGGGGCGATCGCTATTTATATCGGACTGCTTATGGGGGAAGCTCTACGAAAAGACGCTGGGGATAGCAGGTGCTGGGACGCCTTCACCCAAGGTCTTCGAGGCGACCTCGACTAATAGGCGATCATAGAGCCCTAAGCTAAGGAAGGACGACAGCGTCGCGGCTCCTCCCTCGATGAGAAGCGAGAGAATTCCCTCTTTATATAGGAGCTGAAGCAGTTGCTGCGGCTCGATACGCTCTCCGCTAAGGGGTAGATAGCGCACACCTTCGCAGGGCTGGGGCACGCCGGCTCCCTCGAGGTAAACCACCCACGTTGGGGCAAGGCCATCTGTGAAGAGGCGAAGCGTCGGAGGCAAAGCCAGCTGCGGGTCTAAGACTACACGGATAGGCGACGAGCCATACCAGAGGCGATTCGTCAGCTGCGGGTCATCAAGTAGAGCCGTCCGGTAGCCGTGGAAGCGCATTTTCCAGCCCAGAATCGCCTCTTCATTGTAGAGAAAGACCAACAAGAAGGTGTCGTTAACAGCAAAGACGAAGTATGTATCCCACTTGATTACCAGTACATTGATCCTACCTGCAATCCTAATCTGTTCATAATTGAACGTGATAATAAGTATGGAATCGTCAATACAAAGAATGAAACGGTATATCCTTTCAGCAATAACAACATTGTTAATGAATATAATCGTATAGAAATCCATAATGCCTCAACCGACAAAATAATCAAGGTTCTTGATAATAATCTTAAGGAAATCAAATAAAAATCATACATCATAAAGCCCATATTCCTATGAAAAAGATTGCATTCCTCATGCTTTTCATGGCATTCTCAACAATGATTGTCCATGCACAAGAGACATCTGACTTTTTGACTCCACATCAAAAGCAAAATATAATTGTTCAATCCAACGGCAAATATCGTATATTCAATGACAACGATAAACCCGTAGCAGTCGATATAGATACGGTTCAAAGAGTCCGAGATGGGTTCATTAAAGTGAGAAAAGGAGGAAAAGTTGGGCTTTTGTTCCAGAATGGAGCACCGTGTATTCCACTCAATTATGATGATATAGATGCGTATACTGGCACTTTTTGGATTGTAACAAAAGGAAAGTATAAAGGGATATTCACCTATGATGGCAAGCAGGTACTCCCCCCTGTCTATCAGGAAATCACTGTTGAATGGCAAAACAACTATGACAAGCCGCCTCACTTCATCGTGAAAAAAGAAAAATATGGTCTTTTTGACAGCAAAGGAAACATGGTTGTTCCAACCGAGTATACAAAAATTGAAGCAAAAGATGACCATTGGAAACTCACGAAAGGCTACCCCTTTGAATATATTTTCAACAACGGAAATACTGTAAAAGATGCTACCCTTGCAGATGAAATAAATGGTATTAGCTATCGGAAAGATGATGATTTAATAGTCTATTATCCATACAAAAAAAATGGACTATGGGGACTTATGGATGGGAATGGACACACGATAATTACGCCACAATATGATCAACAGCTGAGTTTAATCAAATATGAAGCTGAAAATCAACCTATCAAGCTCTTGGCCTGCAAAGATAATTACTATGGCATTATCGAAACAGACAATAGCATTGTTATCCCTTTTCAATATAAAGAAATCACGCGAAAGAACTATAAAGGCTTGTTAGAACTTGAAACTAAAGAAGGGAAAAGACTATACAGTCTTGCAAAAAAATGCTTTCTCACCGATTTCAACTATGAAAAGATAGAGAACAAAGGCCATTATTATATCCTTACAAAAGACTACTTAAAAACAGTATTTGATGCAGATACTGAACTGGTTCTTTTCCCTTTCAA